>Ga0206827_1054_pt2 | contig 26357 bp, 23 predicted proteins | sample Alteio_BWOrgCont_77_FD_152852 | JGI IMG/M metagenome (GOLD analysis project Ga0206827, IMG submission 152852) | Enriched cells from forest soil in Barre Woods Harvard Forest LTER site, Petersham, Massachusetts, United States -... | ecosystem: Environmental > Terrestrial > Soil > Temperate forest >...
GCCCAACGGAATGCTCGCCGACGCGTTGACGAAGCCGGTGTTTATCTTGGGTCACGAAAAAGGAATCAAGCTGGTTGAATCCATGCCGGGATGCGAAGCGTTTATTGTGACCCAAGATAAACACCGGCTTCGTCAACGCGTCGGCGAGCATTCCGTTGGGCGCGACGATGGTCACACTGGAGAGTTCGATCGGCGAGCGGCCCGTGGCGGGATCGAAAATGTGGTGGTACAGGAAATCGTCGCTGAAATACGTCGCGTAATCGCCGGATGTCGCAAGCGCGCGGCCTTCCAATTGACACACGCCGATCAGCGCGTCGGGATTGCGCGGATGTTGAATTCCCACTCGGAACGCGCTTCCGTCGGCTTTGTGGCCTTCGGACGTGAATTCGCCGGCGTCGATCAGCGCGTTTTCAATGCCGTGCGATTTCAGGACGGCCAGCACGCGATCGGCCGCATAGCCTTGCGCGATCCCATTAAAGGTGAGCTTCATTCCAGACGCGGCGAATGAAATCGAATCGGCGCTTTGAACAATCTTGCGGTAATCGACTTTCGCGCGCGCGGATTCGATCGCGCTTGCGTCGGGCAACGCGTCTTTCTTTTTCGCGTCCGCATATAAATCCCAAAGCGGTTGAACGGACACGTCGAACGCGCCGTTCGATTTTTGCGCCATCTCGCGGCTGGCGTTCAATACTTCGGTAAAATACGCGTGCGGTTTGTCGAGGCGGCCCGTTCGGTTCAGGCGCGAAATCTGGCTGTTGGGACGATAGACGCTCATCACGTCCTCGATGAGGTTCAGTTCGACGAACGCCGCGTTCATCGCGCGCTTGGCGATCTCTTGATCCGCGTGCAGCACCGTCAGCGAAACGTCCGAACCCAGCGCCCACGACGTTCGCGTATAGGATTGAAGGCCGCCATCGCTCTTTTGATCCGCGGCGCCCGCGCCGCGCCGTCCCAGCGCCAGCGCTCCCATCGCCGCCGCGCCGCCGGCGCCCACCGCGAGCATCAAAAATCGGCGGCGTGAAGAGGATTGGGTTACGGACATAGTTCCGGCTCCTTGATTTTCTTTTGAAATCGTTTACACAATCGGGCTGCGACAATGTATACACTCTTTCTTACGCGATGCAAAAGTATCAGTGTATCGCGCGCACGACTCAAAGGAGTTTCAAAAATGAATTGCGTTCTCCTGGCCCAAGTTCAATCGAACCGTCTCCGCGTCTTCGCAATCTTATCTCTAATCGCGACCATCGCCGGCGCGGCGGAATCCGACTACGCCGTCGTCGCGCCCGCGTCAATGAAGGACGACTCGGATTGGCAGGCCGTCGTCGAAGGTCTCGCCAAAAAGCACAATGCGCCGGTCATCACCTACGACAAAAACGTCGCCGAAGCGCGCGAAAAACTGGCGGCGCTGGCGCCGCGATACGTCGGCTTTGTCGCCCGGCCGGAAGAGGCGGGCCGGCAATTCGTGATCGACATCCACCGCTTTCTGCGCAAGCTCAACGACGATCCGTACACCGACGCGATCTGGGGCATCGTGACCGGGCGCACTGCCGCCGATGCGATGAAGATCGTCGAGCAGACCGAACCGCTGACTATCCACAAAGGCGCGGCCGGCACGGGGATTCCCATGGGAGTTTTCGACGAAGCCCGCTCGTATAGCGAAGGCGCGGCCGGTGCGTACCAAATCAAAACGGCGGATGGAAAAGTCGAGCAGTTGAAAGGCCCGACGGATTCGACGAAAGAGTTAGTCGATGCGTTCAACGACTTCAAGACGGATTTGTTTTTCACGTCCGGACACGCGACCGAGCGCGATTGGCAGATCGGCTATTCGTACAAGAATGGACAGTTTCGCTGCAAGGACGGCGTCGTCTTCGGCCGGGATTTGGAGAAGAAGGAGTACAAAATCGATTCGCCGAATCCAAAAGTATACATGCCGCTGGGCAACTGTTTGATGGGGCATATCTCGGACAAGGATTGCATGGCGCTGGCGTTCATGAGCAGTGGCGGCGTGCGGCAAATGTGCGGCTACGTCGTCGTCACGTGGTATGGATACGGCGGCTGGGGTGTGCAGGATTATTTTTTCCAGCAGCCCGGGCGCTTCACGTTTGCGGAGTCCGTTTACCTGAATAATCAGGCGTTGATCAATCGCCTCGAGCGCGAATATCCCGACAAAGCGCGCGTCGATCTGGATGTGAACGGAATGGAAAAGGACCGCGATTGGTTTGGGAAGACAGCCACGGCATTGGGACTCAAAGAAGTCGACGAAAAAGGCAAGAATCTGATCGGGCTGCTCTACGACCGCGACGTGGTCGCGTTCTACGGCGATCCAAAATGGGAGGCGCGCATGGGCGCCCACGACTTGCCGTGGAAGCAAACGCTCACTGAAAGCAGCGGCGTGTTCACGTTTGAATTGAGCGCCGAAAAGACGACCAAAGCGGGCCGTCCGCCGGCGGCGATTCTGCCGCGCCACGTTGGGAAAGTGGAGATCGTCGAGGGCAAGGAATTGGAGCCGGTCGTCGGCGCAAATTTTGTGATGGTTCCGAAATTGACGGAGTTTGAAGCGGGCAAAACGTACCGCGTAATCTTCAAAGAATCAAAGTAGGGCGGATCGCCGTATTGCACTGGCGCGCAGAAAAGATTGAAGATCGCCACTGTGGACACCTTGCCAGCGTCCCGGCGCGAAGTAGTATGACAGCGAAGTTTTCCGGCCGCCGTCTGGAGACGCCCTGTGTCCGCTCGCCAACAAGGAGAATTGGTCGTCATCTCCGGCCCCTGCCGGGGCATTCGCATTCCCATTTCTTTGGATTTAATGCGGATCGGCCGCGAGCACACGTGCGAAATTCATCTCGAAGACGAAGCCGCCAGCCGCGTGCATTCGGAAATTCTGCGGCGCGACGACGCGCTGATTCTGCGCGATCTCAAAAGCACGAACGGCACGTTCCACAACGACGCGCGCATCACCGAAATCACGCTGCAAAACGGCGACCGAATCGGCATTGGCGACAGCGTGCTGCAACTGCAGATTCCCCAGCGCGCCGACAAACCCGGGCCGCAGGTCATTTTTTCACAAGACGTCAAGACTCCGATATCCGGGATCAACATGAGCCTGGGCGACACGCGCTTCCTCACGATGGAAGCGGGCGCGTCGGCGGACGACGTTCAGAAACAATTCACGCTGCTCTACGAATTCATCTCGGACGTCTCCGGAATTCTGCATCAGCCGGCGCTGCTCGAACGCGCGCTCGGACGGTTCTTCGATGCGTTTCCGGCCGAACGCGGATTCATCCTGCTGATGACGCCCGAAGGCGTGCCGGGCTTGCAGGTGACGCGCGTCCGAGATGGCACCGCGCCGGAAGGCAGCATTGAAATATCGCGGACGATGCTTCAGCTTCTTCTGCAAAAAAAGGAGAGTTTTCTCTCGCTGAATCCGACTACCGACGAACGGCTCGCCGATTCCGAATCGGTGCGGCGCCTGCAAGCGGCTTCGATCATCGGCGTGCCGCTGAAAGTCAAGGACCGCGTCGGCGGAATGATTTATCTGGACACGTCGAATCCGGCCGAGCCGCTGACCGAAACGAATTTGAAACTGTGCACGGCGATGGCGCTGCAATTGGCGGTGTGCCTCGAAAACACGCGCTTGTACACCGAGCTGCTGAACGCGGCCGAATTCAACAACGCCGTTCTGCGCGCGCTGAGTTCGGGAATTCTGGTCGTGGACATTTCGGGGCGCATTATGCACGCGAACCGCGCCGCAATGGACATTCTCGACAAAGTCGAAGCCCAAATTTTGAATCATCCGCTGAGTGAATTTCCCGAATTGGCGGAGTTTCAGCTGGCGGTGAAAACCACGCTGGCCAATGGAAAACCCGAAGACCGTTACGAATTGAAATTGAAGACCGGAACGGGCATCGTCACGCTCGGGCTTTCGACGTCGCTTCTTACCGATCATGGCGGAAAGGTGAACGGCGTCGTGATCAGTTTCCGCAACCTCGGCGCATTGAAAAAGCTGGAAGAGCAGGTCCGCCGCGTGCATTACCTCGACGCGCTGGGCCAGATGGCCGCGGGCGTCGCGCACGAGATTCGCAATCCGCTAAATTCGATCCGCGGTTTCACGCAGATGATTTTGGAGAACGAAGAAAACAACGCGACGACCGTGGAATATACAAAAATCGTGCTCGAAGAAGTCGACCGCATGAACCACATCGTCCAGGACATGCTCGATTTTTCGCGTCAACGGCAACTGACGCTGCTTCCGTTGTCGCTGCCTAAATTAATGGAGGATCTTGTCCGCGACATGCAGATCGACGCGCGCCAGGCGAAGATCGCGCTGGAAATTTTGGAGCCGGGCGAGGAACTGCCGAGTGTGCTGGGCAACCGCGACAAGCTCCGGCAGGTGTTTCGAAACGTCATCCTCAATGCCATCCAGGCCTGCAAAGCCGGCGGCAGCGTGACGATCGGATTTCAACCGATCATCAGCCAGGTTCTCGACCCGAAAACGAAGAGTCTCGACAAGACGGTTCCCGTGCGCGAAGTGGTCGTTCACATCAACGACACCGGATGCGGGATGACGACGGACGTGATGCGCAAAATCTTCGATCCGTTCTTTACAAAGAAGGAGACGGGTACGGGTTTGGGATTGTCGATCTCGCAGAAAATCGTGGAACAGCATCACGGACGGATCGAAGTCAAAAGCGAAGTGGGATCGGGATCGACGTTCTCGGTTCATTTCCCGGCGATCAAGGTGGCGGAGTGATGTTTTCAATGGCAAAACACGCCGTTTCAAAAGCGCGTCAGCGTGTCAGTCTGCCCTGCTTTGCACTGCTAATCATTCAAATCTTGTCAGCGCGCAAAGATTTCTCATGGCAAATCATTCAACCACGAATTGCCACGAATGGACACGAATGAAGGGCAATTATTCGTGTCCATTCGTGGTTATTCGTGGTCAAGTCTGTTTAGCGTCAATTCGCGAAACTCATTGTTCTATCCATTGGGTTGCGGCGGTGAGCCGCGCTATGCCTTTGCGTCCTCGCGATTTTGGGTTAAAACTCCCTCCTTGAATGAGGTGTGTATCGAAGGCCACACAGGAGGATTGCCGTGCATTTGGACCCGACGTTGACCCGGATCGCCGTTCCCAGTAAAGGACGCTTGCAGGAGCCGAGCGAGGCGCTGCTCAAAGCCGCCGGCATCAAATACCGCAAGCGCGACCGCTCGCTGTTTTCGAACGTGGACGGATTGAAGGCCGCGATTCTGTTCGTGCGTCCCGACGACATTCCGCTGCTTGTCGCCGAAGGCGCGGCGGATTTGGGGCTGGTTGGCGAAGATCTGGTGCACGAATTCAATTGCACGGACCGCGTGAACAAACGGCTCGATCTCGGCTACGGATTCTGCCGCCTCGCGGTCGCCACGCGCGTGGCTGGCGGCGCAAGAACGGTCGAAGGGCTGCGCGGCCAGCGGATCGCGGCGTCGATGAGCCATTCCGCGCGCGAATTCTTCCGCAAGAAGAACATCGATGTCAATCTGCTCGAAGTCACCGGCTCGGTCGAGATCATGGTCGCGCTGGGATTGGCGGACGCAATCGTCGATCTGGTCGAATCCGGCGACACGCTGCGCGACAACGGCCTTGAAGTCATCGAAACGGTCGCACAATCGCAAGCCGTCTTGATCCAAACGCCGAAGCCGCGCGACGAGAAACTCTGCGGCTTGATCATCCGCCGCCTCCAAGGCGTGTTGACCGCGCAACAATATTCGCTGCTCGAATACAATATTCCGCGCACAAAACTCAAGGACGCCGAGGCGCTCACGCCCGGCTACAATTCGCCGACAATCAGCGCGTGCGAGGACCCCGAATGGGTCGCCGTCAAAGTGATGGTGCCGAAGAAGCAATCCATCGACATCATGGACAAACTGGAAGCGCTGGGCGCATCGGCGATTTTGGAGACGCTGATTTCGAATTGCCGGCTCTAACGTGCTGCCGCCGTCCCGAGGCGCGGCTCCAAAACGGACCACCTCGCAATTTGGGAATTCAAGCAGTGACTTTTGTTGGAAATCCGTGTAAGCTTCATTGTGTGCGTTGGGCATGGTCGTGGGCGGGCTTCGCGTGGCATGGACACTCGTAGGCGACAGGAATTCATGAAAAAGCGTCAAACCGGATTCACGTTGATCGAGTTGATCGTCGTCGTGGGCATTTTGATCATCGCGCTTTCGCTGCTTATGCCATTGTTCTCCGGCATTCGCGCGCAGGCGCGAAAAGCGTTGTGCTCTCACAATTTTAATATGATCCACCAGGCGCTGACGATGTACAGCGTCGACAACAGTCAGGCGTACGAGCATTACCCCGCGTATCTGACCAACCTCTACACCGTCGATTCCGCCGACCTCAGCTCGATCAAATCGTACATCAATGACGACCGCGTGTTTATCTGCCCGTCGGACAGCACCAAGGCGACGCAAAACATCTATAACGTCACGGCGCTTAAACCTATTTTCTCCATCTCGCCTGCCGTTCCCATAGACGATAAACACGATTGGGCCGAACGTCAGGTCAATGGCTTGGGTCAGCGCAATTGCTCCTATCTCTATGAGTTCAGCGGGCGCATCGCCGAGACGTATATACCGGATACCACCTATGAATTTGGCGGCTCGTGGAATTACGACCTTTCCGATTTCGGCGATTCCTATCTGGTTTCGGCCTTGGATCATTTTTCCCAGGCCACTCCGCAGGAAATCGACCGTGACGGCGTCCCGATGAACGACGGAATGGGGTCTGTCGGCATTTCCTGGCAGGACATGAAATTCCATCAACTCAGCGACGGCGATGTCTATATCACCGGCGCCGAAGATTCCTCGTTCGGCGATTTTCCCGATCCGCCGCCCGGTTTCACCGATCCCTACGATTTCTATTTCAACAACAATACCGATCCTGACCAAATCGTGACTCATTATTCGCGCACATGGATGCCGATCGTGCGCTGCTTCTGGCACGTCAACCCCGCCACCATCGACAGCGAAGCCATCGAGCAAGTGCAAAACCTGGCCCTCGACGGCAATGTATTCAACTCCGCGCCCTATTGGGAGCGGACCGCATTCAAATACGGCCCCCAGATCGGTATGTAATCCGCACACCTTTTCTTGCCATCGACAAATCCGCCGGCTCGTGTATACTGAACGTACTACCATTTTCGCTTTTCATCGCGCCGGGCGCGACGGCAATTCGCCGTCACGCCGGACTCTCTTCTGAGACGGTGACCTGTGCTTTTTCACACTTGGGTCTTTCTTGTATTCTTTGCCATCGTCTATCCCGTCTACCTTTCCGTCCGAAAACACAACGCGCTCATGAACGTCTGGCTCATGCTGGCGTCGTATGTGTTTTACGGCTGGTGGAATCCCTATTACCTCGCATTGCTCTTCGGCACCTCCGCGATCGATTACCTCATGGTCTTGCTCATGGATCGGAGCAAAACTCATCGCGTTCGAAAGCTCTGGCTGGTCATCAGCCTTGTCAGCAATTTCGGTTTTCTCGGATACTTCAAATACTCCGGCTTCATTACCGAGAACGCGAACTGGGTTTTATCCCATATTGGACTGGCCTTTCAATTACCCGATCCCGTGGCCTATCCCAATGCGATGCTCTCCGCATTTGGCGTCGCGCCCGAGAATCTCTTTACCAAAGTCATCTTACCTATTGGCATCTCGTTTCATACCTTTCAATCCATGAGCTATACCATCGATGCGTACAAAGGCGCGATCCAGACCGAACGGAGTTTTGTCCGCTTCCTGACTTTCGTCTCCTTTTTTCCGCAGCTTGTCGCGGGACCGATCGAACGCGCGTCGAATCTGCTGCCGCAGCTTCAAGGCACGCCGAAAATCACCCAGAACGACATCGGCGACGGTCTGTCGCTCTTTCTGGTCGGATTCTTTAAAAAGGTGGCGTTGGCCGATTACCTTGCGCTGTACGTCGATAAAGTTTACACCGCGCCGGACCGTTTCCAATCTTCCGCGCTGATCCTGGCGACGTTTGCGTTCGCGTGGCAAATCTATTTCGATTTTAGCGGCTACACCGACATGGCGCGCGGAATTGCGCGGACGATGGGTTTTCATCTGATGCTGAATTTCAACAATCCTTACGTCGCAACGGGCCTGGGAGACTTCTGGAATCGCTGGCATATCAGCCTATCGACATGGTTCAAAGACTATCTCTATTTTCCGCTCGGAGGCAGCCGAAATGGTAAATGGATGACATACAGAAATATCCTGATTACCATGATCGTCTCCGGCCTATGGCATGGAGCGGCATGGACCTTTGTGATCTGGGGCGCGTTGCACGCGCTCGGCCGCGTTGCGACATGGGATCTTGAACGCAGTGAGTACTACCAAAACAGCGTTCCAAAACTCCTCAAACAAATCGCGGTGTTCCTCTTCGTCAACCTTGCTTGGGTCTTCTTCCGAGCGTCGAGCGTGAACGACGCATGGCTGGTCATCAGCCGCATTTTTACCACAAGCATCAACACCGATCCGCAATGCCCCATGCTCATGTTGAGCCTGATTTTGATTGTTTGGGTTTACCAACTCCTATACAGCGGCCAGAACCGAATCAAATCGCTGTTCGAGAAGCCAGCGTTCAATATTGCGCTGGCATTGGCGATGATCGGTTACCTGCTCGTCGTCGCACAACCCGGCACAAAAGCGTTTATATATTTTCAATTCTAGCGCGCCGCTGTCCCCCTCTCCCTCCGGGAGAGGGCCGACGAGCGTACTCGCTCGCGGGGTGAGGGTACGGCTCCGTTCCGCGCAATGGTGCTTGCAAATCGTGACATCCGTCGCCAAAATTGGCGCAATGGAATGCACCCCTCTTTCAATGGACGACTTTCTCGCCGCTTACGATGTCGTCAGCAAACTCTACCCACTGATCCCGTCGATGTCCGCTTGGCGCTCCTGCGAATATGCGGGCTATCGGCGCTTTCAGCTCCACGAACCCGTCTTGGACATCGGCTGCGGCGACGGACGATTTTTTCGGTTGTTGTGGCCGGAAATCAAAACCGTTGATGGCGTCGATTTCGATGCAGCCACCGCGGAAGCCGCGCGGCATTCCGGCGTTTATCGCGAAGTTCACGCCTCACCGGCCGACAAGATGCCGGTGCGCGAAAGTGCGTACGCGTCGGCCTTCGCCAATTGTTCGCTCGAGCACATGAACAACCTTCCCGGCGTGTTGAACGCCATCGCGCGGAATTTGAAACCCGGCGCGCCGTTTATCCTCAGTGTCGTGACGGACAAATTCATCGAATGGCAAATGCTGTCGCTGCTCGTCGAAAAATCCGGAGCGCCCGATCTCGCGCGCCGGCTGAAGCAGGAACACATCGATTACCACAATCTCGTCAATGCGTTTTCAGCGGACGATTGGGCGAAGAAACTCGGCGCCGCCGGCTTTGAAGTCGACGCATATATTCCCATCGCGTCCGAAAACATGTCGCGCCTGATTCTGCTCTTCGATCAGCTCTGGCACGTGCCGCAGCCCGGCGGCGAACTCGGCTTACAGATTTACGCGCATCTCGAGCGTTTCCCCAATTTCCCGCAGGCATTCCGGCACATTCTGCGCGGCGTTCTCGAATTGGACGAAGCCTCGTCCGGCTTCAGCGGCGGCATTTTCAAGGCGACGCGAAAATGAGTTCAAGCCCTTCATCCGGCGCGGCGAAATGCTGGTGCGGCAACACCGCGTTGACACCGTTCGGCCCGGCGTATCTTCACTGCGCGCGCTGCGAAACGCTCGTCGCCCGCGACACGGCCGGCCCGGAAATCTCCACCGTCAAAGACGACGACGCGGATTTGTACGGCCGCGATTATTGGTTCGGGCATCAGGAAGGCGACATGGGTCTGCCCAACATCGTCGCGCGCTCCCGAACCGATCTGCCCGAGCGCTGTCTCTTCTGGCTGCGCGCGCTGTTGAAATATAAAATCCCACCCGGCCGACTGCTCGAAGTCGCCAGTGCGCACGGCGGTTTCGTCGCCTTGTTGCGCCAAGCCGGATTCGACGCGGCCGGACTCGAACTCAGTCCGTGGGTCGTCGATTACGCGAAGAGAACATTCGATGTGCCGATCTTGCTGGGACCGATCGAATCGCAATCGTTTGTTCCCGGATCATTCGACGCGATCGCAATGATGGATGTCCTCGAACATCTTCCCGATCCCGCCGGAACGCTGCGCCGCTGCCTCGAACTGCTCAAGCCCGACGGCATTCTCCTAATTCAAACGCCCGGCTATCGGGAATCGAAGACGTATGAGCAGATGACCGCCGACAACGACTATTTTCTGAACCATATCCGCGGCAAATCCGAAAAAGAACACCTCTTCCTCTACAGCCCGAAATCGGTCGAAGCGTTATTGAAATCGATCGGCGTCGAGCACGTTCAGTTCGAGCCGGCGATCTTTGCAATCTACGATATGTTCCTCGTCGCCAGCCGTTCGCCGATCAAGTCGATTCCGGTGGAAGAAATGGAAGCCGCATTGCTCGCCTCGCCATCGTCGCGCATCGCCCTCGCGTTGTTGGATCTGGAATCGAAAGCGCAGAAGGAATACGGCGCGCTGTTGGCAGAACGCGACAAATTAAGAGAGAATCAAAAGTCATTGGAATTGGCGCAGCAGGCCGCGCACGCAATTTTGCAATCCAACGCGTTCAAGTCGTTGCGAGCGCTAGGGCGTTGGGAGCACATCGAGGATTTACTGACGCGCGCGTTCCCCGGTCTAAAGTGGAATCGTGGAGAAAATGCCGACGCGGGAGATGATTAGCCCCAAAACGGGGCGGTTCATTTCGTCGATGTGCGCTCAACGGGCGGCCAATTACAGATCCTTCTTGCTCAGCGTTTGAGAGACCAGCCGCAGCACGAAAATGCTGCCGCGCGTATCCACCGCCCAGATCAAGTCGCGTTTGAGATCGTAGACCAACCCCAGCGAAACGTTGCGCCCCTCTTTCCCCGCCGGATTGGGGCCGTCGATTTTGCACCCGATCCACTTGTTTGCAGCGCAGTCGTAAGCGGGAGTCCAACGCGGGCCATCTCCATCCGGCGGAAGAGTGACCCCGGCCAGCACGAAATCTTGCGATGTCACGTAACAGGTTTCGCGCAAGAATCCCGGCATCTTCGCCACGCCTGCCATTCCCGCTGGATTTAGCAATTCGGCCTTTAAAGTCTTCACATCGACGCTGGCAATTTGGCCGCTGGCCGGCTTTCCATACGAGCCAGGGAACAGCAGTAATCGCTCGCGTTTGCTGTCATAGTCAATTCCCGCGCTGTCCACATTGGATCCCTGAATTTTCTCACCGATGACTTTCTTTTCAAGCCATTGGCCCGCGCCGTCTTCTTTGCCATCGTAAAAGAACAAGCGGCCTTCTTTAGTCCAACAGGCAATGCCTTGCGGGGTTTGCTTGCAGAGCAGATCGTAAAAGCATCCGCCATAAGTCATGCCATTGGGTTTATGCGAGCGACCTTCCCAATCGCCGACTGTGGGATCGTACCGAAAGAAATCATTTTGCTCACCCACAAAAACCATCCGTTTGCTAACGGTTTCGTAAGCATAAGATTTGTATGTATGTCCAGTTATCCACGGCCGGAGATTGAAGTTGAAGCCGCTGGGATAGGAGGTGTTGGTGTAACATTGTCCGAGCGGAAGTTCGACCGGAAAAGGCAGCTCCCAGCGATTCGTGCTGAAATGGTACATGACCACATCCGATCCTCCATGCGCGCAATGCCCGCCGCTCCATCGCAACAAGACATCGTGGTCAGGGTCGATCACCGCGGTGCCCCAGTCGCGCTGCATTTGCGGCAAATAAGGAGGCTTGGCAAGCACCCATGTATTCGCCGGCAGGTCCCGCAACGTTTTAGCAAACGAAATCGCATCCGGCTTGTCGCCCTGTAGAAAGAAATCCGGACGGAACGCGCCTGCGCGGTATGTGCGGCTGCTGTCGGCGGCGGATTGCGCGCCTTCCTCCGAAGTCCATGTATCCGCCGCCGGATCGTAAATCCATGTGCCGTCGTTGATGTTTATATACGGACCGCCCATGTAATCGGTATTGTTCGAATAGGTATATCCTCCGGTCAGCTTAATCAGACCGTCGGCTGCCGTAAGTTGATGATTTGCGCGCGGAACCGGAGCGTTTTTGGGATGGCGCTGTTGCCAGACGTTTTGGGCTGGATCGAAAACCCAGGTGTCGTTAGTAAGATAGTCAAGATGATCGCCGCCGAAAAGAACAAACAATTTACTTTTTGCATCATAAACCAGCGGCGACAACGCGCGTGCGCCGGGTTCGGAATCCAGCAATTCCGCAGCTTGCTCCAAACTAACCTGAGCTTCGTGCAGCCCCTTGATACCTTCGACACTTACACCGTTTGCTAGTTGCGTCAGAGCGCCATGAAGGCTGCTCAAGGCTATATTCAAGCGGCTGATTGCCAACGAAAGTTGAAGTTTGATGTACGGCGCCGAGACCTCCGCGGGCAGTTGTTTGAATTCGTCTAATATCTTCGTTACGCTCTCCATAGTTTGTCGCAGCGGCGCAGCAACATCGGCGTCGAAAACCTTTGGATCAGGGAGAGAACCTTCAAAATACATAAATCGGACTTTGGCCAGAGCGCTTTTAGTTACATTGCGCTGGACCCAAACGCGATCGTGAAGTTTCTGCAGCGGATGATTCGATCGAAGCTTCTCGACCAGCGAAAGCCATTCGCCGTCGGCGGCCGTCTTAAAATGAGTATGATGCTGACCGTCATCCGCCTTTAATTCTTCACCGCCAAAACTCAGGCCAGGGCCGTCCGGCACGACAAACTCGCTGCCCCAAATCACCGGGGGCATACGGTCAGGAATTGCGGGCAGACGAAAGGGCTTGGCCTTATCCGCTGCATGAAGCGATACGACGCAACAAAAGAGAATCGAATGGAGGACGACATGTGAAGCTTTCATGACTACGTTCCTTTTTATTCGTACTTTCAATACGCGGCATCTATTCGCGTGCCGACGGCATAATAGATGACGGGATATATGTATTACACCAGAACGCTGAAAAGAGGGTTGTGCGAATTTTCGGCAAGTGTGACAACAATTCGGCTGCGCCGACATAGGCCGCGGTGTATCGTTAATCATTGGGCTTATGATATTTGCGAATAGGTCCAATCCGCAATAGGCATAAGTTTTGCGGCTGCCTAAACAAAGCATTCTCTGTCTTCCAGTCGATTGGAGGCGCACAATGGGTCGAAATCAACTAAACATTAGGTTAAGATTCATTGAATATGCTATTGTATTGCTAATTTTCTTCATTATTAACATTAACTCGGTGAACCGAGCTGACGCACCCGGTGGCGATGCATCATCTTCTCCGGTTGACGCGTCTCAAATTCAGAAGTTCACTTCGGAAGAGTTGCATACATTGGTAGCGCCCATTGCATTATATCCGGATGCGCTGTTGGCTCAAATATTGCCTGCGAGCACGTTTCCCGTTCAAATTGTGGTTGCATATCGGTTCATCCAAAATGGCGGCAAGCCCGATGAGCCGCCTGCCGACGCCAATTTGGACAGCAGTGTAGTCGCCTTGTTACATTACCCGACAGTGTTGAAGAAGCTAAACGATGATTTAAAATGGACCGAGCAGTTGGGATTGGCAGTTACCTATCAAATGGGCGATGTCAGTCAAGCCATTCAACAGGTCCGTGCCGAAGCATCCGCCGCCGGCAACCTTCAGTCAAATGCAATGGAAACAACACAAAACGACGGGGATGCAATCGAGATTGTGCCCGCGGAACCACAGTTGATCTATGTGCCGGATTATGACCCGTATGCAATTTGCGAAGGACCGCTTCCAAATCCATTTATCTGGGGCCCGGGATTCGGCTTTGGAATATGGTTGGGCAATACCTGGGATTGGCACCATCACCATATATGGTTCAATAACTATTGGGACCACGGCGGATGGCACAGAAATTCGCGTCCATCTTATTGGCAGGCAGCAACGCATCCATTGCCTGCATGGTATACAAAATCAGGCAGCCACGGCCTGGTAGGAAATAGAGTTTCGCTGCACGGCTTTGCCGCCGGAGCCAACGCCCGTGCGCGCGTGGACCCCAAGGCAACACCGCATATCGCTCTGCGCCCGTCAGCGCATGTGATCGATGAAGAAGATGCCAAAAATCGCGGCAATCAGACCCACTTGGAGTCGCAGCGCGGTCAGGTTAGCCGAAATGTGATTCAACAACCTCCCGTTGAGCAGCATGTTCAACGCAATATTCCCGTTGCGCCTCAAAAACCGGCTTTCCACGAGGGTTTTCAATCCGATCGTAGTACTGTAACGCGCGAATCCAACCGAGGCGCAATCAGCCGCGGCGGAGCCGCTCAGGGCGGCGCGCGCCGTCGTTAACATTGGGTTTAGACTTGGATTGCCACTGAATTGAAGAAAGGGAAATGCCATGCGATATGTGAATTCATTGTTTCTTGCTTTGGTAATAATTCCTTTTGTGCATGTACGGGCGGCCGACAATCCCAACGATAACAAGCAAAAATCGTTTGCAACGGAGAGCGAAGCATTCGCGGCGCTGATTGAAGGCATGGAGAAGAACAGCGACGAACAGCTGCTGGACGTTCTGGGACATGATAACAAGGATCTGGTGGTACAGAGCGACAAGGAAGCCAGCGCACGCGCGCGCGAGCGGGTATCGAAACTTGCGAAGGAGCATTTGAAAATCGAAAGAATTGATGACAAAGCCACGGCGTGTTTTGGCTACAAATGCTGGCCGTTCCCCATTCCTCTGGTCAAAGGCGCTGAGGGTTGGAAATTCGATACCGCCGCCGGCAAAGAAGAGATTCTGAACCGCCGTGTCGGGCGGGATGAATTGAAGGCCATTCAATTCATGGATGCCTATGCCGACGCGCAGCGTATCTATGCGAGCGCGGATCACACAGGGGACAAGGTCATGAAGTTTGCACAGAAATTGGTCAGCAGTAAAGGCAAGAAGGACGGATTGTATTGGCCAGTGCCGGAGGGATCAAAGGACACGACAAGTCCGCTGGCAGTGTTGTTCGAGGAGGGGCCGGACTTTTTCGAGGGTGATGGCAGCATTCCTTATCACGGTTATTATTTCAAAATTCTGACTCAGCAAGGCGCGAATGTTCCAAATGGCAAGTACAACTACGTAATTAATGGCAACATGATCGCTGGCTTTGCACTGGTTGGCTGGCCTGCCGATTATGGCTCGTCGGGTATAATGACTTTCGTGATCAATCAGCAGGGAATTGTCTATCAAAAAGATTTGGGGGCGGATACGGCCAAGCTTGCTGCGGCAATGGACGAATACAATCCGGACGGCACTTGGAAAGAATTAAAGCCGGAAGATAAATAGGACGATTGGCGCCCGCAGCATAAAGGAGTAGATATCGTGTGTTGCCCAGTCATTTTAATTGCGTTTTTTGGCCCGCGGACGGCACTTGTATATCTTTGGATAGTCGGGTATCTCAATGGAGTGTTTGCTACAGTATTATGGCCATTGCTGGGTTTTCTCTTTATGCCATTTACCACGCTGGTCTACGCGGTGGCCATGCATAATGGCGGCCTCACCAATTTCTCGGAAGTGATGATGATTGTGGCGATCTTGGTGGATCTCGGCGTCTTGGGCGGAGCGGAGCGGGAGCGGCGGGGACGGAGAATCACCGACTGTTTTCATTCGGCACCGCCGGCGAAATTTCGGCCCATTGCCGGAATCTTCAATCGGTACGATTGCTGCATGGTCTTCCGTGCTAGATTTGTTTGCCCATAACGAGCAGGACGATACCCCCAATGATGGCCGCGCTGCCAACGATTGGAGGTAGTGGAACTGTTTTCTCCTTCTCTTCCACAGCTTTCACTTTGCCAATCTGAAACACTTTTTCCTGAATCCGGTACGTGATTCCATGGTAGCTCCATGCCGTGACACCAAGAACGATCAGCAAGGCGCCTATGATTGCCGATTGTCTCATGCTTTTTATCCTCGCAATAGAGTTCTAACACCGAGCAATGCAGAACATTCCGATGTTCTACGGATCAAAATGAAGGCCATAATGGCGACAAAAGACAAAATCTGACATAAAATGAATTCAACTTCAATTTTTCTTGACGGCACATCCTTTGCACACACTACGATCGGTGTCCGTTTGGCGATAGTAAAACTGTTTGGGACGAAAGGGAATTAATCATGGAAGAGATGAACGAAAATCGAATGAGCCACGCCACGCAGAAAATAGGGGAAGGCGTCGTTGAGCTGAAAGAGGCGGCCGTTGACCGCGCGGTACAATTCAAGGACGCGACAGTGATGCGCGCCAATGAGTTCAAAGACGCGGCCGTAAGGACGACCCAAGATACTTTCGAGAAATGCTGCACGGAAACAGAATCGTACATTCGCACAAAACCGTTGCAAAGCATCTTGATGGCGCTGGGAATCGGTTTATTGGCGGGCATGTTCATGCGAAAGTAACGATTCCGAACAAGCATAAATTGCCGGAATATGGAAAAGTCTTCGCGAAACTTTCGGCATGCGCCGATCATGTCGAGCGCAGGCAATAGGATACTTTGTTGCCACGAGTTTTAATTTTAGAAAGGTTTCCACAATGAACATTTTGCTGCTCGTCATTCTCGTCTTGCTGATTTCCGGCTCGGCCCCCGTTTGGCCCTATAGCCGTGAGTGGGGATATGGCCCATCTGGAGGCCTTGGTTTGGTGCTTGTCATTCTCCTCATTCTTGTGCTCTTAGGACGGATCTAATTCATTGCCGCGATCGGCATGCATGTGACCGGTTTTGCTGGCGATCACCGCGGCATTTGAGTTGCTTTGCCAAGCCATGTGTGCATAAGTGTCGATTAAACATTTTACTGAGGGACTTAATCATGAGCGACAAGAAGAACGAAATCTCCCGCGAACAATTGGCCGCCAATCTTAATGAGGATCTGGCACGTGAGTACCAAGCCATCATTGCGTACGTTATCTATAGCCAGGTTATCAAGGGTGCTCAGTATATGAGCGTGGCAACGGAACTGGAAGCGCATGCGGGTGAAGAATTGCAGCATGCGCTTCTGATTGCCAAACAAATTGACTATCTCGGTGAAGCGCCGGTTGCCGTGCCGAAAGCCGTGCGCACATCGGAGAAGGCTGAGGAGATGCTGCGATTCGATCTTGAAAATGAAGCCGAGACGTGCCGCAACTATCGCACGCGCATTCGGGAAGCCGAATCGCTGGGTGAATACGCAATCGCCGAGACTATTCGACATATCCTGAGCCAGGAACAGGATCATCTGATTGATCTGGCCACGGCGCTCAACGTCGAGGTGCCGCGTGACGCGTTGGCGGGAAAATCCGCGACCGTTGTGCCGGTGGAGCAATCCAAACGGTAACATCCGCCGGATCGATCCGGCCGGACTGAGGGCAACAATGAGCTGGGAATCGGTGCTTGATAGGAATATTCGACATGAAATGTTTTCACTGCAGCCATTGTCGTCTGTTGGTATTTTTTGAGAATTTTCAATGCGTCAAATGTCAGCATGTATTGGCATACTTGCCCGATATTTCGGATGTCGGCGCAATTGAGCAATTGGACGGCAATTTATGGCAAGCTCGATCCGTTGGCAATATGGAAAAGCGCTACCGCCTTTGCGCAAACAGGATTGAACACAATGTTTGTAATTGGGCTGTCCCGGCTGAGGATCCGAATCCGCTTTGCCTTTCTTGCCGCCTGACTCGCGTCATTCCCGACCTGACTCAGGCCAGGAATAAGGATGCATGGTTTCGGTTGGAAGTGGCGAAACGACGTCTCATATACAGCCTGTTAAGCTTGCGTCTTCCGTTGCGTGATAAGATCGTCGATCCTAAAGATGGCTTGGCATTCGAGTTTAAGGCAGACGAACTCAATGGATCCATATTGACCGGACATGGAAATGGCGTCATTACAGTAAACATAGCGGAGGCAGACGACGCTGAACGCGAAAAGCGCCGGGTGATGTTGCACGAACCCTATCGCACGTCATTAGGTCACTTTCGTCACGAAATCGGACATTATTACTGGGATAGATTGATCGTCAATACCGAGCGTATAAGCAGCTTCCGAAAGTTATTTGGTGATGAGACTTTAGACTACCAGCGCGCCTTATCAAATCATTACAATGCCGGTGCGCCGGCGGATTGGCAGGAACGATTCATCAGCGCTTATGCAACGGCACATCCGTGGGAGGACTGGGCCGAAACCTGGGCGCATTATCTGCACATGATCGACGCGCTTGAGACGGCCGCCGACACGGGGCTAATGCTAAAGCCAAAGCGTCCCGGCGAACCGTTCTTGACCGCCGATACCATCTTTTCGCGCTTTTTGACAAATTCATTCGATCGAATGATCGACAAGTGGTATTCGCTGACGTACATATTGAATAATCTCAATCGCGGTCTCGGACTCGCCGATGGTTACCCATTTGTATTGTCCACGCCTGTTGTTGAAAAACTGCGTTTCATACACGATACGATAACTGCGCGCAATACTGGATTTCGTTGATCTTGCCATTGAATCAGGTGCTTAACTATAGGACTTATACGGCAAAGCTTCTCTTCAATTGTTATCTCTTGAATCCAAATAGATCTCCTGTGTAAATTGCGCTGGGCATGACCTCGCATTCGGCCCAGCAGCCTTTGCAGTTGTCGACCCAATCCCGTGCTTCGCTGGTTTTGGCATTGCTCCAGACCTCTTCGAACGAATGCGTTGCAAGGTTGCCGATTTTCTCTGTGTTGAATTGGCAGACGGGCACGCTGCCATCAGGCAGCAGGCGAATGTGGCTTCGAAGTGCGACACAGCCAGGGTGGGGCATAGGATGTTCTTGTCCTTCGAGTCTGGCTAACAAACCTTGCAAGTAGTAACGCTTGCCCCAGCGCAGATTCCTGTCTTTCAAGCGCGGCAGATTTTCCATCAGCATTTTGACGAAGCCGATGGTATCTGCGTCCTTTAGTTTTGGATGCAAAGGGTAGCCGTTCGTGATCAAATCATTTGCTTGAGTTCCAAAGCGTTTCGCGCCGTACATTGCAGAATCCGAATAAGCTAATACAACGTGAACATCGACCCCCAAAGGTTCGAATCTTTCGCACAGTGCCTCATGATTCTTCATCGATTCTTCGGAAATGACGGTGTGATTGATACTGACGGCCAAACCGGTGTGCTTTAATTTAGCGAGCCAACGCACGGACTTCTCAGCGAGGTCGAACGTCACATCTTTGCCACGGTTGGCGTCATGCTCGGCTTCAAGCCCATCGAACGAGATCATAAAGCGAAGATTCTTCTTTCGCGGGAACTGGCTGGCGAAGTCGAGGATGCGATCGGGGAACGAGCCGTTGGTTGTAATGTGCAATACGGATGGCTGCGAAGCGTTGTCCACAGCTTGCGCGAGTTCTAGAAAATCCTGGCGCAGGAACGGTTCGCCGCCGCTGAGCCTGACAACGTCGAGCGGGCCGATCTTTTTGAAGATCAAGCTGACTTGTTCGACGGTCAGTTCCGACCCCGGTTTCATTCGCCACGAGTCACACATCTGGCAACGCGCATTGCAGCGAAAGTTCACCAGGTACGTGCACCAGCTTGGCTTGGGCACGCGGTCAAGATGATGTGTTGCAAGCGTCAGTGGAAAGCGAGCGAGCCTCATTGGGGTGTCACCTGTAAAGGAGCGGAAACGGCGGGTTTTGCGGCTGTCCACGATGGAACAAGCTCATGAAAGAATTCGTCGAGCACGGTAATGGCTTCCTGATACCCATCACGAATGAGCGGGCGGAGGTTGCACTTGAATTCATCGACACGGTCAACGTATTTGCGCAATACCGTTAGAGAGAATTGCCGCGGAGTGACGCGCATCCCTATGCCGAGGCATTCGACTGCGCGGGCGTTCATACGCTGTTCGACGCAGCTTTCGGGCATCGCCAGAACTGGCTTGCCCATGTAGATCGCTTCGCCGACCAATTGATTGCCGGCGGTGCTGACTACGGCTCGGCAGGCAGCGAGGTCTTCCAGAAATGGCAGATTGCTTGGCGGCATGAAACTCAAGGATCCGTGCCGGCCGCGTTGGGACGTGCCATAGATATGAACGGGACAACCCAATTGCTCCAACGGGCGGAGCAAGTCGGCGTGAAACTGGTCTTGTCCGCGATTGAGATAGACAAGAAGATGGCTGCCGTTGACAGGTTTCATCTCGCGAACCGTCTGACGTGGCAACGTACCAATCACGCGCACACCATCGCGTTGAGGCTGAGCATCGAAAAAGCTCGATACCAGAATTCGATCGGGCTTGCCCATTAATGTGCGATAGCAAAACGTATCGAGACATGCCTTGACGCGATCGAGCGGGTCGAGCTCCGGTTTGCAGTAAGCGAGGATGCCGATGTGATCGAAACTGATGCGTGGAATCTTCAGGCTTGCGGCGACGTGGTGCGTCCACGTTTCGGCGTCGGAGATGATGACGTCCGGCGCAAATTCTTCGACGATGTCGCGGACCATGACGAATGTCGGCCCGTGACAGAAAAGATCGACCGTCGCTGGAAAATTGCGTCGGAGCGTGCCGAAATTCGAGCGCCGCCGCGGTCCGCTCGAGTTCGGGCAATACGCAAATCCCAGCGTGGGAATCCGGACGACGGGAAAGTCCGGATAAAAGGAAGGATAAGCATCGCCGCCTGCCAGCACCAACAACTGATGCTGACGAGCCAAAGATGGAAGCACTGCCAGCGTACGCGTCGCGTGGCCCCGGCCGTAGCCGTTCACCCCGTACAAGATTCGCATGTGCCCAATCCCTTCAGCACGGCGCTAATCGGGTGGATGCATCAACGCCCTATTGTTGTCGATTCATGACATCTCCATTCTCCATTAGAAATGTGAGCGCATTACACAGGGATTGGTTAAGACTTTGTGTGATTATTTGAACGTTGATGTGTTATATAATGAAGCGAAAAAATGGTGGTTGCCGACTCAAACGGCTGGGGAAGCCCGGCTCGAGTTCAAGTTTTGTTCGCAAAACACTGTTCGTGTTGAGATGTTGCGAGCACAGATATAAGCGGACACTCAGAACCCCATGTGTAGGGGCTCTACTTGGTTTACTTGCAGCTTAACAAAGTATGCTATTTACATCCGCAGCCCGAATGACACGCATGGCCCAGCACGCTGGTGGGACCGGCAGTCTTCGGCGCCATCACGCGGCCCCCAGCCAGTTTTTGTGCCAATGATTTGGGGCTGGTTGATCCGGAGACTTTGGCAAAGATCGTTTCGAACTGGCGCTTTTTCGCCATCTTGCCGCAGGCGCACCGCACCGCCCGATTGCGAAGCTGGACCGATCGAAGCGCCGTCGTGGTTGAATGACAGGAGTCGCAGCTATACGTATAAAAAGGCATGACGCTTTCCTTTCGGGTTCTATCAAATGAGCTAACGTAGTTTAACCCATTTCATAAATGGCGCGAACCGAAGCTCGCAACCATTTACGAAATGGGCGTGGAGTTTTACTTTTTAGGCATGATGCATTGGTCGAAAATGCTGGTCGGAATCGCGACAGTGCAAGCACAGTTGGGGATGTCCACGATGCCTCCGATGCGGCCTTCGACAGGCGCGGCGGTTAACAGCATGTAAGCCTGTTCGCCGGTGTAACCGAAGTTCTGCAAGTACGAAATTGCGTTCATGCAGGCACGGCGGTAAGCAACACTGGCATCCAGGTAGTATTGCTTGCCGTCTTCGACGCAGATGCCTTCGAACATCAGCCACTTCTCGAACTTTGGATCCGTCGGCCCAGGGACGAAAATCGGCTGCTGGAGCTTGTACTTGGCCATGCCGCCTTTGATCAAATCGAAGCCCAGATGCGTATAGCCGTCCATTTCGATGGCGCCGCAAAATGCGATTTCGCCGTCGCCTTGCGAGAAGTGGAGATCGCCCATCGCCAACCCTGCGCCCTTTTCAAAAACAGGGAAGTAAATGCGCGTGCCGATCGAGAGATTCTTGATGTCGGTGTTGCCGCCATGTTCGCGCGGCGGGACCGTCCGGCAGGCTTCCTTAGCTACGCGGTCGCGGGCGGCGCCTTTCAACGAACCGACGAATGCCGTGGGCTCATAAGGCGGCTTCGCCTTGCCTTCCGCGGCGAGCGGCGCCTCGCGTTTGTTCCATTCATGCAGCATCGATAGCGTCGGCATGGTGCCGATCAAGCCGGGATGCGTCAAACCTGCAAAACGCACTCCGGGGATGTGGCGCGATGTGGTGTAAATACCATGAAAATCCCAGATCGCCTTCGCCGCTTTTGGGAAATACTCGGTCAGAAATCCGCCGCCGTTTTCTTTCGCGAAAATTCCGGAGAAACCGTAGGGTGTGATGACGCCGATGTCCAACAGATCGACAACCAGCAAATCCCCTGGTTCCGCGCCTTCCACATGAATCGGACCCGTCAACGGATGCGCTCGCGTCAAGTCGATGTCGCGCACATCGGAGGGATCGTCGTCGTTTGCAATCTGGCAGTCCAGGAAATCGAGCGACTCCAGGATAAGTTCGTCACCCGGTTTCACAGACGCAATGGATGGAATCTCGGGATGCCATCTGTTCATCCCGATGACTTCAGGTTGTTCGCTCAGCCGTACGCCGGGCTTGATTTTTACGCGTTTTACCATGTGCTATTTCTCCTCCCCTTTTAAACGACCGGTTTCCCTGTTACGTTTCCGGTCACGTGCCGTTCTGGAACACCTACACAGCCAACAGCGCCTTGATCTTTTGAGAATCAACCTTGTCGCGCGTATCCTCGTAAATGATGCGCCCGCCTTCCATCACCATGACGCGTTCGCAGACGTCCATGGTGAAACTGAGCACTTGTTCACATACGAGAATACAGATATCCCTCATCCGTTTGATTTCCTTCAGGATTCTGGCAATGTCTTTGATGATGGAAGGCTGGATGCCATCGGTCGGCTCGTCCAAAATCAGTACCTTCGGATTGTTGACCAGCGCCCGCGCAATCGCCAGTTGCTGTTGCTGACCGCCGGAGAGATTTCCCGCCTTCCGCTTACCCATTTCCTTTAAGATTGGAAACAGCGTGTAGATTTCGTCGGGAATCTTTTTTGACTTGACGTACTCCATGCCAGTCCGGATGTTGTCCGTGACGCTCATGTTGGGAAAGACCATGCGGCCTTGCGGCACATAGGCCATGCCGTGTTGCACGCGTTGGTAGCTCGCCATTTTACCCACGTCAACACCGTCGATCTTGACGCTTCCCTTGAGCGGGAGCAAGCCCATGAGCGCCTTCATCAGCGTGGTCTTGCCCATTCCGTTGCGGCCCATGATGGCGAGGATTTCGTTCTTGGCTGTGAAATCGATACCATGAACGACCTCGCTTTGACCATAGGAGACATGCAAATTTGAGACTTCGAGCATTGGCAGTTGACTCCAGCAGTTTAGTGTCCCAGGTAAACTTCAACGACGCGTTCGTTCGCTTGAACTTCATCCATGTTGCCCTCGGCGATGATCTTACCGAGGTGCAGCACTGTGACTTTGTGCGCAATCTTTTTCACAAACTCCATGTCGTGTTCAATCACGAGAATGGACCTGTTTTTGCAAATGCGGTTGAGCAGCTCGGCAGTCTGGTCGCGCTCGCGCGCGCTCATGCCGGCAACCGGCTCGTCCAGCATGAGAAGCTCCGAGTTCTGCATCAACAACATGCCGATTTCCAACCATTGCTTCTGACCGTGACTCAACAGGCCCGCCGTGGCCTTGAGATGATCCTTTAGGAAAATCTCGTCAGCCACCGTGTTGATCCGGTCGTCGATGTCCTGCGTTCGCGAAAACGTCAGCGAACCAAAAACTGTATGACCTTTGGGGAACGATACCTCCAGGTTGTCGTAGACACTGAGATCCTCGTAGATGGCAGGATTCTGAAACTTCCTGCCTATGCCGGCCTGAACGATCTTGTGTTCAGCCATCCCTCGAATCTCTTTGCCCTTAAACTTGACGCTGCCGCTGGTTGCTTTAGTCTTTCCGCAGATCAGGTCGAGTACCGTCGTCTTGCCCGCTCCGTTCGGCCCGATGATGACGCGGAGTTCGTTGGTTGCAATGTCCAGATCCAACGAATCTACCGCCTTAAAGCCGTCGAAGGAAACAGTCAGATTCTTGATGGAAAGAACTGAATCGTTGGTCGTTTCACTCATTGTTCAGCTCAGCCTCCTTTAAGACGCGTTGAGAAACTCGGGCAGGCATCAGGGTCTGAGGGCCGCTGATGCGGGGACGTTTGAAGATCGAAAGAAAGCCTTCCAGTTTGCGGAGCGAACTCGAACTCACAATTCCCGCAAGGCCGTTCGGGAAAATCATAACGACAGCAATGAACAATCCGCCCATCAAGTACAGCCAAAGCTCGGGAAAATGTTCGGAGAAGTAAGTCTTGCCGAAGTTGACAACAAGCGATCCGATCACGACTCCAAGCAATGACTTTCTTCCACCAACGGCGGTAATGATTACCATTTCAATCGAAGGCACGATGCCTACGAAAGACGGAGACATGAATCCGACTTGCAGCGTGAACATCGCGCCGCCAATCGCAGCCATAGCCGCGCCCACGCAAAAGATGAAAATCTTAAAGTTCGACACGTCATAGCCAGAAAAGCGCACGCGGTCCTCTTTGTCTTTCATGGCCAGCAACAGCTTTCCAAGTTTTGACGAAAGGATCATTCGTCCAACCAACAAACATCCAAAGAGCAGGATTGCGTTAACAAAGTACAAGATATACCGCGACGAATCGTTGCGGATATCCCAGCCGCAAAGGGTCTTTAGATCGGTGATTCCGTTGATTCCTCCGGTCATGCCTTGTTGTCCCACGATTAACACGGTCAAAATCATCGAAATCGCCTGGGTTACGATTGCAAAGTAAACCCCGCCCACGCGGCGTTTAAACATTGCGGTGCCGATGATGAACGCGAGCACCGTTGGAACAGTCATGATCGCGAACAAGGTAAACGGCAGGCTTTTGAACGGAATCCAGAAAAATGGGAGCGCCGTGATCTGATTCCAGTCCATGAAATCAGGGATGCCTGGCGTGGATTGAATTTTGGTGGTTATCGGATCCGATGCCTCCAGTTTGAGGAACATCGCCATGCAATAGCCGCCCAGACCAAAGAATATTCCCTGCCCCAGACTGAGAACGCCACCGTAGCCCCACATCAGCACCAGACCCGCGGCAGCGAAAGCGTAACACAGGTACTTGCCGATGAGATTCAACCTGAAGATGTCCATGCTCAACGGTAGAATCACGAAAATTAGTGCAGCCAGACACAACAGGCTTATTACTTCCCCTTTGTCTCGAAACATGCGCTTGTAGAGTGTCATTGGTTCTCTCCCTTCCGGTCGGAGTTATCGACGCACTTTGCTTGCGAACAGGCCCTGCGGCTTGATCATCAAAAAGATTACAATGGCCAACAGCGTGAAAACTTTCGCCATTGATCCGGTTAAGAAGAATTCCAGGATGGATTGGCCTTGAGCGATGGAGAACGCGGATACGATTGTGCCCATGATGCTGGCGGCGCCTCCAAACACCACGACGAGGAATGTATCGACGATGTACAGCGATCCACTCGTTGGCCCGGTCGATCCAATCGTGGTAAATGCAGCACCCGCCACGCCTGCAATTCCGCATCCCAAGGCGAAGGTAAAGCAATCGACTTTCTTTGTATTGATGCCGACTGCCCCGCTGATGGCGCGATTTTGAGTGGTTGCGCGAATGCGAATGCCCCAGCGCGTCTTGAACATGATGAACAGGATCGAAAGCGTCAAAAATGTCGCCAGTCCCACCACGAAAATGCCGTTCAAAGGAATGTCGATGCTATCCGTGGGTTTGTAGGAACCCATCAGCCAGTCCGGCAGCGTCGCGCTCATTTCACGCGTGCCAAAGACGCTTCGGAACGTTTGTTGCATGATCAGGCTCAATCCCCATGTTGCCAGCAGCGTATCGAGCGGCCGGTTGTAGAGATGCCTGATCATCACGAATTCCACGAACCAACCGAGCAAAAATGCAACCACAAAAGCCGCCACAATGGCTATAAGGAAGTAAGTGTTGATCAAGCCGGGCCAATAGGAGTGGACCATCTTGGACGCCATGCACACCGTGTACGCGCCTACGGCCATGAACTCGCCGTGCGCCATGTTGATCACACCCATTTGGCCGAAGATAATGGCCAGTCCCAACGCCATCAAAAGAAGCACCGCGAAAAGGCTCAATCCGACAAAGCCCTGCATGGTGATGATCGAGAACAACTCGGACCACGAATAACCGCCCACGTATTTAGCTCCTTTCCGCACATGAACTAGGCGGGGCAGACGTTCTTGTCTGCCAGGCCTTACT
>Ga0206827_1049_pt1 | contig 26188 bp, 24 predicted proteins | sample Alteio_BWOrgCont_77_FD_152852 | JGI IMG/M metagenome (GOLD analysis project Ga0206827, IMG submission 152852) | Enriched cells from forest soil in Barre Woods Harvard Forest LTER site, Petersham, Massachusetts, United States -... | ecosystem: Environmental > Terrestrial > Soil > Temperate forest >...
ATAGGTATTATATTTCTGCTGTTTCTTTTGGGGCTTAATCTGCAGCCACAAAATCTGTTGAATTCACTACGCAAGATGAGTTGGATTACATTTGCAAGTTCTGGAATATTTTTGCTTATTGGTTTTGTGATTACTCATTTTTTTGGTTATGACAATAAGACTTGTTTTTTGGTAGGCGTGACGATGATGTTTTCAAGCACGATTATTGGCTTGAAATTATTACCAACAACCATTCTGCATCATCAACACACAGGCGAATTAATGATTAGTATTCTGCTGTTGCAGGATTTAATTGCTATTGCTGCGTTATTAATTATACAAGCAGTAGCGGCACGTGGATTTTCAATTATTGATTTGGTTTTAGTTATCGTTGCTTTTCCAATATTACTTGCTGTCGCATACATCTTTGAGAAATTTGTTATAGGAAAATTGTTAGTATTATTTGATAAAATTCATGAATATATTTTTATCCTGTCAATTGGTTGGTGTTTGTGTATGGCGGAGTTTGCGCATTATCTTGGATTATCAGAGGAAATTGGCGCGTTTATTGCAGGTGTTGCACTTGCAAGTAATCCCATTTCATTTTACATTTCTGAAAGTTTAAAACCATTGCGCGATTTTTTCTTAATTATTTTCTTTTTTTCAATCGGTGCAAGTTTTAATTTTGGTTATTTACCACATGTTATTGTGCCCGCAGCAGTGCTTGCTATTACAATGTTGATTGTAAAGCCGATTACGTTTTCTAAATTGTTACATACATTTGGTGAAACCAGAGCGCTTGGCTGGGAAGTGGGTATACGTTTGGGCCAAGTCAGTGAGTTTTCATTACTAGTGATTTATTTGGCGCTACAGACTAAATTAGTGATTCCCGAAGCGAGTTATCTTGTGGAAGCAGCCACAGTATTCACTTTTATTGTATCTTGCTATTGGGTGATATTTCGTTATCCTACACCGATGGCGGCATCTGATAAATTAAGAAGGGATTAAATACATGGATCATGCGCATCATGCGCCACAATCGTTTAATTCCGCATTTTTGATTGCGGTGATGTTCAATTTTGCATTTACCATATTTCAAATCGTGTTTGCATTTCATGCAGAATCCATGAGTTTATTGGCGGATGCAGCGCATAATTTTGGAGATGTTTTTGGTTTGGCGTTAGCCTGGGGTGCAAATTGGTTGCTATCGTTACCAGCACGCCAGCGTTATAGCTATGGGTTTAAGCGTACAACCATTATTGCTGCGATTATTAATGCATTAATCCTAGTTGCAACTTCTGCTTTAATTTCTTATGAGTCAGTTTATAAACTTTTACATATTACGCAAGTGAATGCTCCTGTTGTTATGGTTGTCGCGACAATTGGTATTTTTGTGAATGGTGGCACAGCATTACTTTTTATGCGCGGTGCACATGAAGATTTAAATATTAAAGGCGCGTTCATGCATTTGTTAGGTGATGCACTGTTGTCTATTGGTGTAGTCATTTCAGCCATTATTATTTATTACACCGGCAAGATGTGGTTAGATCCATTGGTTGGTTTGTTAATCGTTTTTGTTATTCTATTGGGAACATGGGGATTATTGCGTGATTCAATTCGTTTGCTATTAGATGCTGTGCCGCGTCATATTGATGAACGTGGCGTGAAAGAGTTTTTTCAAAATATACCCGGTGTTACAGCCGTGCATGATTTGCATATTTGGGGTTTGAGTACAAAAGAAATTGCACTCACCGTGCATCTAATTATGCCCGCAGCAAAATTATCGGATGCAGATTTTGATGCAGTTAATGCAATGCTTAAGAGTAACTTCCGTATTGACCATGCCACTATTCAAGTTGAATCAGGGAATGTTGAGTATCCCTGCATTCGTAGTAAAATTTGTTAGGGGCTAGCACTGGTGTTTGATGGTGTGGGATGGATAATGGAGATCAATCGATGTTTCGTTTTTAATTTTTAAAAGATATGCCTCAGCTTCGTCGGATTTTATTTTGAACTTACTTCCAAAAACTATTATTCCTATAAAACTATTCACAAGGTGAGTTGCCATTATATTATAATTTAGAGCGGACAATATAAGCATGAACGGTTTTCGCATCTTCTGTGCCTTGATTAATAGTGACAACACGGTCTTTTTGTCCTGTATGTGCAATGCCCGCAACAAATAAATTTGGAACTGTTGTTTTACATTTATCATGTTCTGGTAAATTGTTTTTTATCTTAATTTGCGGAAATTCTTTAAATAGAGAAAAAGAATGCGTAAATCCAACTGCTAAAATAATATGATCGAAATAGCTAAAGGGAAAAAGATATTTTCCTGCGGTAGCTTCAAATAAAATATCCTCGTGATTTGTGCTTAGCACTCTTCCCATATTAAAAATACCGTTTTCTTTAAAGTGGGAAGGTAGCATTTTCATGAGGTGGTCAGGTCTGTCTTGCAACAAATGCGTGTTTTCTGCAATAATTTCTTTATCATTTCGTCCACACGCAATGATAATCTGTAATGGTTTTTTAGTTTGTTTTTTTAAATCATACGCAACAGATAATGCACTTAAGCCGCCGCCAACAATTAATATGCGCGCATGATCTTTAAAAGAATCTGGATTTTTGAAGCGTGAGATAACAGTCGCTTTATGTTGAAAAACCTGTGCCCATTGTGGAAATTGTGCCGCATGATGTGGTCCAGTGCAAATAACAACATGGTTTGCAGTAATAGTCTCCGTTATAAGACGTTTTGTTTTTTTGTAAGGGTCTATTACAGTGGTTTCTATATAGAGATGAAACATGCCGTTAGCATCTGGGGTTAAAGATTTTACGTCTGTATTAAAGCGGATAGGAAAGCCATCAGCATAATTTCTTATAACGTCCAGTGCTTCATCACGGGTTAAGCGATGTCCTTTAGGAAATTTTTTTTTGTAAGGTCCATGCCTGGCAATTTAAAATCATCGATGGTCATCCCAAAGCGAAAACTATCCCAAGTTTGATGCAGAAAGCTGCCTAATTTATCGATTTTCTCAAGAACAGTATGCGAAATGCCGTTTTGTTGCAGTAATTTGCTTTCAGCAAGGCCTGTAAATCCTGCGCCAATAATGACGGTGTTATAGTGTGTCATAAAATATTTTCTCTGGTTGTGAATATTTACTATTCCCGCAATGATACTAAACTCGCATTTCCACCAGTACTCGTTTTTGAATAATTTAATTATTATAATGTGGATGACTTAAGGGATTATTAAGATTGTTTAGTGTTCTTGGTAATTATTTTTAGGTGGCCTTAATGTTTTCTTAATATTTTTTATGTTACGCTGATTAGAATAAAAAACTAATGAGGCGTGGTGACATGAGTTTTAGGAGTGATAAAGATGTAAAAAATCCAAATGGTGCTTCCAGCAGTAGTAGCAACAGTAGCAGTGCCAGTGGACAAACAGGGCTCTTTGCAACACAACCATCCCTTTCTTTGGATTCGTTAATGACTCGTCCTGTCGAGGATGAATTAAGTAGCACGATTCAAACAGTATGCTTGGATTTTTTTACTTCATTAGAACGTGCAGAAGGAATTGCAGACGTTAAAGAGTCAGATTCATTAAAACAACAAATAGCACTATATATAAAATACGATAACGACAAAAAAGCAATTTCTATTTCTATTGGTGTACGGACTTTTGAATACTTGGAAAAAATGTTAGCGAACGATGCCTTGATGCTTCCATTGGCTGTAGTGGCAGCGATTCAATTAGCAACAGCTTTTCGGATGCAAGGGAACGTAGATGCAGGATCACTTATTATAGATTCTGTTGCAACACAGATAGCAACATGTAGCCAGTTGCTTAAGCTGTGTGCCTTATCAGACCCTAAACCGAGTTATAGTTTTTTTGTTAAACCAGCTTTAGACAGTCTATCTTCCTTTATAAAAAATCAGCTGAAAAAATACGCTAAAAACTTAGTTGCTGTATTTCCAACAGATCAAATATTTGTTGCGTTAGCTGGACAAAATAAAGTAGCTTCCGTGCAACAAAAAACTGTTGTACACAACACCAAAAAATAACTATTCTAAGGAACGTGTACGAAGTAACTCTTACAACTAGCATCCCATTTGACATGCATCTTTCAACGAACTTCATTCGAAAAAGAGCTTACATAAGAATAACTATGCGCGCCCTTTTTCTCAATCAGTTCGTTAAAATATGCATGTCAAATGGGATGCTAGTTGTAAGAGTTACTTCGTACACGTTCCTTAGATATTTTCTCTATTCCCGTAACGACACTAAACTCGCATTTCCGCCAGCAGCTGTCGTATTGATAGAGATTGCGCGCTCAACACAAAGACGCTGCAAATAATGCGGCCCACCGGCTTTAGGCCCTGTACCGGAAAGGTTTTCTCCACCAAAGGGTTGCACGCCCACAACCGCACCAATCATATTGCGATTTACATATACATTCCCAACGGGCATGCGGTTTTGAATATGTTTTACAGTGGCATCAATACGACTATGTATGCCGAGGGTTAATCCATAGCCTGAGTTAATAATTTGCGTTAGCACTTGGTCGAGCTCGGTTGCTTTATAACGAATGACATGCAGAATAGGTCCAAATACTTCGCGTGGTAATTGATTTAAATTTTGTAATTCAAATACGCAGGGCGCAAAAAAATGTCCGTGTGGAAGATTATTTGCAGTCACTTGATAAAGTAATTTTGCTTCTTGCTGCATTTTCGCAAAATGTATTTGTAACATTTGTAATGCATCGGTATCAATCACTGGGCCGATATCAGTTGCTAACAAACTGGGATCGCCGACTTTTAATTCTGCCATTGCGCCTTTCAGCATGTCTAAAATGCGTGGTGCAATATCTTCTTGTAAGAATAAAACACGTAAAGCGGAGCAGCGTTGGCCAGCACTGTTAAATGCAGAATTCACTACATCAGCAACCACTTGTTCGGGTAATGCAGATGAATCTACAATCATTGCATTTTGTCCGCCAGTTTCTGCAATCAATGGCAGAATAGCGCCAGGACGATTTGCGAGTGATTGGTTAATGAGTTTTGCAGTTTCGGTTGAGCCGGTAAACATGACACCCGCGGTGCGTGCGTCACTCACGCATTTTGCACCAACAATTTCACCACGACCGGGAAGCAAATGTAATGCATCTGACGGAATGCCGGCTTCATGTAATAAACGTACTGTGTATGCAGCAATTAATGGTGTTTGTTCAGCGGGTTTTGCAATGACGGTATTGCCACAAACCAGTGCCGCAACAATTTGTCCAGCAAAAATCGCTAATGGGAAATTCCATGGGCTAATGCAAACAATAACGCCGCGTGCATGCATGGATAACGCATTGAATTCTCCTGTGGGCCCGGTTAATTCTTGCGGTTTTAAATCTTCGCGGGCACGTACTGCGTAATAACGACAAAAATCGACCGCTTCACGAACTTCTGATAGGCAATCTTGAATATGTTTTCCACCTTCACGCACCAATAATGATATCAGTGTAGCCATGTTTTTTTCTAACAATGTTGCAGCATTTTCAAGAATCGCAGCGCGTTTATCGAGAGAAATTTTCGCCCAGGATTCAGCACCATGGGTAGCAGCCATGAGAGCTTGTTCGACGTCAGTTTCTGTAGCTTGATAAACTTTCCCAACTATCTTATTTGTGTCAATGGGTGAAACAATAGATTGAGCAGTCGCTGATGTGATAGCTTTTCCTGAAATAATTGGGCTGGCTTCCCATGATTGATTTACCATTGCGTCTACTGCTGTTTTCAGTTTTTCTAAACTATGTACGTTTGACAAGTCGATTCCTCCAGAGTTAATTCTTTCATTGCCATAAATATTTTTTGGTAATGGAATGTAGGGATGGGGTTTATTTGCCAGATTGGCAATACGTGCAACGGGATCAATAATAATTTTTTCAATGGGTGTACTGTCATCAGCAATAAGATTGATGAATGATGAGTTGGCGCCATTTTCTAATAAGCGTCTGACTAAATACCCCAATAAATCTTTATGTGTGCCAACCGGTGCGTAAATACGACAAGGAATATTTAAATTATTTTTTCCAACGATTTGATCGTAAAGCGGTTGTCCCATTCCGTGTAAGCATTGAAACTCAAAGTCTCTATGCGAACCTGCCATTTCTAAAATCGCGGCGGCAGAGTAGGCATTGTGTGTGCCAAACATGGGATAAAAACACTCAGGCTGGGCTAACAGTTTTTTTGCACAGGCAAGAAATGAAACGTCTGTGGCATTTTTGCGGGTGAAAACCGGGTAGCCATCCAAGCCAACTACTTGGCTTTGTTTGATTTCAGCATCCCAATAAGCACCTTTAATGAGGCGTACCATCAAGCGACGCTGGTAACGTTTGGAAAGATCAGCTAGCCAATCGATCACAAAGGGCGCACGTTTTTGGTAGGATTGCACAGCCAGTCCAAAGCCTTCCCAATCATTTAAACTGGGGTCGGAAAATACAGCCTCCATTACATCAAGAGAAAGCTCCAGACGGTCAGCTTCTTCTGCATCGACAGTTAAACTAATATTTTGTGATTTCGCCGCTTGTGCGAGTTTTAACAGGAGTGGTACTAATTCCTGCATGATTCTTTCACGATTAGCGACTTCATAGCGTGGGTGTAGTGCTGAGAGCTTGATTGAAATGCCAGGCCCCTGGATAGGGTTTAATCCGGTTGAGGCTTTACCAATCGCTTCAATGGCTGTTTGATAAGATTTAAAATAAATCTCGGCATCTTCTGCTGTTCTTGCTGCTTCACCTAACATGTCGTAAGAATATCGATAACCTTGTGTTTCTAATTTTATGGCATGTTTCAATGCTTCATCAATGGTTCTGCCGGTTACGAATTGTTTGCCAATGACTTTCATGCCTTGCATGATAAATGGACGAATAAGACTGCCACCCGCGCGGCTGAGTAAGCGTTTTATGCTAGCGCCAAGCGATTTTTGATAATTAGCCGCTGGAGCGAAGATTTTACCGGTGAGTAATAATGACCAGGTTGCCGCATTGACGAAGAGTGAATTGCTTTGGCCTAAATGTTTTTTCCAGTCGGCTGTTGAAATTTTATCGCAGATTAAGCGGTCTACCGTGTAGGTGTCAGGTATTCTCAGCAGTGCTTCCGCCATGCACATGAGTGCGATACCTTCTTTGCTGGAAAGGTCATATTGACGGAGAAAAGCATCTAATGCGCCTAATTTTTTGCGGTTTTTGCGTGTGCCTTCAACGAATTTATAAGCGATCTCATGAATATTCTTTAAAGAGGTTGGCGGGAGTGCCGCTTGTGCAAGTAAGGCCGTTAAGCATTCAGTCTCATCACGGCGATAGGCTGCTGTAACAGCATCCCGTAAAACAGACTGTTTCGGTAGAGCATTAAAAATCATAGGGTGCTTTCCATAGGTATGTACTCATGACATGATAGGTTGGGTATTTTAATCGAGTGTGTGGAAATAGAAAAATATTTATGAGCCAAAACAGAAATAAAATTGATATGGCGTCACGTTTTCGTGGGTTATTACCTGTTGTGGTTGATGTTGAGACGACGGGTGTTAATCCCGCGACAGATGGTTTATTAGAAGTTGCTGCGGTAACATTGAAATTTGATGTTGATGGTACTCTCCGTGTTGATCAAAGCTTTGCATACCATATTGAGCCATTTTTAGGGGCTAATATTGATCCTCAGTCATTAGAAATTACCGGTATTGATCCAGATGATCCGTTTAGATTTGCAATTTCAGAGAAACAAGCGCTGCACAATATGTTCACAAAAATTAAAAAAGTTGTTGAGGCGGAATCTTGTCATCGTGCGGTTCTCGTTGGGCATAATGCATGGTTTGACTTAGCTTTTCTTCAGGCAGCGGCAAAACGCAGTCAATTACAATCTAATCCGTTTCATACGTTCACAACCTTTGATACAGCAACTTTAGCAGCCGTTAGCTTAGGAGAAACAGTTTTAGTCAGAGCGGTGCGCGCAGCTAAAATTCCCTTTGATGTGAGTATGGCGCATTCAGCGCTTTATGATGCAGAGCGGACGGCGGAGTTGTTTTGTTATGTGGTGAATCGGCAGAGGGGGTTTTAGGGGTTGTTTTTAGCTTACTGTATTTTATAGGGTAACAGGGCTATCCAACTAAAATGGCTGGGGTCCTGTCACCCGATACCTAGTGAGTTTACGTAATCTTTTTTTGCTTTCCAGTTACATCTTTTTTGGAGTCAGAGCTATCTTTACTCGCTGCCGCCGCTGAAGCAGCTGTAGCCGCCTGCATTAATGGTGACGAAGCATGAAGAAGTGTGCTGACCATAGCAGGGTTTTTTTCTACCAATGGATAGTTAACAACATTTGGATCTTCTGCCAAGAGGTCCATTAACAATAAATCGTTATGCTGTTTTACAGTTATCGTCTTATTATTTTTCATTAGATTTAAGGTATCAATACGTTTTTGGTGTGCGTCTATACCTGCTGCATTGCGATCACGTTTCATCATAGTTTGCCTATACAATTCCTCCTTCTGCAGTGGGGTACTTACTAAAGTCGGCATACGTGCAACCGTATCGTCACACTGAATTATTTCTTTCTTATAATACTCTATCGCCTCAGTAATCCCTGTAATTGCCTCGTCAAAAACTGTAGTTGTTGGTCGTGGGCTACTCATTATTCACCTCTAAAGTAATTAAAATTTTAATAGCAAAATTATAGTGACCACAGCTATTCCCGCTAATTTTATTAAAACGGCAAATGGTAATTTCTTATCATATTAAATAGTTTTGCGTTTATTGTAAACAATAAAAAGCTCTTCTTCTCCGGCCTTGTGAGGTAAAAAAAGGATATTTTGTGGTCGGAGCGGGGGGGAATCGAACCGCCGCCTCACCCTTATCAAGGATGTGCTCTAGCCGCTGAGCTACGCTCCGATATTTTTTAACAGTAATATCGCTTGAGATACAGGGTAGGAATCGGCTCTTTTAAGCTATAGAAATAACGCATACAATCGTTGTCACCGCCAAATACAAGACAATTTGAGTAGTGATCTGCAATCATCAATCCCAGCGCACAATACTCCATTCCTTGTGCCAAAACAATTGGGATGTAATCTTCAAGGGTTGTTCTTTCTCCATACCAACGGCTATAAAGTGATCTACGTTTTTCTGCAATATCTAACAAGATTTTTGAGGTAACTCTGGTTGAGCCTACATCACCTTTTAAGAATTGCTTGCTAGCAGTATCCATATAATGAAGCCAGTTATTTTTTCCTCCACATAAATCAGTGATCATCGATATACTTAAATTAACAGTGGTTGCATTTTTAAATGCGTTTTTACTGGAGATGACACGCTGTAGAAACTCATCCTCTGTTAGATTAAGCCTTTTTAAATTGCTTTCTGAAAACGCCTCGAAATCACCCGCTCCTGCAATTATATTAACTTTTAAATTTAATGCGGTTAGCATCTCTTCAAGATGCGGAAGAGCATTGATAAGCCTTTGTGCGATCTGCCCATTTCCAAACCCGAGACTATCAAAAGTATGTCGCATTGGACACGCGGGGTCACCAGTCGGAACGGCTGAATAATCTGGACAAACAGGAATGAAAATAGTTAGCGTTTCTCCTTGTAATCCACGTAATATCCAATCGACAATTTCTGACATCTCTTGCTCGGGAGGATAGATGGCATCAACGGTTTCTAAAAATATGGCGAGTGTTTTTATAGCAGAAGCGGGCAGTTTATCAATGCAAGAATAATTTAATGGCGTGCTATTGTCGTTAGATATTTTTCCAAGCAAAAGGGAAAGTAGTGAAATTCTCAAGTTATTAACACGTGGGGCTGATATCTTGACAGTAGGTTTATTTGATCCATTGTTTTCGATGACCCAAGAAAAATTCGGAATATTATTTTTTAAAATGCAGTAGAAGGGGAAATATTTTGGGCTTATATTTTTATCAGGGAAATTGCTTAACTCTTTTTGGTATAATTTTTTTATCTGGTTGATTTGAGAAACAGTTATACCGTCAGGCAACATGGATTTAGTAATCTCTTCATCATAAATTATTTTTTGGAGTATTTGGCGAGAAACTTTTCCCGGAATTAGATGTGAATTTTTAATGATTTTTTCAGCGATTATTTTTTGCATAAATTTTACTTTCTAGGCACAAAAAAAAGCCCGCTTTCGCGGGCTTTTCATATAACACTTAGATTAACCAAACTTAACTGCTGCACGAGCTGCAATTGTGTTGCTTGAATTGCCTGTACCGCCGGTACCTTGGCTGTATGCATTGTCATGGTTAACTTGGAGGCCGAGGTTTGTATTCTTCCAAACATCAATTCCATAACCAGCTGTCCAACGACTCTTAGGCATGAGCAGGTTAACCGCGTTACCAGAAGCTTGGTAGCCCAAGTAAACATTTTGGTCTTTGCCCCAACCATTGAAGCCGTAACCGCCAGTAATATCAGCAGACCAAGGCTTAGCACCACCCGTTGAAACAACCGGAGAAGCTTTGTTGCCTAAGTCAGCAGAGTTAAAGGTTGAAAGAGCTGATACATAACGAACGCCTACAGTAAATGGACCGCTGTTTAAGTCGCCGTAGAAGTTGCCAGCAGAAATACGTTTTTGGTATGTACCACCAACACCGCTTTGTGCTCCGCTAGAGCCGTTGTATTTTCCAACCGCGTAGCCTACGTCATTAACACCAGTGAAGTCATTCAAGTAGCCAATACCTAAGTCATAACCTAATTGGTCATTTGGCTGTGCAAAGCCCAAAGAAACACCAAAGTTGTTTTGGGTATGGCCGTTGGTTACTTTCTTCAAGTCGTTATTGAAGGTGTAAAGAGAACCTGAGAATCCCATTTGAGTCATGAAACCAACTTGTGCCGCTGTATTTAGCGATTCACTCATGGTTTGGGTCAATGATTCGGTTATTGGATGAATTGCATAACGTCCAAAATCCGCAAACATTTTACCCACTCGAACGAAGATAGGTGTTACATCAGTGTTACTGAATGTAATAATACCTTGTTCTAAGGTTAGTTTGTCATTTGTGTAAGCGTTTGAGTAGATACCTGCTAATCGGGTGCTAGTAATACTACTCACACCATTAAAGCCGCTGTAGCTTAAACTAGCAAATGCTTTAACCCATTCGTTAACGTTGCCGTAAACGTTTAAGTAAGCATCATTTAAGGCTAAACGACGTTGATTTTCGCCCATATATCCGATGTCGCGACTACCCCAATGCGAATCGAAGTTCATGCCTCCAGCGAATGAAATTGGATCCATGCAGTGAACAGTTGGTTTTGCACGACCAACGTTTTGACTCATAAAATCTAACATCATTGTGTAGTTGTTAACAACTGGACAGGTTTCAACTGGCAGTGCGCCCATATCTTTGTAGTCATGTCTTTCAACAGCAGCTACTGTTTGTGGCGCCATCGCTTTGTGATGGTGATGATGGTAATAGTGATGGTGATGTTTGTGTTTTGGTTGGGTCGCTGTTTGAGTGTTGTTATCTGCAGTAGTAGCTGTGGTAACTGTAGTAGCCGTAGTAGTATCTGCAAACACTGGGAAGCTAATCAAACCTAACACGCTCATTGATGCAACAACGAGTTTTAGTTTCATGCTTATGTATCTCCTTGATATATTAATTTGATCCGGACAGTGTTAAAAATTACCTATAAACATTCCACTTTGCAAGTAAAATTTCACTTGAACATCAATTCTGTGAACAATTTAGTTTTTTACTCGCAACTTTTAACCAGATCATGAAAAAAATGGATAGCTTGAGCAAAATATTTTTTAAAAATATGAAGCTATACCCACTTCGCTGCGAAATTTTAATTAAAGAATAATCGAATTGAAAGTTTAATTTAAAAATGAATTAAAAAATATTCCGAATAACTTCAAATAATGCGCAGTATTTATTGTTATGATAAAAAATAACCCACATATGATAGTGGGTTATTTTGATTTAGTTAGAGTTGTTCAGCTTTTTCTGTAAGGAAATTCGCAATTCCTTCAGTGGTTGGTGTGATGCCAGTATCGCCTTTATTCCAACCTGCTTGGCAAACTTCGCCATGTTTTTCATGGTAATGCAATGCATCCACTAAACGAATCAGTTCATCGATGTTACGGCCCAATGGTAAGTCATTAACGATTTGTGAACGTACGACGCCTTGTTTATCGATTAAGAATGCGCCACGTAAAGCAATATGAGCTGTTGGATGTTCAACACCATAAGCTTGACAGATTTGATGATTAACGTCTGCGATGAGTGGATAACGAACTTCACCAATACCGCCATCATTGATTGGTGTTTTACGCCAAGCATTATGTGTAAACTGTGAATCAATCGAGATACCAATTAATACGGTATTGCGTTGTTCAAATTCCGCAAAGCGCTTATCTAATGCGATTAATTCAGATGGACACACGAAAGTGAAATCGAGTGGGTAAAAGAAAAGAATGGCCGTTTTATTTTTAATAACTTCTGCTAAATGAAACTTACCTACAATGTCACCATTGCCAAGTACTGCTGCTGCAGTGAAGTCAGGCGCTGGTCTGCCAACTAATATACTCATTTCTATACATCTCCAAAAAATTTTGTTTGAGTCGGTAATTGTATACTAAAAATGCCCATTTGGGATGGCTTTAAACGTGAGTTTTAAGTTAGAGTTCTTTGCTGTATTATCCGCATTTTACGATATAGGCCAGGGATATGATGTTCTTATTGATATTATTAGGTGTTTTATTAAATGCCGCAGCACAGTTGCTTTTAAAAGCGGGGATGAATCAGATTGGACATTTTGACTTTAGTTTTGCAAATGTTTGGCCGATTGCGCTAAAAGTAATGGCTAATCCGCCGATTATTACGGGTTTGGTTGCCTATGTTGTCAGCGTTGTTGTCTGGTTGCTGGTTTTATCACGTGTGCAAGTCAGTTACGCTTATCCAATGTTAAGTATTGGTTACATTGTGAATGCTGTTTTAGCGTACTATTTATTTGGCGAAAGTCTATCTGCAATGCGTATATCAGGGATTTTTGTGATTATTGCAGGTGTTTATTTGGTTTCCCGCACTTAACACACACTACAAAAGGTATATATGAGCGAAGAATTCTTACCGTTTTCACGCCCCTCCATTAGCCGGGATGCAATTGATGAGGTTGTTGCATGTTTAGAATCAGGCTGGATTACAACCGGCCCGCGCGTCGCACAGTTTACTGAAAACCTCAAAGAATATTTAGGTGCCCCGTATGTTTTACCACTGACATCAGCAACTGCCGGTTTACATTTAGCATTGCTTGCAATGGACTTGCAGCCAGGCGATGAAGTAATTACAACACCGTTAACGTTTGCAGCAACACTAAATGTTATTGTGTTATCCGGTGCAAAACCCGTGTTAATTGATATTGATCCGCTAACATTCAATATGGATTTAAATCAGCTGGAAGAAGCCATTACGGAAAGAACCCGCGTTATCATGCCGGTACATTTCGCAGGTTTGCCTGTTGATTTAGATGTGTTATATCACATTGCGAATGCGCATGGCTTGCGAGTTCTGGAAGACGCAGCGCATGCAATTGGAACGGAATATAAAGATAAACGCATTGGAAGTTTTGGTGATACACAAGTTTTTAGTTTTCATCCCAATAAAAATATTACAACAGGTGAAGGTGGTTGTATCGCAACACGTGATCCAGAGCTTGCGAGACATATTGGTTTATTGCGTTTTCATGGAATGGATAGAGAGGCGTGGAATCGTTTTGGAAAAACGGGTAATCAAGATTATGAAATTGTCATGCCAGGATTTAAATACAATATGATGGATATTCAAGCGGCACTTGGGTTGCATCAGTTAAAAGAATTAGAAGCTTTTATCAATCGACGTGCGGAATTAGCACATCGTTATCATGAAGCGTTAGCTGATTGGCCGCAGTGGACATTACCGAGTAGGCCAGCGTTTTCGCATAGACATGCATGGCATCTTTATACCCCGTTACTTAATGAACATGCAGCGAATTGTACACGTGATGAATTCATGCAAAAAATGAAAGAGAAAAATATTGGTACAGGGTTGCATTATCGTGCAGTACATTTATATCCTTACTACCGTGATCAATTTGGTTTTGCACAAGGTGATTTTCCCTATGCGGAAAATGCTTGCGAACGTATCGTGAGTTTGCCTTTATTTCCAAGTATGACAGATGCAGAGCATGATCGAGTGTTAGATGTGATGTATAGCGTGTTTCATTAGGAGCTGTTTGCAATTCTACTATGCTGGCTGTAAACCACTCCTAAAAATATTAAAAATTATTGGATAAAAAATGAAAATACTTATTCTTGGCGCAAATGGTTTTATCGGTAGCAATTTAAGTGCAGCAATTTTAGCAAAAACAGATTGGCAAATTGCTGCAATGGATCTTGCAACTGACAAATTGGAAAATTGTTTCAACCAAGAACGTTTTAATTTTTTTCAAGGCGATATTACTGTCCATCAGGATTGGATAAGTGAGCATATACAAGCGTGTGATGTAGTCTTGCCATTAGTGGCAATTGCAACGCCTGCATCGTATGTGCAAAATCCTTTACGTGTTTTTGAGTTGGATTTCGAGGCGAATATTCAAGTAATACGGCAATGCGTGCAGTATGGTAAACGCGTTATCTTTCCCTCAACATCAGAAGTCTATGGCATGTGTCCTGACGCGGAATTTGATGAAGAAACCAGTTGTCTGGTGACGGGCCCCATCGAAAAAGAGCGATGGATTTATTCCACGTCAAAACAATTATTGGACCGCGTTATTTATGCTTATGGCAAACATCAGAATTTATCATACACATTGTTCAGACCTTTCAACTGGTATGGCCCACGTTTGGATAATATTCTTAATCCAAAGCCAGGCGCATCACGTGTGTTAACACAATTTATCGGTAATATTTTGCGTGGTGAAGATATTATGTTAGTGAATGGCGGTGAACAGCAACGCTGTTTTGCTTACATTGATGATTGCGTTACTGCGCTATTAAAAATTATTGAAAACCCAAACAACGTTGCATCAAATAGAATTTTCAATATTGGTAATCCTCATGAAAATCTTTCTATTCGTGGATTAGCAGAGTTATTGATTAAACTTATTAAAATGTTTCCAAAGTATGCTGAATTTGCAGCTAAAACTAAGCTTGTTACTATAGATGCAGAAAAATATTATGGTGCAGGCTATCAAGATGTTTCATTACGGGTGCCATCTATTCAACGCGCAGCAAAATATTTGGATTGGAAACCGGAAACGAGTTTGGAAGTGGGTTTGAGAAAGACGTTAGAATTTTATTTGCAGTAGAAGACTAAGTCATTTGGCCAAGATAATTTTTGTTTGATCATGAAGTCATTCATGATAATATTACCGTATATTTTAACCATGCAAAGGCTAAACTATCCGGTTTTCTTGACCATAAGTTGGTTTGTAAATCCGGATAATGCAACCTTAAGGTAAAAAAATGCAAAGAATCATAGACATGCATCTTGCCAGCTGGGTGAAATCCTCTATCCGGAAGCCGCTTCTGCTACGCGGGGCTCGCCAAGTAGGTAAAACCTTTGCGGTTAGAACATTAGGTTTGAGCTTTGAAAGTTATGTCGAAATTAATTTTGAAGCATCCCCGCACTTAAAGAAAATATTTTCAGAGGACAGTGATCTTGATCCGTTAAGAATTATTCGTGATCTGTCGATAGCATTAGGCAAAGAAATCATTCCAGGAAAAACGTTATTATTTTTTGATGAATCTCAAGTTGCCCCAAGAGTGATAATCGCATTACGATATTTTTATGAGGAATTGCCATCGCTACATGTTATTGCGGCTGGATCATTACTGGATTTTGCTATAGAAAAAGTCGGTGTTCCAGTGGGCCGAGTTGAATTTTATCATCTTTATCCTATGTCCTTCTTAGAGTTTTTAAAAGCACAAAATGCTAATCTCATCATAGAGGCTATTTTAACGCATGATGTCAATGTCCCTGAAAGTGAGGTGATTCATCATAAAATATTAGGGTTACTTAGAGAGTATTTAGCTATTGGCGGTATGCCTGAAGTGGTTCAATCTTGGATACAACATAAAGATCCTTTACTGGTAGGAAAAATCCAGCAAAACATTATTCATTCTTACCGACAAGACTTTGGCAAATACGCAAAAGATCATCAGATTCAGTATGTGGAAAATATTTTTGAAAGCACCTTGTGTCAATTAGGAAAAAAATTCAAATTCAGTGAACTCCCCGGAGAATATAGAAAAAGAGAATTAGTACCCGCGCTTGATCTTCTGGTAAAAGCAGGTGTTATTCATAAGATTTATCAATCTAACGGACAGGGAATTCCGTTAGGCGCTACTAAAAGTATGGACAAATTTAAGTTGATGCTGTTAGACATAGGGTTAAGCCAAACATTACTTGGCCTGAATCTTGCTGATTGGTTTTTGGATCGTGATACAGCTTTTGTTAATAAAGGCGCATTAATAGAAGCTTTTGTTGGACAAGAATTATTAGTTTATAAAAATACTTATTTTGATTCTACTTTGTATTATTGGCAACGAGATGTTAAGGGTAGTGAAGCAGAATTAGATTATTTGATTCAGCTACAAGGCAAATTGATTCCAATTGAAGTAAAGAGCAGTAAAAACGGGCATTTAAAAAGCATGCATATTTTTTTAGAGAGTCATCATGACACGCCTTACGGTATTCGATTTTCGACACATAATTATTCTGTTCACAATAAAATAATGTCTTATCCATTGTATGCGATAGCTTTGGGTGTCCAATGGAAATGGAATGCCTTAGCATCAGTTAGGTGAAGTTATTTAGGAGATACCTTTATTTTTTACAAACCTCTCTATAAACCCACGCAAACAATCCAAGAGTGACGGCAATACTTAATCCGTTAGCAAATGGTGCAAAGCTATCAGGCGCTATTTTTAATATATTGGTCGATTGTGTCATTGCAAATGGAATAGCGAGAATAACGCCCATTAATGCAGCACCAGCAACTATTCCGCAAGCCAGTGTTAACCCCAAATGTTGTTTTTTCTGTAATGCATCTTTATCAGTGTGAATCTTTTTTAATGCCTTACTAATAATGTACGAAGCCACTCCGCCTAAAACAAATGGCATGGTTGCATCTAAAGGCAAATAAATGCCAAAACCGACGGCGAGAATTTCTAAACTTCTGCCTCTATTGCTTAACCAATGATTAACTAGAATACAAATAATGCCTATCACTGATCCAATGCCCAGCATTGACCAAGGAAGATTATAACTAAATGTTCCTTGCACTAATGCCGCCATCATTCCTGCTTGAGGAGCTGCAAGCATATGCGAAGGATCCATTCCTGGACGCGGAAAAACGCCGCCAATTCCATAAGCTTCAAAGAGCAATTGCAAGATAAATGGAACGAGTAAAGAAGAAATAACTACGCCGAGAATTAACATGACTTGTTGTTTCCAGGGTGTTGCACCCACCATATGCCCTGCTTTCAAGTCTTGAATAGTTTCATTACTAATGCTCGCAGCGCTTAATACGGTTGCCACAACAATGGCGAGGGCGACAGCTACTAATGTTTGGTCAGGATGCGCAGAAAAATTAATTTGAATACTAAACAAACCAAGAATAATTAATGACATTAGTATAAGTGTTGCTAGTGTTAAAGCAGATGTTGGACTATTGGTTGAGCCGACTAAGCCAGCAAAATAGGCCCCTAACACGGTAAAGAAAAATCCAATGAATATGACAAATAACAATCCTACGATGACTGTGGAAATTTTTAATGCCATGCCCAGATGTAATATTGGATTATTTGCATAATGATAAAGTAAAAAACAGAGTGGAATACACAGCAATAATATTCCCCATACAACATAATTCATGGGTATATCCCGCTCTGTCCGTGGTATTGCAGCGTATCCATGTTTACGAACATCTTTCAAGGAGGTGAAAGATGTGTGTATTCCCTCAAGAATTGGTTTGATCAGAGTGATCAATGTCCAGAATCCACCCGTTAACATCGTACCAACACCAATGTAACGAATTTGATTATTCCAAATGGTCATAGCAGCCTCTGCTGCAGTGCCGGTGGGATGAAAGAAATAAGAAAGAATAGGAACACCGATGATCCAGCCAATGATGACACCAACAAATGTACTCATGGCTACACCAGCGCCCACGATATAACCTGCTGCTAATAAAGCAGGATCAAATCCAAACACAAAACCGAAAATAGTGTTGCTACCAACGCGTTGCCATATTGGAAAAGTGCCGCTTAAGATTTGCAGTCCTGATTGAGAAAAACTAATCAACCCACCTACGGCGCCGCCACTGATTAAATATTTTAATCCACCTTTCGTATTTCTATCACTACCGGCAATTAAAACATGTCCTATCGCAGTGCCTTCAGGGAAGCGCAAATGTTTGTGAAATAATAATATGCGTCGTACAGGTATAGAAAAGAGGACGCCAAAAATGCCGCCAATCAATGAAATCCACATGGTTTCTTGAAAATTAAAATGCTGCCAATAATGAATAATAATCATGGCAGGTAAAATAAATCCAATACCGGAAACAATAGCCTCGCCCGCGGAAGCCGCGGTTTGTACGATATTGTTTTCAAGTACATTTGATTGACGAAACAATCGCAGCGCACCCATTGAAATCACCGCAGCAGGTATGGATGCAGAGATGGTGACGCCAATTTTTAATCCGAGATAGGCATTCGCAGCGGCGAGAGCAATGACTAAAATGATAGAGAGAATCACTGCTTTGATCGTAATTTCGGGTAAATTTTGGCTTGCTGGGATAAAAGGTTCTGTCGTGTTTGTTGTATCCATACGTTATATCCTATTCTTCGCAGCTAATGTGGCTATCAATCACTAAATCATAATTTTTTATGTCAGTAGTGATTGCATTGACAAAGGTTGCATTTGAAATATTCGCTTCAGAAAAATTGGCTTGCGTTAAATTCGCATTGTTGAAGTTAACACAGGAGAAATCGGCTTTACTCAAGTTAGCTTGTTGTAAATTTGCATTTGTGAATATGCCATGTAAGGCATGCGCGTTGGAAAGATTTGCGCTCGATAAATCAGCATTAGATAAAACAGCATGATCCAGTATCGTATTAGACAGGTTAGCATTACTGAGTTTTGCATTGCTAAGATCAGCATAACTTAAATCAGTACCGCTGAGATCCACTTTTTCTAGATTGACATTCGTTAAAATGCTATGTGATAAATTGGCATTTTGCAGATTCACTTTACTGGCGGTGAATTGATAGCTGCGTAAATCAGCTCCAGAAAGATCAAGGCCTTTTGTTGGGGTGGCATCAGGGATTTTTACTAATTTGCTTAAATCAGTTGGGTTTGCAGCGTGCACAGCGATAGCAAAAAATGCAAGTAGGCAAATTATTTTTCTTCGCATGAGAGTTCCTTTGCGATGGCGTACTAATTTGGCACGCGATGAATTCTTGCACCTAACTGCGATAGTTTTTCTTCGATACATTCATAGCCACGGTCAATGTGATAAATTCTATCGACACTGGTTTCGCCTGCAGCGGCTAATCCCGCTAAAACTAAGCTTGCTGAAGCACGTAAATCAGTTGCCATGGTTGGCGCGCCTTGAAGATAATCCACACCGGTACAAACTGCTGTATTGCCTTTTAAATCGATTCTTGCGCCCATGCGCAATAATTCTTGCACGTGCATAAAACGATTTTCAAAAACAGTTTCAGTAATGGTACCAGTTCCTTCAGCGACAGTGTTCATCGCCATAATTTGTGCTTGCATGTCCGTAGGAAACGCAGGGTAGGGTGCTGTACTCACACTGACGGCGCGTGGACGGTTGCCTTTCATGTCCAATAGAATCCAGTCTGGACCCGTTTCAACATACGCCCCTGCTTCTTGCAGTTTATGCAAGATAGCCTCTAGCAAATCTGGGCGAGTATTTTTTAATTTTACTCTGCCGCGAGTAATAGCAGCTGCTGTGAGATATGTTCCTGTTTCAATTCGATCTGGCAGAACATTATAAGTGCCACCGCCTAACTCGTCTACGCCATCAATCACAATCGTGGATGTGCCTGCGCCGCTAATTTTTGCACCTAAGGTACTGAGGAAGTTTGCTAAATCTTCAACTTCTGGTTCACGCGCAGCATTTTTAATGACGGTTTGTCCTTTTGCAAGAACAGCTGCCATCATGATATTTTCTGTTCCAGTTACTGTTATTAAGTCCATGACAATGGTAGCGCCATGCAACCGTTTTTTGGTTTTAGCTTTGATGTAGCCATTTTGTACGGAAAGCTCTGCACCCATGGCATGCAAGCCTTTTAAGTGTTGATCTACAGGGCGTGTGCCAATCGCACAACCACCAGGGAGTGAGACATTGGCTTCACCAAAACGGCTTAATAGCGGGCCTAAAACCAGTATAGAAGCACGCATGGTGCGTACTAGTTCATAAGGTGCAAAAAAAGAGTGTACGCTGCTTGCATCAATTTCGATATTGGAACGCTCATCAAGGGTCAGGCGCACACCCATCTGGCCTAAAAGACTCATAATGGTGGTGACATCTTGTAAGTGTGGAATATTGCAAATCTGTACTGGCGCTGGTGTTAGTAATGTTGCTGCTAAAATAGGTAGCGCAGCATTTTTTGCACCAGAAATACGAATTTCGCCATTGAGTGGAACATTGCCATGAATAATCAGCTTGTCCATAAGTTAGTTCTCTTGTTCTTGTTGCCATTCTTCGGGAGTAAAAGTCTTAATTGAGATGGCATGAATTGTTCCATCTGCAATCTGTTGTTGTAAGGTAGCATAAACGAGTTGCTGTTTTTGGATTCTATTTTTGCCAGAGAACAGAGGGCTGATGACTATAGCGGTAAAATGTCTGCCATCCTCACCTTCGACGCTAGCAATGGACTCTTGCAAACCCGCTTCAATTAATTGCTTTATATTTTCTGAGCGCATCTATGCTAGTATTCCACAACGAAATTTTGCGTAAGGTTAACTTACGTACAGGATGGCGTCAAACAATATATGGGCTTAGTGGAGGTAATACTCTTGGAACTTAACGCAACGACAGGACTTTTGGCTACAGTGCGCTATTTGCTATCTCCACACCATGATATGCGCCCAGAAAATATGCCCGTTGATATGATTGTTATCCATAACATCAGTTTGCCGCCTGGGCAATTTGGTACCGGTTCAATCGAACAATTTTTTTGTGGTAACTTGGATTTTACCCGGCACCCCTATTTTTCAACCATAGCTGATTTGAGGGTTTCATCACACTTGTTAATTGATAGAGGCGGACTGGTTACTCAATTCGTACCGTTCTCAAAGAGAGCGTGGCATGCAGGGCAATCCAGTTTTCAAGGACGAACAGTTTGTAATGATTTTTCAGTGGGGATAGAGCTCGAGGGTACAGATGACACGCCCTACGAGGCGGCGCAATACAGGGTACTTAAAGATATTATCAAGCTGCTCATGAAAAGTTACCCTGATATTACGCTTGAACGCATCGTTGGCCACTCTGATATTGCGCCAGGACGTAAAACAGATCCAGGGTCAGCATTTGATTGGGTATATTTAAAAAGCCTTCTGTAGGTAATGAGAGATATTTTTTGAACTATTGATGTATTTAATACCTATTTGTATACTATTCCAAAATCATACATGAGTACAGAGTGGTGGTTTATGCAAGCAATGCATGTCCCAAAGACTACCCCGTTAAGGTTAGGTCTACAGAGCCTCATCGAAGATTATTCTAGAAAAAAAACAGCTTGGCAAAAAAAACAGGAACAGAAAGCTAGAACGAAAGCGCAGACAGACGAAGAAAAACGAGCGTTTGCTGCTTACAATGCGATTAAACAATTTATTTTACGAAATCAATTAGCCCGTTTAATTATAGCAGCAGAAAATCAGGATGAGCAAAACCAACCTTATGCCGCTAAAGATAAGGCAGTTGTTACTCAGTTGTTACTTAAAATAGCCGATGATGCTTTGTCTGGAAAAAATCGTAATTTTGCAACAGCAAAAATATGCTATCAGGCTGCTTCTGTGCTTGGCTCTCCTGCAGGAAGTTTTAACTGTGGCGTTATGTTAGAAAACGGCATGGGAGAACCAGCAAATCTCAGCGCAGCAATTCCGTTCTATCACAAAGCTAGACAAACAGCAAAACCAGAACAGCCCCCGATTAGTGAAGAGCATCTGATGAAGCTTGAAAGAAAAGTAATGGTGGGGTTTGAAAGAAAAACAAAAATACATCATCCTGTTAAAAAAATATTGGGTGGTTTTTATGGGGCAATAGTCGGCTCGGTAGCCGGTGTCTTTATAGGTATATTCAAGTTTGGACATCATGCACTTGTAGAACGCCCTGCAGTTACTCCTGTAGCAGCTGTGCTAGGAGTACTTTTTGGATTTGTTATAGGTCTACTCAAAGGAGCTCACGAAGGATTTACTAACCCAGGCTGGTTAACACCTTTTACTGGTGTAGCTTCACGATTATCTGTCTCTAAAGCTAATAAAATTATCCCCGCCAATCGAGCCCAGAGCTTAATTAGAGAAGAGCCAGCGCAATCACAAGTAGGACAACAAGCAAACCCTAATAACAATGGTACTCTAGGTATTTGCAATTTAATGGGTGCCCAACCACAAGTTGAGCTAACAGCTCCACCACCTCCAGCAACACCTGCACCTGCATCAGCCAGGAAGCAACCACAAGGTCCGCCGCCTAAATACGATGAAAGGGCACCGCTACTAAGAGCAGCCCCATAAGGTTAAATACACTGGTTGTTTATTGCTACCATAATCGCTAAACTTTGTGCAGGATAATTTAGGGATAGTTAATCATGACGTTTATCATCACATTTATTGCGCTCATCATTGAACGGTTCTTTCACTGGGGTCACTTGCGCCACTGGCAGTGGTTTGGGCGCTATCAATATTTTTTGACCACACGTTTGGCCAACTGGCCAGGATTTTTATTGTTAATTGTGAGTGTACTGCCGGTTCTGATGGTTGTCGGTATTATAGAGTTTGCTATTTGTGGTTGGCTTTATAACATTCCAAAGTTAATATTTGGTTTAATCATATTGTTGTATTGCATGGGCCCCAATAATCTCTGGGTGCAAATTTACTCTTGTATTCGTGCGTTAAATAAAGAAGAACCGCATGTTGCGATTGAGCAGGTTAAAACGGTATTTGGTATTACAGCGGTTGATCAATCGCAAAATTTTCATCAATCATTTACCCGTGCCATTTTTATTGCTGCAAATCAGCGGATTTTCGCGGTTATTTTTTGGTTTGCGGTCCTTGGTCCAATCGGCGCAATTCTATATCGTGTTATTAGTTTATCGACTAATAGCTCGGTTTCTTCCGTTACACAAGCAGCTGTCTATATGCAAAAAGTACTTGATTGGATTCCGGCGCGCGCGATCACTTTTATTTTTGCATTAGGCGGTCATTTCACTTTAGTATTTGCTCGCTGGAAACAGCATGTTAAGCAAGGTATCGATTCGAATGATGCTATTTTAGGTGAATGTGGAATTGCTGGATTGTGCGTAGCAAATGGTGATCAACTTCCTGAAGATGGTGCCGCTGAAAAAGAAGCACTGGCTTTGTTGGATCGCGTATTCGTGATGGCATTAGTTATTTTAGCTGCTGCAGTGTTTGTGACGTAATGAGGTCGTATTATTGTTTATTATTATTTTTTATTTGCCGTATTGTCTTGGCATGTGATTTGAAAGATGACACTGGGAAGATAATCCATCTAGACCATCCCGTAAAACGTATTGTTAGTTTGTCTCCTGACTTGACGGAAATTCTTTTTGCAGTAGGCGCTGGTGATAAGGTTGTTGGGATTATGCGTGGCAGTGATTATCCACCACAAACAAAAAAAATCCCAGTTGTGGCAAATTACAATAGTATCGATAGTGAAGCTATTTTAGCATTGCATCCTGATCTTATCGTCAGTTGGACGGATGTGAGCTTTTCTGGACAGCTTAAAAAGCTACCTGTTCCAGTTTATTTCAGTCATCAAAAATGGGTGACGGATATTCCAAATACTATGCGCAAGTTTTCATGTATCACAGATCATCCCGATCAGGCAGAAAAATCCGCACAAATGTTTTTGCAGCATTATCAACAATTAAAAAATAATTTTGCAAATAAAAAACCGGTGACTGTATTTTATCAAGTTTGGTCAAAGCCACTCATTACGGTTACCAAAAAAAGTTGGATCAATGAATTAATCATTTTATGCGGCGGTAAAAATATTTTTGCAGATTTACAGGGTACGGCACCTGAGGTAAATCTTGAAGCAGTTGTTGTGGCGAATCCAGATGTCATTATCGGATCTGGAGTAGAAAACTGGAACGCTTGGCCGCAACTATCAGCAGTGCAACATCATCATGTTATTACGTTGAATCATGATTTGATTGATCGTGCGGGTCCTCGTATTCTTGTTGGCGCCGAAAATTTATGTCGGGTTTTTGATAGTGCGCGTATGGGTACGGTGTCCCCCGTGGTCTCCCTTCTCCCTGCGCGCTTTTTGCGCTGGGAGAAGGGTCGGGGATGAGGGTTTTGGTCGTTGCACATTCTTTCTAAATGGTATTGTGCAGATCATCAACACCCTCACCCCTGCCCCTCTCCCACAGAAAAGCACTGTGGGAGAGGGGATATGCACAAAAAATGATTTATATAACAGTACTATTTTCAGGGGGTTAACCCTTTAGCTTTAAACATATTCAGGTTAAAATTTACATATTCTTATAATAATTCGTAAGGAACAAAAAATGAGCAAAACGTGGACTGATAATGACCCAATTGAAACACAGGAGTGGTTGGATGCTTTTGCATCTTTGGTCGAATTTGAGGGGGCTGAACGCGCGCACTTTATCATTCAGCAACTCTTGACTGCTGCAGATCAGAGCGGTATTCAAATTGGCCAAGCACAAGCATTAACGACACCTTATAACAATACTATTCCGGCCGCTGAACAACCTGCCTATCCTGGTGATTTAGCCTGTGAAAAACGCCTGGAAGCGATTATTCGCTGGAATGCCGCCGCTATGGTACTACGCGCTAAAAAACACGCAGGCGGTGTTGGCGGGCATTTATCTTCTTTCGCCTCGATTGCGAGTCTTTATGAAGTTGGAATGAATCATTTTTTCCGCGGCCAAACTAAAGAAGCACTCGGTGATTTGGTTTATTTTCAAGGGCACTCAGCCGAGGGTAATTATGCACGTGCTTATCTGGAAGGCCGTCTTACAGAACAAAAGCTGGATAATTTCCGCCAGGAAGTCAATGGTGATGGCCTCTCTTCTTACCCGCATCCATGGTTAATGCCAGATTTCTGGCAATTTGCGACGGTGTCTTTAGGTTTAGGCGCAATGCAGGCAATCTATCAGGCACGATTCATAAAATATTTAGAAAACCGTAAACTTGTTAAAACCAGTGATCGGAAAGTATGGGTTTACTGTGGTGATGGAGAAATGGATGAGCCAGATTCAGTAGCTGGATTAACATTAGCAGCACGTGAAGGGCTGGATAATATTGTTTATGTTGTCAATTGTAATTTGCAGCGTCTTGATGGTTTAGTGCGGAGCAATAGCAAAATCGTTCAGGAGCTTGAAGGTGTATTCCGTGGTGCAGGTTGGAATGTCATTAAAGTTCTTTGGGATAGTCATTGGGATGCATTATTTGCAAAAGATACAAAAGGATTATTGCTGAAACGGTTAAGTGAGTGTGTGGATGATTTGTTTGCCTTTAACACCTGTCACTTCAAGTTGATTTGCAGAAATAAATTGTCCAATACCTTGCACAATTTCAACTTTACGCTGTTTTGCCAGCATTTTTAAACCGCCAGTTAACTTGGTAACAACTTTATTTTTCCAACCCACTAATTTTTGGGTATCAATTTTTGGTTTACCAAATTCAATGCCATATTCAGCAACTTCATGTGCTTCATCTACAACTTTTGCAGCGTGTAATAATGCTTTTGATGGGATACAACCCACATTCAAGCAAACACCACCAATGCTTTCATAGCGTTCAACAAGAATCACTTTTTTTCCTAAATCAGCAGCACGAAATGCTGCAGTATAACCACCTGGTCCGCTGCCTAAAACGACTACTTCGGTTTGGAGTTCACTCATTTGATTTCCTCTGTTACAACAATAAATTTCTAATATC
>Ga0206827_1062_pt1 | contig 25911 bp, 31 predicted proteins | sample Alteio_BWOrgCont_77_FD_152852 | JGI IMG/M metagenome (GOLD analysis project Ga0206827, IMG submission 152852) | Enriched cells from forest soil in Barre Woods Harvard Forest LTER site, Petersham, Massachusetts, United States -... | ecosystem: Environmental > Terrestrial > Soil > Temperate forest >...
CGTCCATATTCTCTCACATCAAAGGCTATGGCATTCGCTATACGAGTAGATTTTGTATTGAGATTAATATTATAGGCGATCAAAAAATCTCTGGCGCCAATAACCGTTGCGCCGGATTTGGGATTGAATTCTGCTTTGCCGTAATCTGGTTTCCATTCCGGGAGCTTTATTTTTTTAGACAATCCTTCATATTCTCCTTCTCTGATAGTAGCCAGGTTTTTTCTTTCGGGGACAGACGCTGCCGCTTCATATAGATATATAGGTATATGCAATTCATCAGCCACACGTTTGGCAAGTTTTTTGGCATATCCCACCGTTTCTTCCATAGAAATACCGGAGATGGGTATTAATGGGCAAACGTCCGTAGCGCCCATACGCGGGTGCTCCCCGGTATGTTTGCTCATATCTATGAGTTCAAAGGCTTTCTTTAATCCTGCAAATGCGGCTTCTACTACAGCTTCCGGCGACCCGACAAATGTATAAACTGTTCGGTTGGTTGCTTTACCCGGGTCTATATTTAGTAATTGCACATCAGATACCTGTTTTATGGCATTAGCTATGGCTTCTATCACTTTTATGTCCCTGCCTTCGCTGAAATTGGGTACACATTCTATCAGTTGTTTTGTCATTTGGTCATAATTATTATACACTGATTGCAAATTTCAACAAAATAAGTGGAAAGTTATCTGGGGTTCGGCTAAAGGATAAATTAAAAATAACGCTTTTTTTGTCTTTGTATAAAAACAATTGATACTTTTGTAAAAAAAATATAAAAAGATGAAAAGAGTTTTACTATCCGTTTTTACAATTATCTTATGCCTCAATGTTTTTGGCCAACGTAAAGTTGATATTTCTATTAGTCTCCTTGCGCCGGCAAATGGAACTAGTATTAATTCTTTGCAACCATATCCTGTAACACTTCAGTACAAGAACAATGGGCCTGATAGCTTAATAAAAGGCGATTCATTAATATTTGAATATAGCTATGGTTCCTCATCAAGCCAAACTATAGATACACCGGCCAATATACTGATATTCACAGGGACATTACATAACGGTGATTCAGGTACTTTTACATTTTCACATCCGCTTGATTTGGAAGGATCTACCAGCGGTTCTATACTTGTTTGCTGCGAATTGGTTGCTTATATAAAACATACAGGTCAAAAAGATTCAATTGATTTGACAAGTACTGAAAGTCAATTGGTATCTTGCAATACTTTGAATTTCGAAGGATCTGGTATTGATAATGTTTCTATACTTCGCGGCAGTGTTTCGGTACACCCTAATCCAGCAATCCAAAACACTACTTTTTCATATCAAACTTTAACCGCTGGTCAGGTGAACCTCTCATTGTATGATATTACAGGTAAATTAGTTACCAGTGTAGTAAATGAATATGAAACTCCGGGTAAATTTGAACAAAATTTAAATACTGAAAATTTAAAAGCCGGTATATATATGTATAAACTTAGCACCGGAGATGGCGCTATCAGTGGCAAGCTTATTATTGCTAACTAAGAGATAGTTTGATACTATAATATTAAAACCGCTCAATAACATAAAGGTTAAAAACCTGGCTATTGAGTGGTTTTGTTTTATACACTCCAAATAGTTATTCTCAATTAAAACAATTCAACAACGCATATTTATGGCGTTTTATAATAAAGATAGTAATAAATTTGCATCCTGTAATCCGCCAAATAGTATTTTCTGCAAGCGGGTTTAGCCAAATATGACTAATATTCATTTAAAAAAGATCACCGCTGCAGGGCTGCTTGTTACCCTTGGTATTATTTTCGGTGATATAGGTACCTCCCCACTTTATGTGTTGCGTTCAATAGTTGGCGATCGGCCAGTATCTGAACAATTAGTTTTCGGCGGGATTTCATGTATATTCTGGACCCTTACCCTGCAAACATCCATAAAATACATATTCCTTACTCTTCAGGCCGATAACCGGGGAGAGGGCGGTATATTCTCGCTTTACGCCCTTGTGCGGCGCTATGGCAAAAACCTGATGATACCTGCTATAATAGGTGCAGGTACTTTGCTTGCTGATGGCATCATTACACCTCCGATATCTGTTTCTTCAGCTATCGAAGGGCTTCAAATATTTAAGCCTGATCTCCATACCGTTCCTATTGTATTGGTAATACTAACCCTCTTATTTGCTTTTCAGCGGTTTGGTACACGCATTGTAGGCGGTGCATTCGGGCCAATTATGCTTGTTTGGTTTACCATGATAGGGCTATTCGGTAGCATATATGTAATACAATACCCTGTTATTCTGAAAGCGCTTAGTCCTCACTATGCTATTGATTTATTGGTTAATTATCCAAGGGGATTTTGGCTTTTAGGCGCAGTATTCCTTTGTACTACAGGTGCAGAAGCGTTATATTCTGATTTGGGACATTGCGGGCGCAAAAACATCCGCGTTGCCTGGATATTTGTAAAAATAACCCTTGTTCTTAACTATTTCGGGCAAGGGGCCTGGCTGATGCAAAGCTATGCAGGGAAAACCATTGGTGATCAAAACCCGTTTTTCGCCATGATACCCCATTGGTTTTTGCTACCTGCTATATTAATAGCCACAGCTGCTACTATTATTGCCAGTCAGGCGCTCATCAGTGGCTCTTTTACCCTTATCAGCGAAGCAGTAAACCTTGGTTTCTGGCCGCGCGTTAAAGTTTCATTCCCTACGGAAACACGAGGGCAGCTGTATGTCCCAAGTATTAACTGGCTTCTATGGGCCGGCTGTATGGCTATCCAGCTTTATTTTCAGGAATCTGCAAATATGGAGGCTGCTTATGGTTTTTCCATTACCATAGCCATGCTTATGACCAGTATTTTGCTCACCTATTTCCTCCGGTATATAAAGAAATATCCAGCCTGGTTAGTGGGTTTAATACTTACTGTATTTTTAACCGTGGAAGTATCCTTCCTTATTGCCAATGTCAGCAAATTGCTTAAACGTCTTGGCATCTTGATCTTTGAGTGGGGCCTTATCAGTTCTATGTGGATATGGTACAAGGGTACACGTATTAAAAACCGTTATCTCGACCTGACTGATGTAAGACCACACTTGACTATGCTTGGTGAACTAAGCAGGGACGAAAGTATAGCCAAATATGCTACCCATTTGGTTTATCTTACCAAATCCAATTCCGATAATTTCATTGAATCAAAGGTTATATACTCTATCTTAAAGAAACAGCCTAAACGCGCTGATATTTACTGGTTCCTGCATGTAGAATTCCAGGACGATCCATATACTATGGAATACTATGTAGAAGAACTTGTACCTGGTATAGTATATAAAATTGTTTTCAATATAGGGTTCAGGGTTCCTCCAAAAGTGAATTTGTTTTTCCGGAAAGCCCTGGAGGACCTTGCCAAAGATGGGGAAGTAGATATAATGAGCCGCTATGAATCCCTGAGAAAGTATAATACACCAGGCGATTTTAAATTCGTGGTAATACAAAAAGTCCTTTCGGCAGAAAACCAATTGAAACCCGGAGACCGGTTTTTATTGCATGGCTACTTTCTAATTAATCGGATGAGTATTGTCGATGTGAAAGCTTTCGGGCTGGATACCAGTAACGTAGTAACAGAAAATGTACCACTTGTAATAGCTCCGCCAAAAAATATTGATATGAGGAGAATAACCAAAAAACACTATACTTTTAAAGCTACACAAGCTGAAGCGCAGGAACGCGCTGAAGGGTAAAAGGTTGATTCTGCTCCAAAGAATTTAGGATATCTCATCCTCAAGGTTTTCCTTTACCTCAAGCAATTCATTAAATGTCTTATTGTTTTTCTGCAATTGGGCAATCTCCATCCCTTTTTCAAATATTAATAAGGCCATTTCATATTTTTGAATACTAATGTAATGCAAACCTGCCTGGTAATAAGCAGCAAGATAATCAGGATGTATGGCAAGAAGTTTTTCAAAATAAGAGCCAGCTTTTTCAAAATCACTTGCCGACTGATACTCAATGGCTATACCATAAAGAAGGAAAGCATCATCAGGCTGCGCATGCAACATTGAAAGTAAATTATCCAAACGGTTCTTTTGCATAAATTTTTTTTAGTATTTTCGCACCTTAATACAATTTGAGGGCAGGAGAATGAAAATCTTATTGTGCGCAAGCAAAACTCCCGATACTACTACAAAAATAATTTTTTCGGCTGATAAAAAGTCTATTGATGCCAATGGCGTACAATTTATTTTGAACCCGTATGATGACCATGCTTTGGCACGGGCGATGGATCTGAAGGAAAAATTTAATGGCCACCTTACCGTCATCCATGTAGGCGATGGTACTGTAGAGCCTATTTTGAGGCGTTGCCTCGCCATCGGTGCAGATGAAGCCGTAAGGGTAAATGCCGAAGCGACTGATGCATATAGCGTGGCGTCTCAAATAGCCTCGGCCATAAAGGGTGAAAATTTTGACCTGATATTAACCGGCAGAGAATCTATTGACTTTAATGGTAGCCAGGTAAGTGATATGCTTGGGGAACTGCTGGACATACCATCTATTAGTTTTGTATCTGAACTGGAAATAGATGGTAACACCAAAACCCTGAGGCGGTTTATTGACGGAGGTGAAGAAAGGCTTTCTGTTGACGGGCCATTGATTATAAGCGCAGCAAAAGAACTTGCTGAGCCAAGAATACCAAATATGCGGGGCATAATGCAAAGCCGGACAAAACCTATTAAAGTGGTTGAAAGCAATGGCGTAAAGCCATTGGTTGAATTGGTAGAACTTTCAGCGCCGGATAAAAAAACAAGTTGCGTGTTTATTGATGTGGCTGATGCAGCTAATTTGATAGAAATACTGCACACCAAAGAAAAATTGATATAATAGAAATCAATTCAACATTTTAAATTTAAAATTACTTAAGAATGTCTGTTCTCTTTTTTGCAGAAAATATAGAAGGTAAATTCCACAAGTCGGTATTCGAGGCGCTTACTTTTGCTTCAGATACGGCAGCAAAACTGAATACCAGTGTAGTTGCTGTTTCTCTTGGTACAGTGGATGCTGAGGAATTGAAAAAACTTTCAGGCTATGGCGCTAATAAAGTTCTGAATGTGGCTGATGCCAAATTTAATACTTTCAATTCAGCTCTTTATGCTTCTGCCTTACAGCAGGCCATTGAGAAAGAGGGCGCTGATTTAGTGATTATGAGCAGTACATTCAATGCAAAATCCCTTGCTCCCCGTCTTTCAGCTAAAATAAGCGCAGGATTAGTTACCAATGTTATCGAACTTCCAGATACGAATAATGGTTTTACTGTAAAAAAACCAGTGTATTCAGGCAAAGGCTTTGGGTTGTTCAGCATTAATACTGATAAAAAAATAGTCACGGTGGCTATAAATTCATATCATGTAGTTGGCGGAAAAGATGGCAACGTTGCCATTGAAGACTGGACTCCGCAGGTGAATGATAGCGATTTAAATATTAAAGTATTGGAAACCAAACGCCAAAAAGGAAAAATATCATTACCAGAGGCTGAAATAGTTGTATCAGGCGGACGTGGAATGAAAGGCCCTGAAAACTGGGGAATGATAGAAGAACTGGCTGATATACTTGGCGCAGCCACTGCCTGTAGCAAGCCTGTAGCAGATGTAGGCTGGCGTCCCCATAGCGAGCACGTTGGCCAAACTGGTCTTACTATAAGCCCTGATTTATATATTGCAGTTGGTATTAGCGGCGCTATTCAACATTTGGCGGGGGTTAGCGGCAGCAAAGTGATAGTGGCTATAAACAAAGACCCCGAAGCGCCGTTCTTTAAAGCGGCCAACTACGGCATAGTAGGCGATGCTTTTGAAGTGCTGCCTAAACTAATCGAAGCAGCAAAAAAGATTAAAGCACACGCCTGATAACTGAGAAAGATGAATAAGATACAGCTTCAAATACTGGGAATTTCTTCGGGGCATACATCCACTTCCTACACCCTTATTCTTGAAGAAAAAGGCGGTAGCCGTAAACTGCCAATCATTATAGGCGCTTTTGAAGCGCAAGCTATAGCAATAGAAATAGAAAAGATAAAGCCCGCCCGCCCAATGACGCACGATCTTTTCAGGGCCTTTGCCAATGCTTTTGATGTTAAAGTAATTGAGGTACTTATTCACAAATTGGAAGAAGGTGTTTTTTATTCAAATATAATATGCCATGGCGATGGCCGTACGGAAGAAATTGACGCACGTACTTCTGACGCTATAGCACTTGCCCTGAGATTCAATTGCCCGATATATACATACGAAGAGATAATAGAAGAAGCAGGAATAATCCTTGGCGAACTGGAAACAGAGAAAAAAGCTACTTCAGGTACACAACCTCAATCCACTAAAAGGACAAGCGACCTGACAGGCTACAGCAACGCTGAACTGCAACTTATGCTTGATGATGCCATAGAAATGGAAAATTATATCGAAGCCGCAAAGATCAGGGACGAAATGGCTAAACGTGAAGGGAAACAACCTAGTTAGGCCATCTCTTCCCAACCCGGTAACTCTCCTATCTGATTATACCCCTCCATCTCTTTTTTAAAATAACAATGTTTTATACCGTTGGTAATTGCCAAATAAGGCAATTGCATTGTGGCATTATAGTAGCCGATCTGGTGGGTTACTTCATCGTCTATGGCTACATGAGGTGCTTTACACTCCACAATTAAAACAGGACATGCATTGCCAAAAACAAGGATATCACTTCTTTTATCAGTCTGGTTATATACGTGGCTATGCTCAAGGCGGATATGGGATGCAGGGATGTGGATTTGGTTGATGAGGTAATGTAAAAAATGCTGCCGCACCCATTCTTCAGGTAATAGCAGAATATATTTTTTACGTACCACATCAAATATATAAAGCTTGTCTTCTTTTTTGCTTATTTTGTGGTCGAATTCCGGGAGGTTGAGTTTTAGCATCGGTTTATAAATACGGATGAAATTTAAGCCCTTTTTCCATAATTCATAATTAAAAATTAAAAATTTAATATCTCTCAATGGCAGTAACCTACGATAAACTTTTACAATCGCTAAAAAGCAAAAAATTTGAGCCTGTTTATTTCCTGCATGGCGAAGAACCGTATTTTATTGATGCCATCACGGATTATATAGAAAAAAATGCTCTTACTGAAGCCGAAAAAGGCTTTAACCAGGTAGTAATGTATGGCAAAGATACCGATTTGGATTCTATTGTAGCCGCAGCCAGGCGCTACCCAATGATGTCGGAAAAACAGGTGATAATAGTAAAAGAAGCCCAGTTCATGAGAGGCCTTGGCGGCAAAAATAATGACGATGGAGACGAAAAACCTGAAAAAAAGCAGTCCTTACTGGAAGGATATATAGAAAAGCCCGTACCCTCTACCATACTGGTTATCGCCTATAAATATAAAACCCTTGATAAGCGGCTGAAGCTATATAAACTATTGGATAAAAACGCAGTGCTGTTTGAATCTGCAAAGGTGAAGGAAAATACAATACCCGACTGGATAACAAAATACCTGGAAGAAAAAGGAAAGAAAATAACGCAAAAAGCAGCGTTGCTCCTTACCGAATATATTGGCAATGACCTTGAAAACATAGTAAATGCACTGGAGAAACTCAGTATAGCAAATAATACAGAAAATGCTATTAATGAAAAGGATATAGAAGATAATATAGGGATAAGCAGAGAGTATAATATTTTTGAACTGACCGCTGCCTTAGGAACTAAAAACAAAATAAAGGCTTCCAAAATAATAGAATATATGTCCACGCATACCAAGGAACACCCACTACCGATGATTATGGGCTTTCTATATAGTTATTTTTCAAAAATTTCGGCCATGCAGTTAAAGCCGGGCAGCCAAAAAGAAGCTTTGAAAGCTATGGGGGTAATGGATTGGTTGCAAAAGGAATACATTCAGGCAGAGCAGAATTATAAAGGCAAACTAAAGCCTATCATGAACATTTTACATGAATATGATTTGCGGAGCAAGGGAGTCAATGACACGGGTACGGCAGATGCACAATTGTTAAAGGAAATGATGTACCGGATAATGTATATATGATTTCCCTTGAAAATATTGGTATTAAACGGAACTTAAAAGATATTACATTTTAACTTTGTAAACACAGTAAAAGCATAAAATATGAATTTTCAACTTGGTTTTGTCTTACGAATAATTGCAGCTATTTTAGTAATCATAGGGTTTGTGGATGACCTTGGCGGCAACCTGGATTCGGTTGATAATCCTGATTTGAACTCAATGATGGACCACGCTGGCCTTTTAGGGTTGCATGGCAATTTTTATTTTGTGCAAAAAATAATAATTACGGCTGTAAGTATTTATATGATATTTTCAGCTATTGAAGTTCGTAAAGCCCATTGGATAATAGGTTATGCTATTATCATAATTATTTATAACCCAGCTATGCCTATGGATATGGGTAGGATGCTGTGGCTTATAAGTGATTTAATTTCTGCTGTTTTCTTTATTATTTCCCTCGCGACATTCAGAAATCCTAATAATCAAAAGAATGACCCAAGGAAAATGAAATTGCCATACCTTAATAAGCCACCAAGGAGGTTTTAATTATTTTTATAAGAAATAAAAGAATCGATTTTAAATCTTATTTCTTCACTTTAGCCACTTATCCAGCCATTCAAAAAACACACGCTGCCAAAGCACACTGTTTTGGGGTTTTGTCACCCAATGGTTTTCATCAGGGAAATACAGGAAACGGCTTGGGATATTTTGTAATTGTGCCGCGGTAAACGCTTCCATTCCCTGCCCAAGTGGTACACGAAAATCTTTTTCATTATGCACTATAAGAATGGGTGTATTCCAGTATTTTATGAAATTATTCGGGGAGAATTTTACGTAAGATTCCGGCATAGGGGTTTGCCAGTAAGGGCCACCCAGGTCGTGGTCAGGGAACCACAATTCTTCAGTGGTACCATACATGCTTTCGAGGTCAAAAACGCCATCGTGGGCTATAAATGCTTTGAAACGTTTGTCTTCGTTATGCCCAGCCAGCCAGTAAATAGAATAACCTCCAAAACTTGCGCCAACTGCACCTATTTTATCTTTATTCACATAAGGTTCTTTAGATACTTCGTCAATGGCGCTAATATAGTCTTTCATTGCCTGTCCTCCCCAGTCGCCCGATATTTCAGCATTCCATTCTGTACCAAAAGAAGGTAAACCACGCCTGTTTGGCGCAACCACTACATATCCATTAGCAGCCATCAATTGAAAATTCCAGCGGTAAGACCAGAACTGGCTTACTGTGCTTTGTGGGCCACCCTGGCAGTAAAGCAAAGCAGGATATTTCTTAAGTGGGTCAAAATCGGGAGGTAATATTATCCAGGTCAGGATATCCTTGCCATCGGTAGCTTTGATCATCCGTTTTTCCACTTTGCCCATTTTTATATTCTTCAGCGCTTCCCTGTTTGTATGGGTAATTTCCTTTGCTTCTCCATTTTTTAAGTCGATTTTGAAAAGCTCGGTTGGCATGGAAATCGACATCATAGAGGCTACAAGCACAGTAGATTTGCCAGTAAGCGCAAGTGAAAAAGAAGTATAATCGCCAAGATCGCTTGTAATCTGCATGATGTGCCTGTCTTTTTTTGCTTCAAATTCATATTTCCACATCTGGTCAGTAGCTTCTATTCCGCAGATAAAATAAATATCTTTCCCGTCGGGCGCCCAGTCTGCACTTTCTACAGAGAGGTCAAATCCTTCAGTAAGTTCGGTTTTGGTATCACTTTTAATATCATACATGAACAACCTGTTCTGATCGCTTTCATACCCGCCTGTTTTCATGCTTAGCCATAAAATTTTAGACCCATCGGCGGAGTATTTCGGGCTTTTATCATAGCCCTCCATCCCTTCGGTAAGATCAGTTGTTTTTGTTGTGGGCACATCGTAGATATAAATATCTGAATTGGTGCTGATAGCATAGTCCTTCCCGAAAAGTTTTTTGCAGGCATACGCAAGCTGCTTCCCATCCGGGCTCCAGGTAATATCTTCTTCCCCATCATCCGGTTTTATAGGACAATCGAACCGCTCATTGTTCATAATATCAATACCAACGGGTACCTTGTCATCTACAAATTGTGTGATAAAAATATGGCTATAGGTACCATCGCTCCAGGTATCCCAATGGCGGTACATCAGGTTATCAATTATTTTACCGGTGGTTTTTGGTAGATCAGGATATATTTCATTTGCGCTTTTATCCAACTTTACATCAGCGGCATACCACACATTTTTGCCATTGGCCGCAAATCCATAACAATTTATACCGCCAGGGATATTAGATAACTGATTTTGGTGCGTACCGTCTGTATCCATTTCCCAAATCTGGTTGGTACCTGTCTTGGTAGACATGAAGGTTATTTTGCTGCCATCAGTACTCCACTTGGCGCTGGTTTCATCCACTTCGTCATTGGTAAGGGCTTTTACCAAGCCTGTCTTAATATCCACTTTATAAATATCTGAATTGCCTCTGTTGGCAGCAAGGTCATAAACACGTACATTGTAAAGAACAGTATTGCCATCAGGCGATACCTGCGGGTCGCTAACCCGGCCGAGTTTCCACAGCATTTCCGGGGTGAGCCTGTTTTGCGAAAAGGCTGTAAAACAAAAGAGTATTTGAAGTAATAATAAAATTCCTGTCTTCTTCATAGCCCGCAAAGATAGTAAGGGCAGAAGATATATATGTAAAAAAATGTTAAATGTCTGACTATGATTAGATGGTAAAAGAATTTAGCCTTTTAAAATCCTGATTAAAGCATTTTAGTATCAATCTGAGTCTATTCAACATTGCACATTCGACATTACCTTTGTGCCTGTGCAGTTAAAGCAATTAAAAATTGAGAATTTTAAGAATTATACCACAGCAGAGCTTGAGTTTTCTGTTGGTTTTAACTGTTTCACCGGCCTGAATGGGGCTGGTAAGACGAATTTGCTGGATGCTATTTATTATTTATGTTCAGGCAAAAGCTATTTTAATTTTACTGATTCGCAACTAATTAAAGATAATGAAAACTACTTCAGCCTGCGCGGTTCTTTCGATATGGGCAGCCGTATCGACGAGGTAGCCTGCGTGCTGGTAAAAGGCCGCAAAAAAGTTATTAAAAGAAATGATGTACTCTATGAGCGGGTGATAGACCACTACGGGAACTTCCCTGCAATTATCATTGCCCCCGGTGATCTATACCTGGTAACTGGCGGTAGCGAAGAGCGCAGAAAGTGGCTCGACAGTGTTATTTCACTTATAGACAGGGATTATCTGTACCAGCTTATTAAATATGAGAAGGTGTTGGAGCAGCGAAATGCAGAGCTTAAAAAAATGAGCCTTGAAAAATCCGAAAACAGGCATTTGCTGGAGGTATATGACAAGATGATAGCCCCGCTTGCCACGTCTATTCATCAGCGCCGGCTTGCTTTTATGGCTGATTTCATGCCAGTATTCACCCATTATTATTCCGCGATCGCAGGGGAAGCTGAAAATCCCGGTTTCCAATATCTAAGTTATCTGCATAGCAGTCCACTTCTCGACTTGCTGGATATGCATTTCAAAAAGGATCTACTAATGCAACGCACCAATTACGGTACACATAAGGATGACCTTGATTTTACCCTCAATGGTAATCCGTTAAAACGCTTCGGCTCACAGGGCCAGCAAAAAACATTTGTCTTTGCTTTAAAACTTGCCCAACGCGAGTATATTGCAAAATACAAAAATGAAAAACCCCTTCTTTTATTGGATGATGTGTGCGAGCGGCTTGATGAACAACGTATAAGAAAACTCATTTCCATCATTATTGCGGAAGGCGAAGGGCAGGTATTCATTACTGATACCAATGAAGAACGATTGCGGCAGCATTTACCTGAAGGGATTGAAGCTAAGTTTTTCTATATTGCAGATGGGGAAGTGGCAAACCTCTAATTTATTATGGCAGAACCCAAAGATATATACCTGATACCGGGCTACGGCGCCGATAAAAGGATATTCTATAACCTCAATCTTGCCCCGCACAGAACCCACATTATAGAATGGATTAAACCACTGCCTGACCAAACCATTGAAAGCTATGCTACCCGTATGGCTGAACCCATTGATAAATCTAAACCTTTCGTTCTTATCGGGTTCTCTATGGGTGGTATTGTTTCTGTAGAAATAGCCAAGCAATTCCCCCCGGAAAAAATATTCCTTATTTCCAGCGTCAAAACTAAGTATGAAATGCCCTGGCATCTTCGCTTAGTACGCAGGTTCCAGTTGCAAAGGCTATCCCCTGTTCTCATTAAAAGGCTGAGCTTCCTTGCCGGGATGTTCGTAGATAATTCAAGAAAAGGAACTGATGGTAAGCTGGTAATGGATATGCTTAATGCCGCAGATGAAAAATTTTTGCTGTGGGCGCGAAACGTGATCGTCAACTGGGATAATACTACCATTCCTCCCAATCTCATACATATCCAGGGTACAAATGACAGAGTATTTGCCTTTAAATCAGTAAAAAATGTGATTCCTATCGAGGGGGGAACTCACTTAATGGTAATTACCAGGGGAAGAGAAATAAGCAAGATCATCAGGGAGAAACTTGACAATTAAAAATATATCTGTAGCAGGTGAACATCAATCAGCTTCCCGAATTTTATTCCTACTTCCTTTAGCGTTCCTGTTTTCTCAAATCCAAGGTCATAATGCATTTTCAGGCTTACGTCATTGCCATCAGATATACGGGCAATGATAGTATGAAAACCATTCTTACGACCTTCTTCAATAAGCTTTTCAAGCAATTTCTTACCAACTCCTTTTCCACGATATTTCTCAGCCATATAAAGTGAATTTTCCACCGAAGAATCATAAGCCATTTTATCAGACCATTTACTTAAGGAAGCCCAACCAACTATTTCTCCTTCATATTCTGCCACGATCACAGAATGTTTGGGGCTATGCTGCCTGAACCACTCAAGCCTGTTTTCCAGCGTCTTGGTTTCTGTATCAAAAGTCGCAGTGGTGTGTACAATGGCATGATTATAAATTTCCGTAATGGCCGGAATATCCTTTTCTTCCGCAGTTCGAATATTTAGTTCTTCTTTCATGCCTTGCTTACCCTTTTCTTTTTCATTATCAGCACCATAATAAGTGACAACATAATTCCCGGAAATACAGTGCCTACAAAGGTTAAGAAGAATTGCATAGGCTGCCGGCTCATTTCTGCTTCATCTTTTAGCTCCTGGTCTATTTTAGCCTGGGACACATGCATGGCTATCATCTTATTCCTGGCATACTCTGCACCATCTTTAATGAAGTCCGGGTTAATATATGCGTAATAAATACTGAAAAACACGGCGATGATAAACGAAGCGATAATACTAATATACAATCCTGTCAAAAACCCCTTTCCATAAGGCAAAATGCTGCCGGGCTGCAAGTCCCTTTTTTCCCGAAAGGCAAAATACAAAGTAAGGATAGGTATAATCGCTGAAAAATATCCAGAGAACTCCCCTATCTCAATATATTTGGTATGCAAACCCAACAAAAACTCGAGCATCACATAAGCGCTAACGCCTAAACCTGTGATAATTCCGTATTTGATCTCGATTTTGCCCATGGATATGATTTTCGGGGACAAATATAGTAAAAGCTTCGAGGTTAATATTCCAGTTACAACCTATACTTATTTTTGCCTAATCAACGGTATTTGTAAATTATCAGGGCGGTTTTCCACTTTGTCAAAACTGCGTCCGTCAACATGTTTTGCTCCCCAAAACATCATGTCATTTAAGATATATATCAAATCAAACTCCCCATAGATATGCCCTTCTAAAAGCCCAAATGGCGCAAATGTTTTGCCTAAAATGCTTTGCGTAGCATTTACTTCCCATTTATCAAAGCCTTTGGCAGCAACATGGTTCATAGCATCGGCAAAACCCTGGATGATAGGAGTGACTTCATACGCCTCATCTGCAATATAATCTATTTTTTGCGCTCCAGCGGCAACAGGGTGCTCTCCCTGCCAAACCGTATGTCCTTTCAAAACGATTTTCATTATCGGTATTTTACCATAAGCATCCGCAGAGTTTATCATTTGAAGTGTAAATTTCCCATCCGCCGAATACTTAAAATAGCGGGTTAAGTAAAAAGGTTTCATGCTACCATCAGCATTTTTAGTTATACTGGGGCGTACTTCGGGGGCAATGCTCACCCATTCGCCCACACTCTTTTGTTTTACTTGTTCTTCTGTCATTATTGCTTTGTTTTTAATTAGGCAAAGTTGCTAAATTTGTCAAAGAAATGTAGTAGTCTGATTAAAGGTAAATAGTACATTATTTTAGACCAATGGCAAATACAAGAAAGAACAAAGATTTTAATCCTTACAATTGCCCCGTTACTCATTTAATGAACAGGATTGGCGGCAAATGGAAGATACTGATCATTTATGGGATCAGTAAAAAATGTAATCGTTTTAGTATGCTGCAAAAGGCAATGCCCGTCATTAGCAAACAAATGCTTGTAAATCAGCTACGCGAGCTGGAAGAAGACAAGATTATAGAGAGGGTGATTTATGCCGAGATTCCGCCAAAAGTAGAATACAATATCACAGAATATGGCTGGTCTATCATGCCTGTAATTATGACGATGCAAGAATGGGGTTTGAAAGATTTGAAAAGCAGGGTGTTGTAAGAAATGGAGATGGCATTATCAGAGATACGATCAGATATTGAGGCTATTAGGGATAATATTTCCCTTTATGAAGAAACAAACTTCATTAGCAGGGCCGAAGCATCAGACTACATTTATTTCCATATCATTGACCGAATTGACCTTCTCCTTCAGGAAATAAATCCGCCAGGAGAACTGCTTGTCCTTAAACAACAGGCGCATGGCTTAAAGTACCATTTTGAAAAAATTAATACTGACTTGTTTCTATGTCTTCGTGAAGGTATTCAATCAGGCGTTTTCATTGGTAAAGCTCTTAGAAATGAGATCGATAAATACTTAATCAATGATACGAGTACCGAAACAGTTTACGAGGAGATTGGATATGATAACCTTGACCTACTAATTAATGGTATATTTCCAGTGCTGGATATACCTGTTGAGACAAAAGAAAGAGAACCGGAAATGGTGTTTTATCAAAAAACACCTGCAAGAATTATTTTTGAACTGGCAGAGAAAGGGCATTTCATGGAAACAGACGTTTTTTATGATTTGGGATCTGGCCTTGGCCAGGTTTCTATCCTGGTGAATTTGCTTACCGGGATTAAATCTAAAGGCGTAGAATTCGAACCTGAATTTTGCAATTATGCGAGAGTTTGTGCGTCGGAGTTAAACTCAAAAAATGTGGAATTTATTAATGCAGATGCCCGTTTGATGTCATATTCCGACGGAACGATCTTCTTTATGTACACACCTTTTGTAGGAAAGATATTACAGGAGGTCTTGAATATCATAGAAGCGGATTCAAAAAAAAGGACCATCAGATTATTTACTTATGGCCCCTGTACTATTCAGGTAGCCCAACAAAGCTGGCTAATTCCTATCGACCAAAATGTTAATGACGTATATAAGTTAAGTGAATTCAGAAGCTTTAAGCTTTGACGGTAAAAAGGGGCGAATTCTTATCCGCCCCTTTACCATTTTTTATTCCTTTATTTACCCCATTCTTCAGCAGTTATCACATCCGCCTGACGTGGAAAAATCTTGGTAGTCAGCACCCGGTGCACTTCCTCGTCCAAATCTGCGCAACAATCTGCGAGTACTGTTATTGCATAGTCCTTGTCCGATGCTTCGCGCAACGTAGAAAGGACTACCCCACTAGTAGCAATACCTGTGAGTACGATATGCTTTATACCCTGCGCCCGTAGCACTACTTCCAAATCGCTGCCAGTGAAGGCGCTCACTCGCTTTTTGGTCACAATGATGTCGTCAGGTAGCGGCTCTACTGAGACATGTACCTTAACTGCGTCCCCATCCAGGTTTATAGCTCCACTTTTCAGCCGTTCAAACATTTTACTTGTATGGCTCACTTCGGGGAAGCCTTTCCTAAATGCTATAACTACATAAATAACAGGTATTTTCTTGTCACGGGCAGTTTGTATGGCTTTTTTAAGAGATTGAAGATAGGTTGTACCCTTCTCTCCTAACATCATCATTGTAGCTCCCTGCACATCCATCACCAGCAGCGCTGTGTTTTCATTTTTTTTGTTTTCTTCCATTTTATAAATATTATTAAAATTTAAAATAATTGCCACAAATTCACAGATAAAAGCTACTCTATCTTTACTGTGGGGTCTTCCAGTTCCACCAGCTTTATTTTATCCTCTTTTTTCAGTAAATCACGTCTTAAAAATGGCATAAACACTAAAGCAATGAGCAGTGCTGCTATACCCTGTATTAATATAGTATTAGGCGCGCCAATATATTGAGATACAATACCTGTTAACAAACCACCGATCGGCTGCAAACCGAAAAATGCCATGGCATAATAACTGATAACCCTCCCGCGCATTTCAGGGGTTGAACTAGTTTGTATTATCGTATTGCTGATAGTTACCTGCGCCATCATACCAAAGCCAGCCAGTGTAGCAAAAAACAAGGCAAGTGGTAAATAGCCCGTATGTGAAAACAAAGCCAGCCCTGTCCCAAAAACTAATAGCGTAATAAATAGTATCTTTTTTAAATCGGTACCCGACTTTAATGAGGCCAGAAAAATGGTACCTGAGATAGCCCCAAGCCCAATAAAGCTGTTCAGGTAACCGAATGTAGAAGCATTTCCTTTAAATATGACCTTGGCAAATACAGGTAGTAGAGTATTAAATGGTAACGAGAACAAACTATTGCATGCAAGCAATAAAACTACAAAACCAATGCCCGGGGTGTGCTTTAAATAAACCCATCCTTCTTTCAATTCCTTCATCACCTTTTTCTTATTGGTTTTAGGAATAAATTCCGGAAATTTCATAAACAATAAAGATACTATTACAGCCACAAAGCTCAAAGCATTGATAGAAAAGCAGGTTCCCGCTCCTAGTTTTTCAAGTACTATACCCGAAATGGCAGGACCCAGTAGCCTCGCCAAATTCACCATAGACGAATTGAGGGCAATCGCGTTAGGCAGATCTTCTTTATTGTCTATTAACTCATGTACCATAGATTGCCTGGCAGGCACATCAAAAGCGTTGATGATGCCGAGCACCACGCTGAGTGAAAAGATTTCCCAAACAGTATAATGTGTAAAAATAACCAGCGCTGCCAGTAATGTAGCCTGCACCAGGGAAGCGATCTGTGTAAAAACTAATACTTTGTACCGGTTATACCTGTCTGAAACAACTCCACCCAGGCTCGAAAATAAAAACGAAGGGAATTGTGCAGCAAATACTGCCAACCCCAGCATAAAAGTAGAATGAGTTTGTACATATACTACCCAATATACTGCCGTTCGCTGCATCCAGGTACCAATAAGCGATACAGACTGACCGGCAAAATAAAGCCTGTAGTTCCGGCTTTGGAACGCTTTGAAGGTATTGATATTCATTATTTTAAATCAACTAATTTTGTGAGAATCTCAATCGCGTCCACCAATGTCTCTTTTTCTTTTTGTGTCGTTTTTTCAAATATGGAGTTTGCAAGCCATTCATGCTTTTCCCGCTTTCTTCTTTCTACCAAATTTTTTCCTGGTTCAGTGATCGTCAGTATCACTTTTCTTTTGTCCTTTTTAGAGGGTGTTTTCTTTATATAACCATCCCTGAACAACTTATTTATTATCTGCGACATAGACTGGGTTGTTACTTTTTCAATAACAGCTAATTCCGATGGAAGCATTTCCCCGTTTTTATATACTAAACCAAGAGTTGAACGTTCTGTTAAAGACAACAACTCGTCGTTCTTTGTTTCTTTCCTTAGTATTTTTACCAGGCGGCTTATCACCATACTTAGGTTGGCAGCTATTTCATCAACATTGGTTCGGTTCATAATAATTGTAAAGTAAGTTTGTTAATTTACTTTACAAAGTTACTTGATTATTATTAAATTAGGAGTTAATTTTTGTTAAAAAACAATCACCCTTCTGAAAGTAAGTAGACATCAGCTTTCTAAGGATCAAAGAATGTTAAATTTATAATGAAGCATATTAAAAATAGTTCTTTTTTGTATCTTCGAAATATAAGATAACCTATATATGAAAAAGACAAATTCAAATTTTTGGCTGGTTTTAGGAATATGCATCATTCTCAGCATATTTATCGGTTGGATGGATTCCCACCCACGCTGGGATGATACAGGCATTACGGTGTGCGCTATTTTACTTTCGGCCTTTTTATTGGGGGTCTTTGGCGGTGGCCATCCATGGCTTTGGGCAGTTATTTTAGGCAGCGGCGTATTTTTGTTTAATGCAGTTCTCCATCAGACTTATGCTCCTGCTTTTGCTTTCGTATTCTCATTTGCAGGTGCTTATGCCGGTTTCTTTTTTAAGAGGTTTTTCAGGAAGACAGCAATATAACTTGTAAACCGGTTTATTGCATCTTCATCAGTTCTTCATAAACTTTCTCATTCAATGGGATACCTTCTTTTCTTCGCATTTGCTCCATGCGGTACTCTGGTTCCCCTGGTATTAGTATTTCATCAATGCCTTCCTTTTTATTCATGCTTTTTACACCTTCAATCCATTGTTCCATAAGGTTTTTAAACACTGGGGCATCTTCAAAGGCATCTATTCGCCATGCACCAAGGAAATGACCGATGCCTTTTCCAACATCCTTCCTGTTTACATCCAAAAAGGAAACAAAGGGTGGTACCCATATTCCAAAATTAGCGCCTGAAAGCACTCCACTCATTATATCCACCAATGCACCAAGGCCATATCCTTTATGATAACTGCCATCCGCATGGCTGCCGAGCGGCAACAGGGTGCCTCCTTTTTTTAGGGTATTGGCCTCATCCGTATGTTTTCCTTCAGCGGTTTGCGCCCATCCGTGAGGGATAGGTTTGCCGTTGCGTTCTGCTATCTCCAGCTTGCCATTAGCTGCCGCAGCCGTTGCCATATCAAGTATAAAGGGCGGGTATTTCCCTGCAGGCATTGCTACACAAACCGGGTTTGTTCCAAGATAGGCCTGTGTTGCCCCTGCAGGAGCCACTAAAGGGCTCGCATTGGTCATTGCGAGACCTATCATGTTCTTCTCTATAGCCATTTCGGCATGGGCTGCCGCTATCCCAAAATGAGAGGAATTGTTAACGGCTACCCAACCACTTCCATATTTTTCAGCTTTTTCAATAGCTATTTTCATGGCTTCTTTTGCCGTCCACAAGCCAAGACCGCCATCAGCGTCTAAAACTGCGGTCGAGAAAGTATCGCGTGTAGTTTTTGGCTCGGCTTGAATATTTATTCTTCCTGCTTTTGCCAGCCTTATATATCCGGGCAGCCTTGCTGCCCCATGAGAATCAATTCCACGCAGGTCTGCTTTTACAAGATTAAGAGCTGCAATTTCAGCTACTTCTTTGGGAAATCCATTTTTCAGGAAGACCTGCAAAATAAGTAAGCGCAGTTTTTCATGCCCGATCATTGTCTTATTCATGCTTCAAAATTAACCCCTAATTAGCAAAGGAGTTAGTTTTTAAATATAGAAATTTCTTAATGTAATTTTAAAAAACAGATAGGAACGACAAACAGACATGTTAAAATATGTTATAATTTTCGAAAACATGAGGCCATTTAACATATTTCAATTATATTTGCATTGTAGAATTCTTTTCCCCCAAAATTTCAAAGCACGAGCCTCATTCCCCCCAAGGTCTAAAGCAGTTCTCTGCGGGGCTCTGCTTTAGTTTTATAACCAGCTCAATTGAATATTAAGTATTTTCAAACTATTTAACCTTTTATCTTTCTTATCTATTTGCGTACTTTTGCCTCATAATTGCATCGAATGACTGAATTTATAACCGACAGGATACGTAATATACAGGAATCCTCCACTTTACGGATGTCCAAACTAAGCCGTGAACTGAAAGAGCAGGGGCAGGATATTATTAATTTAAGCATTGGCGAACCAGATTTTGATACGCCAGACCATATAAAACTGGCTGCCATAGCAGCTATTGAAGAAAATTATACGCATTACCCGCCTGTAGCAGGTTACCCGGAATTGAGAAGGGCTATCGTCGAGAAGTTTAAAAACGACAACGGCCTTACCTATAAAGCCTCGCAGGTAATTGTAAGCACTGGCGCAAAACAATCACTTATGAATGTCATTTTCTGCACATTGCAGGAAGGCGATGAAATTATAGTACCGCAGCCATGCTGGGTTTCTTACCCCGAAATGATAAAGCTTTCCTGCGCTAAGGTAAATTATATAAAAGCAGGTATAGACAGCGGTTTCAAAATCAGCGCCCGGGAACTTGAAGCTGCCATAACCCCTAAGACCAGGGCATTTATTTATTCTTCTCCAAACAACCCGACCGGTTCTTTTTATTCTCACGAAGAACTGGCTGAACTAGCAAAAGTATTTGCCAGGCACCCTAATATCCTTATTATTTCTGACGAGATATATGAACATATCAATTTTACAGGCAAACATGCTTCTCTTGCTCAATTCCCTGAACTGTATGACCAGGTAGTAGTGATAAACGGCGTATCTAAAGCCTTTGCCATGACAGGATGGCGTATCGGCTACATGGCAGGCCCGGAATGGCTTGCACAGGCCTGCGAAAAGCTCCAGGGCCAGTTTACGAGTGGTGCATGCTCCATTTCTCAAAGGGCAGCACTGGCCGCCTTAACGTCCAGCCTGGCGCCGACAAAAGAAATGTGCAAGACCTTTCAAAAGAGAAGGGAACTGGTAGTAAGGCTTTTCAATGGAATAGAGGGCTTTAGGTTTCATGCTCCTGAGGGCGCTTTTTATCTTTTCCCGGATATCAGCGTATTTTTTGGAAAATCTTTTGACGGTGAGTTAATTAAAAACGATGAGGATTTTTGCATGTTTATCTTAAAAGAGGCAAAAGTAACCCTGGTGGCCGGTAGCGGCTTTGGTGATGCCGACTGCGTCCGGATTTCTTTTGCAGCCTCCTCAGATCAGCTCGAAGAAGCAGCCGGGAGAATAAAAGAAGCAATAAAACTGCTAAAATAAACTATGGCTGTAAACCCTTTAAATTCCAATATTAAAATTGATAAACAGGAGCTTACACGCATATTTGCAGGTTTTAGTGATAAAAATGTCCTGGTGATAGGTGATGTGATGCTTGATTCATACTGGTGGGGCAAGGTGGAACGCATATCGCCGGAAGCGCCTGTACCTATAGTAAATATACACCGCCGTGAGAACCGCCTTGGAGGTGCGGCCAATGTCGCGATAAACCTGCAACGACTTGGTGCAAAGCCCATATTGGCTGCAATATTGGGGCAGGACAGGGAAGGCGACGCTTTTCTTGATATCTGCAAACAGGAAGGCATAAGCACCATTGGTATCATCCGCAGTGATGACAGGCCAACTACTGTGAAAACCAGGGTAATCGGCAACAAAAGCCAGCTGCTGCGCATTGACAATGAAGAAAACAAACCCCTTTCCCGGGATGACCAGGAGTCCCTCCATGATGAAATAAAGAACCTTTTAAAAGATACCGATGTCATTGTTTTTGAGGATTATGATAAAGGCGTAATTAATGAAGAATTGATTCATTGGATAATAAAAGAAGCAAATGAAAGGAATATCCCTATTGCTGTAGACCCCAAAAAGAGGAATTTCCTTGCCTATAAGAACGCTACCCTTTTTAAACCCAATCTCCGCGAACTGGCTGAAGGCCTTAAAACAGATGTCAATAGCAGTTCCCCAATTGCTGATATTCAAAAGGATGTAACGGAACTAATTGAAAGGCTTAATATTAAATATGCTTTGATCACACTTTCAGAGCGTGGCGTTTACATCGCCGGGGACGGACAAGAATTTTTGATACCTGCCCATATTCGCACCATATATGACGTAAGCGGCGCTGGCGATACGGTGATAAGCGTCGCCGCACTTACCCTGCTAAACCATTGCACTCCAGACGTCATCGCTGCACTGGCTAATCTTGCCGGTGGGCTTGTCTGTGAAAAGATAGGCGCCGTACCCATTGATAAGGAAGAACTTTTCAATGAGGCCGTAAAGGAATTTTGCTGAAAGATATTGCGCAACTTAGCCTCAAAACTTTTCTTTTTTTTCAAAATTTAGTATGGAATTTCATACTAAAGGTATGCGATTTATACTACTTTCAATACTATTTTCTAAGAAAAATACCCCTTTAAAGCAAATTGGACACTAACCCGTACTAAAATAGTATGTTTCCTTCCGTAAATATTACTCAACTTAGCTATTACGCCATCGACCAATAAAGAACAGCCTTTGACGGTACGAAATCGTTTTTCGTCCCTTGTACCCACCCGTTGCTTAAAGCGACAACGGAATAGCAGCAATATAGGAATTTATTTTGAAATCTCCAAACCTAAACACCGGAAATCATGAAATTGCCACCGCCTTCTTTTTCCTCAAAATAGCTGCTGATATCAGCGTTATTACCAACCCAACCGGAAGCGGCTCCATAAATGTCATTCCCACGTTATAGAAAGGGTTATCATACAACTTTTTAAAATCCTTCGCATCATTTATAGCCTTGTCAATTTTTTCCTGGGACGCCCCTTCTTTTCGCAATTGGTCGATCTCATACTTGCCATAATTATCCGCAAAATCGGGCATCATTTTATAATATATCACCTCCCAGGTAGCCACATAAAATATACACGAAACCACTGCAATCAATATTCCCACCTTAAAAGCCTTGCCAAAGGAAATAAACCCATCACCATTATTTTCCCTATAAGACCTTATGCCGAAGAAAATTAGCGAAAAGGAGATCACCATGCCGGTATAACCTACTATAAAGCCTTTATCATACCCTATTTTTTCCATAAAAGGAAGAGTGGCAAGCATCAAAATGGAAGAAATAATTCCGGATATGATCCCGAAAACAAGTACGGCTTTTTTCATGTTTTTACTTTTTATTTTAAAGAATCCTGGGCAAATCTAAGGCCGACAAGGGAGATTTTTCGTCATACTTTTGGGTGATTTTTGGCAATATCAACCGAAAGAATGACTAATTCAAACAAGCAGGCCCAGCTCTTTTGCCTTTTGCACGGCCTGCGTCCTGCGTTTTACTTCCAACTTTTCAAAAAGGCGGGACGAATGTGTTTTTACAGTATTGATGGAAACGAATAGTTTGTCGGCAATTTCCTGGTTGCTCATGCCATCAGCTATTAGCTTTAGTATTTCGTGTTCGCGGGGTGTAATGGACAACTCTGAGAGTTTTTCATTGTCGGCTATAAAAGACTGGCTATTATTTACAATTTCCGGGCCGGTAAGAATCATTTCTTTATTACGGGTTAGTTTTAATCCCAGCCATATACCAAGCCCGGTAAAAATCACCGCTACCAGCCCCCCATATATCTCTACCGAATTTTCATAAATAATGAAAAGGTATTGAATCAGCTTTAGCACAAAAATGAAAGCCCCAAGCAGTAACCCATAAAACAGTACCCGTTTAGTCATCTTTTTTATCAGGCGATTATATCTACTTTCAAAAGTAATTAATTTCTTTATTACCAGACCCCCTCGATATTGTAAGTTTTATTACATCAACAAAGATTTAAAATTGTAACTTGCATACTAATAAATGTAATATGCCTTTATTAACTAAAAAACAAAAAAATGGTAAAACTAATTATTGGTTCTATTTTGCTTGTTTGCATGGCTTTCCAGGTAAGCCCGCCGCAATGGGCCGGAAAGTATAGCTATGAGATACCTGGCTCCATAGCTACGGAGTACACTTTAAACATAAAAAAAGACAGTACCTGCATATATGAAGGCAGCGGGGAACGCACCTATTTTAAAGTAAAATGCCAATGCAAACTGAAAGGGGAAAGGCTTGAAATATACTGGCAGGAAACAGCCAGTGGAGCCTATTATCCGGATAAATGGATAGATAAAACCAAACCGATCATGGCTCTTTTCTATCAAAATGGAATACTGTATACCGATGAATGCCAGATAGATAAAAGCGACACCAGCCCAAAGCTGCTTTTCAAAAAGAATAAATAGGTTTAGGTTTGCGATTCCAACAGTAATTTCCTCTCTTTCCTTGTCCAGTACACAATCAGCGGCACACAAGGAATGGTCGGCCCCAGCCCAATCTTCTCTTGGATTATCATCCAAACCTATAGTTTAAAATTGATTGATTTAATATAAAATGGTATTATTGCATATTAAAAAATAACACAATGCCCGAAATAAGCAGGTTTTATGGTATTATTATACGGATGTATATTAAAGATCATTCGCCCCCGCATTTTCATGCTGAATATGGAGGAAATGAAGCAATGATAAATATTCAAACCGGGGAAATTATACATGGAGATTTGCCACGCAGGGCTTTGCGCCTTGTGCAGGATTGGGCAGAACTGCATAAAGAGGAACTACTTTATGACTTTGGTGTTTTAAGTAAAGGGCTGCCGGAATGGAAACCGATAGATCCGCTTGATTAGTAAATAATAATGAAAAAAATTATTCATATAATTGATGTACAACCATTTGATGTGGTTTGTGAATTCAATAACGGGGAGGTGCGCAAAATAAATTTTAACGAATGGGTTAAGGAATTTGAAAATTCAAAAAACGGCTGGACAAGTAAACTGGCTCAACCTGCTTTTTTTAATAGCGTCAAATTAGCCTCTTATGGTACACTTCTTTGGGAAAACGATATTGATTTTGACCCTGAAGTATTATATGAAATGAGCGTCCCGGCATAATGCGCCTTGCCTCTTTTGCTGCACAATATCTATATTAAAAAACACGAATCCCCGCTGCGCTCAGATTTGCGCCAACAAGGGTTTGCTATTTATTAGGAGGCAACACAAAATGATATTGAACATTCCTGTAAAATTCTGGAGATAAATGTACGAACTTATCCGCTGGAGTTTGTCTCAAAAATATAAATGACAAAATGGCTTTTTCAATAGTATCCTTATCATCCTTCGCTATATGGAAAGTGAATTTTACAGTTGTTTGATCTTCCTGCTGTAGTACCGTCATATTCTCTTTTGAAGGCATGCCATATATCCTTAAAATATCACGGGCATCTCGAAAATCGAGTCTAAAATCGACTCTAGCTTTTTCAGCTATTTTTTTTGAATAATTCTGTAAACTTAAAAACTTATCAGTATCATTTTGCATAATGGCTTTCATTGCTTATTGCAGACATCTATCCTATCCTGGTTTGGGTCAGGCGCACAAAAGGTAAGAGTGCTTAATAAAAATGCTAAAATCAATAATTTCATTCCCATTTGAATTTTATTCTTTTTTGCCATCATCAAACATTGAGCATTCAACATTTAAAATTCAACATTCCCCCCACAACTCCCCTGCTTCATTGCACCACCCCGCGAAAGTCTCTACCCAATCCGGGCTGGTATTCAGGCAGGGCACATAGTCAAATACTACTCCACCGGCCTCCATAAACGTATGGCGGCCACGGTCTTTTATTTCTTCCAGGGTTTCAAGGCAGTCAGCTACGAAAGCCGGGCAAACCACCAGCAGTTTCTTTATGCCTTCATTTGGCATTTCGGCCAGCCGTATATCCGTAAACGGCTCTATCCAACCCTTCCCGAGGCGCGACTGGAAAGTGATAAGCACTTTATCATCAGGCAGGTTAAGTGTTTCTTTTACAAGGCGGGTAGTGGTTTTTACCTGGTGCTTGTAGCAGGTATCCCACGCCTTGGAGCTTACCTCGCAGCATTCTATGGAGCAGTAGCAATGTTTGCCGGTTGGGTCGCTTTTCTTCAAATGCCTCACTGGCAGGCCGTGGTAACTAAACAAGATGGCATCG
>Ga0206827_1063_pt1 | contig 25842 bp, 24 predicted proteins | sample Alteio_BWOrgCont_77_FD_152852 | JGI IMG/M metagenome (GOLD analysis project Ga0206827, IMG submission 152852) | Enriched cells from forest soil in Barre Woods Harvard Forest LTER site, Petersham, Massachusetts, United States -... | ecosystem: Environmental > Terrestrial > Soil > Temperate forest >...
CCGTGTACGTAGTCCCCGTGACCTCGTCAAAGAAGGCGATGAAGTTACTGTAAAGGTTATTGAAATCGATCGTACCGGCAAAGTCAGGTTAACCATGAAAGGTCTCAATGATTTTGGAAGCAAACCAGAAACAGATGATGAAGGTCATGAACCGCAGCCACGCTCAGATGAAAACCCAGATTTTGAGCCTCGAAAGCCGCGTAGTGGAGGCGGGTTCCGTCGTGATAATCGCAGGCCGCACAGTAGTGGTGGAAGAGATAGGGACCGCGAAGGGGGACCTCGAGGTGATCGAGGCAGAGAAGGTGCTGGAGAGCACAGAGGGCGTGATAATCGGGGAGGAGACCGTTCTCGCAACAATGATAGGCGCGAGCGCGGGGATAGAGAAGGCCGTCAGCAAGCTCATGTCCACCACGATCCACAGGGATCTAGCTCATCTTCTAAAAAAAGAAGATTCTTTTAGTCTAAAATCGCAAAGGCCAGTTGAGTGACTGGCCTTTTTATTCCCCCTAAAAATTTACCAAAATCTATAATCTTTGCAAAGTAGCCACTCTCTTTTACTTGGTCGTGGACGCGCAATATATCTTTTGTCTTACTATTGCAAATCGACAAATGTAGATTTGTAGTAGCACCAGTTTTCTTATCAATACCGTAAAGCACAAAAGGTTGATTTTAGTAAATAGTATGTCATTCTAAAGAAAAATATCATTGCAGGTAGTTATGCACGATCGTTACCCTCTTTCAATGCGCATTATACATTGGCTCATGGCGATTCTTATCCCCACGCTTCTATGCGTAGGACTTTGGATGTCTGATTTACCCCCTGAATACCCTGGTAGAGCTTATTATTATAGCATGCATAAATCTTTTGGGATCATTGCATTAATTTTTGTGCTGATACGGGTTATAAATCGCGCGGGATCAGAGATACCGGAACTGCCATATAAAATTAATAAATTTGATGAAAATCTATCTCAACTTATACATTATACCTTGTATTTCCTTATGATCGCCCAGCCTATATGCGGTTATGCTATGACTGATTTAGGAGGGCGTGATGTGATATTCTTTGGCTATAAGCTGCCGGATTTATTTCATACTAATAAAGATTTAGCTGGAAAATTTTGGCTAGCTCATAAGTACTTTGGGTATGCTTTAATTGTAGCCATTACTCTCCATATCCTCGGGTCGTTAAAACACTACCTGGTTGATCGCATTAACCTCTTTAAGAGGATGTGGTAATTTACAGGGAATTAAGTTATATTTCAGGCCTAGAATATGAAGTTTGCGGTCATGAATAAATTTACCAAAATAATATATGCATCGATAATTGCTGCTCTGGTTATACTTGCTGACCAGGTCAGCAAATTCTATATTTTAAAATCCCTTTCTCACATCGGTCAAACCATTGAAGTTTTACCAAATTTTAATTTTACTCTTTCTTTTAATTTTGGGATTAGTTTCAGCATGCTTAATTCTCCTGGTCAGAACCAGATAGTGCTATTGCTCATGTCTAGTCTTATTATCCTGGTATTTTATAGCTGGCTTTACCGCAGTCGGGAAAAGTATATCTGGATTCCCATAGGCACGGTCATTGGAGGAGCGGTTGGCAATATGATCGACCGAGCAAGATATGGTGCAGTAACAGATTTTATAGATGTTAGAATTATGGGCTGGCATTATCCAACATTTAATATAGCTGACAGTTTTATCTGTATAGGCATTATCATGCTGGTTTTCTGGCCTTCAGAGAAGCCAACAAAAGCTTAATCAATTATGCCTGGTTACGCCGGATCTTACGTTGCAGCAAAAGAAATCCATAGAGCAAAGCTTCAGCAGTGGGAGGGCAGCCTGGCACATAAACATCTACCGGTACGATGCGGTCGCACCCTCTAACAACTGAATAAGAATAATGATAATAGCCCCCCCCATTTGCACAGCTACCCATTGAGATAACATAACGCGGTTCAGGCATTTGATCATAAACCTTCCGTAAAGCCGGTGCCATTTTATTAGTTAAAGTCCCAGCCACTATCATCACATCTGACTGACGAGGGCTTGGTCGGAATATAGTGCCAAATCTGTCAAGGTCATAGCGGCTAGCTGCCGTATGCATCATTTCAACAGCGCAACATGCTAATCCAAAGGTCATTGGCCAAAGGGACCCAGTTCTAGCCCAGTTGACTAGATCATCAAGCTTAGCAAGTATGTACCCGCGGTTGTTGAGTTCTTTTTCTAAAAATTTATCAGGATTTTTAAGATTCGCATTATTTGTCATGACTTACCTCAAAACTATTTCCATTCTAAAGCCCCTTTCTTCCATTCATAAATAAACCCAACTGTTAGGACTAAAAGAAAGAACATCATTGACCAAAATCCTAAACTCCCTATATCCCTTAATACAATTGACCAAGGGAATAAAAAGGCAATTTCCAAATCAAAAATAATAAACAAAATTGAGACCAGATAAAACCTCACATCGAAGGGTAATCTGGCATCATCAAAAACATCAAAGCCACATTCATAAGGAGAATTCTTTTCTTTATAACCTTGCTTCCTAGCTACAATAAAAGGTAAGCCTACCATTATAACCGCTAATGCTGTGGCAATTGCCATAAAAATAAGAATAGGCAAATAGCTGGAGATTATATCATGCATAAATAAATTACTTCTTATCAACCATCATGTTGCGGGTCGCTGCAGGTAGTGATACAGTCAAACCATCAAGTTCTTCTGTTAAAATTATCTGACACCCCAGTCTTGAAGTATGCGTGAGCCCAAATGCAAGGTCAAGCATATCTTCTTCTTCTTCGCTTGCTTTAGGCAATTTTTCGTAAAAATCGGACTCAACGATCACATGGCAGGTCGAGCATGCCAAAGAGCCTTCACAAGAGCCTTCAAGGTCAATCTTGTTTTGGTGGGCGATTTCCAGAACGGAGAGACCTGTCAGAGCATCTATGGTTTTTTTATTTCCCTGAGTATCAATGAAAGTGATTTTTGGCATATTAAGCAGGTTGCGTTGAGGTTTGAGGTTTTATAATTTCTACAACAGATTCTTGCTTTATTTTGATTTTTACATTATCTGCGATTTGAATGAACACCAGGTTCTTATCATTATCAACCTTAATAATTTCGCCAAAAATGCCGCCAGTAGTAATAACTTGGTCCCCTTTATTAAGCGCCTTCAACATAAGCAAATGTTCTTTTGCGCGCTTATTCTGAGGCCGAATAATCAATAGATAAAAGACTGCCATAATAAGAATTAGTGGGGCAATACCGGCCAGCATTGAGCCTTGTTTCGATGCGGTTGCAGCAGCTTCTTGTGCAAAAGCAGTACTAATGAAAAAATCAAACATGGTCTACCTGGATATTTTTAGATATTATAACCCTAAAACTCAGCGCATGCAATGTTTTGCTCAATAATTATCAGGCAACCTAAATGCTGTTAATATCAGATCACTTTTTAATAGCTACAGACAACCCCTCTGAAGTAGGAATAAGAATTGCTTCGAAGCGAGTAGTATCAGCAAGCATTTCATTGAATTTGCGCATTGCTAGCCACATACTCTTGTCAGCCTGAGGAGGCTGCGAGCTAATGACTGTGTCAAATAACAAGGTATTATCGGCAATGATCAAGCCACCAGGACGCAACAAGTCATAGACCAAATCAAGATATAAAGGATATCCAGTTTTGTTGGCATCGATAAATGCTGCATCAAAAGGGCCATATTTATCTAAGCCCGGTAAAAGCTGGGCAGCATCCCCTTGAATAATCTCCACTTTATTTTCGAGGCCGGCTTTCAAAATATTTGCTTTCGCTTCTCGATAATTCTCTTCTGATTTCTCAATGCTTAATAGACTGCCTTCTTCTGGAAGTGAGCGGGCGATCCAAATTGAAGAATATCCAACCAGAGTGCCTATTTCTAAGACTTTAAGAGCGCCAGTCAATTTGAGCAATAACTGTAAAAGCTTGCCTTCCATAGCGGAAATTTGCATATTAAATCTTTTTGAATCCAGCCTTTCACTAATTTCTTTAAGTAAGCTATCCTCAGGCGCATAAAGAGACTGAATATAGGCAACGCATGGGTTATATCTCGAGCTAGCCATTCTAGGTTTGCGGTGGATTATCAGGTGGTACGGTAGGAGCTTCTGCGATAACTGGAGCTGAAGCAGAAGGTTCCGGGGTAGCTACTGGCTCTGCCGCAGGCTTTTGTGCTATGTCTATTACTACCTGATTTCTTCCACCTTCCTTGGCTTTGTAGAGGCATTGATCTGCTCGATGTAAGATCATTTCGAGAGTATCATTTGGGCGAAGATCGCTGATACCTATACTGCAATGACATGCAATCTCGCCAGGATCGACAGGGATTTTGAAAGGAGTTGCCTCTACTATCATCCTAATGCGTTCGGCAACTAGCTGAGCAGAAGTTGCCTCAGTATTTGGCAAAATAACTACGAATTCTTCACCGCCATACCGGGCACACAAATCGGTAATCCTTAAAGTTTTCATCAGCAAATTACCTATTATCTTGAGAACTGCATCACCAGAAGGGTGGCCATAGGTGTCATTAACCCTCTTGAAATGGTCTATATCTAGCATCATCAAAGATAATGGTTTTGAAGAATTCGTTGCCTGCTCAAGCATATTTCGCGCATGGATATCAAAATATCTGCGGTTATTAAGTCCTGTAAGCCCATCAGTAATGGATTGCGTGATGCTACTTAAATAATTCTCCTTAAGCTCATCCTGAAAATTCTTGCGCTTGATTTGGGTTGCGCATCTGGCCATAAGCTCGTTGATATCCATTGGGGAAATCAAATAGTCTGACACGCCCATTTCCAGACCTCGATCGAGCATTTTTCTATCATTTTCATCTACTATTATAAGTATCGGAACGAATCTCAGTATTTCATTGCTACGAAGCATAGAGCACAGTCTTAACCCATCATCTTCAACTAATAGAGTGCTTATAATAGCTAAGGCATAATCCTTTCGTACACCTGTATTTATCACTTCATCGAAGTTGGTTATAACATCAACATTTATTTTTTGCGACTGCAGCTTAGCCACTATTTTATCTGTTTGAGTTGGATCGTCATCGACAAGAACAACTTTAGCTCCTTCAATTTTATTACGACGTTCTAGACTTTCTTTTACAACACCAAACTCTCGGCCAGTCTTATCCCTCAGACGCAGTTCATCAGTCATGACTTTAATGCGAACAAGGGATTTAAGCCTTGTCATTAAAGCATGGTCATCTATGGGTTTGGTCAAAAAATCATCTGCCCCAGCTTCTAGTCCTCTAACTTTATCTTCCTGCGCATGTAAAGCCGTTACCATTATTATAGGAATATGAGCGGTAAGAGGGTCTGACTTGATAATCTTTGTAGCCTCAAATCCATCCATTTCTGGCATCATTACATCCATAAGTATGATGTCTGGCTGAACCGTCTTAGATTTTTCTACAGCTTCCCGTCCATTATAGGCGGTATGAACCTGGTAATATTCTTGCTTAAGCTTTGTATCCAGAAGCTTAACATTAAAGTCCACATCGTCAACTACCAGAACTCTTGCTGTCATTTTTTGCCTCAGGTATTAAGATAATTTTCGACAAGCTTAATAAACTCACTGAATACAATAGGCTTTTCAATATATTCTTCATAAAATTCTGCAGGCAATTCAAGGCTAATTCGAGCTTTAGAAAAAGCGCTGATCACAAAGATAGGAATTTTCTTAAGTTCTGGGTATTGCCTGAGTTGTTTGGTTGCCTCAATGCCTGACATACCAAAAAGCTGGATATCCATAAGAATTAAATCTGGCTTATATTCCTGAGTTTTAGGTAACACGTCGTGACCATTGCTTACATTAGCTACTTCGTAACCTTTAAATTTTAAGAAGTCCCTAACAAGCTTGGCATTGATTTCGTCGTCTTCTACTAGTAAAATTTTTTTTACTTCTGTCATGTGCATTAATGAGCAAACATAGTTATAAGCTTATTAAAGCAGACTAATGCCTATGTTTGCAAACAAATTATTACGTAATTAAATGAACCAGGTAATTGATCATACAACACTGGAATTCCCAAAATCTTCTAAAAAGCTTGCTGTAGCTGTATCTGGAGGTGCTGATAGCATGTGCCTTGCATATTTATGTTATCAATATTCTCAATTACAAAAGACAGAAATGATTGCTCTAATAGTTGATCACGGATTAAGACCTGAATCCACTCAAGAAGCATCCTGGGTAATGCATTTCCTTGAGAAAAAGGGGATTAAGGCCCAAATACTTGTTTGGCAAGCTAATAAACCCAGGATGAATATTCACCAGCATGCTAGAAATGCCAGGTATAAATTACTCACTGATTATTGCAAAGCTAATGATATTGAGTATTTATTAGTGGCGCATAATCTTGAAGATCAAGCTGAAACCGTGCTGCTTAGGATTTATCGAGGAAGCGGTATTGATGGTATATCTGGAATCGCAAGCAAAGTTAAGATGAATGGCATTACTATTATGAGACCATTGCTTAAATGCAGCCGAAAGCAAATTGAATCTACTCTTGAGCAGGTTGGCTGGGAGTGGGTAAATGATCCATCCAATATCAATTTGAAATACAGCCGTACTCAAGTGCGTAACTTACTTAATGGCCTTGAAGAAAAAGATATCTGGGTTAATAGACTTTGTTTGCTAGCAGAGAATGCAGGCCGAGCCCGGTTATATTTAGAAAAGGAAACCAAGAAAGCAATAGATTCGATTGTAACCATGCATTTCTATGGGTATGCACTCATTGACCAAGAAGGCTTTTGCGCGCTCGAAGAAGAAATTGCTTTACGCACCTTGTCCTATTGTCTTAAGAAAATTAGCGGCAATGCCTATCCGCCACGATTTGATAGTTTAAAGCGCGTATTCAAGCTAATAAAGCGAAAGCATAAGATAGCTGCCACACTTTGGGGATGCGAGTTGAAACAAAAGAAGCATAATATTGTTATTTACAGAGAGCTAAAAGCCATTGAGGCATTTCGGCCATTAGATGAGAACCTGGTTTGGGACAAAAGATATAAAGTAAAACCTCTTCCAGGAGCTTATATCGGATGTCTAGGTAGTGCCGGATGGACAATTATTAAGGCAAAGGTTGCTGCCAAAAATAAGCCTGTGGCTCCTTTTGCAAGTATATTTTATACCTGTCCTGCCCTGTTTGATAAGAATGGTAATGTTATTGCAACGCTCTTTTATAATAATAAAAACTATTTTCAGAGTTTGATATGCGAGTCTTAATAATTGCAAATGCCCCGGGAACCCTGGAAATTTCTAATATTGGATATGATGTGATAATCGCACTGGACGGTGCAGTGAACAAATTGTCTGATAGCGCTATTATTCCCGATTATATTGTTGGAGATATGGATGCAGCACCCAAGAAATTAGTAGAATCCCTAGCGGCTCAAGGTTCGCTCGTAGTTCAAATAGATGACCAGAATTCAACTGATTTAGATAAGGGTATCAATTATGCCGATGAGTTAGGGGCAACAAGCATAGATATTGTCAATGCGCTGGGCGGTAGGATGGACCACACATTATATAATGTTCGCATCCTAAAGAAATATTATAGCAATAAAAGGCGGATTATCATTCATGAGCAAGATGAGCTGCTGGAATATTATGCTGACTGTGAACTCAAGGTAGAAGGTAATGTTGACAGCCCTTTGGCTATAATGTCTTCTCCAGATGTGACAGTGGATTCAAAAGGTCTTAACTACAATATGGATGGATTAAGGTTAGTGTATGGCGCTAGAGAGAGCTCGTGTAACAGCCTGGCTGCTAAGCATGCAGAGATTAAGCTGAGAGGAGGGGCGATTATTATCTACGATAAAACCACATCATTGGTAAAGAAGCAGACTTCGTAACCTTAACTTCGTGTGAGTTGGTTTCCTGAGTCCTTTACTTTTTCTGCCCGAGTTTTATTAGAATCTGGTTTATGTTTAGGGCTATGAATCTTTACTGGTTCGAGCGGCACATCCTCTAAGTCTTCTAACTCTGGCATAACTGGTTCTCCTCGTTCCTGAGTTTGTCTTTTATCAGAATGTATCATGACTGATTCGTCGTCGCCTAATGACACAGGTTCCAACTTCGGCATACCTGCAAGGTCAACATCTTGTCTCTCATCTGCAAATACCTCAATAGGTCCTTCTCCTACTCTCATATCATGGGTAGCAGAACCTCTTTCAGCAGGCCTTTCCTCGGCAACTCTTTCCTCAGAGCCGTTCGCTGCAGCCTTCAAGTCCCTAAATGCTTCTTTGATATCCGTATCTTTAACTCTAAACATCCATTTTATGGCATTGACGAATTTATTTACGGCGCTCTCAAAACCACTCACTTTACCACTTTTTCTACTTTCTAGTTTATCTGCAATTTCTTGCATTTTAAGACATAGTTCCGGCGGAGATTTATCTGCTAGTGCTTTTGCAATATCTAATATTTCGTTTCGGTTTTTAGGTAAGTTCTTATCGCCAGCTTCGATCATAGCATGCATCTGTCTTGCTATGGTGTTTTCATTGCCCGACATTAGAAGTTTATATGCGGCACTTTCTTCCCCTAACTCATATGTAATCCCGAGTTCTTTTCTTAGAGCTTGATGCTCCTTAACAAAGTTGCTCAGATCTTTTTTAGCGAATGGGTTATTGTAATAAGTTTTAATTTGTTTTTCTATATACGCACATCGCTCTCCTTTTTCATGGTTGGTTACTAGTGATTGATAAGACTGATTTTTAGAGCATGCTACAATAGAATTGAGGGCTATTTTTTTTGCAATACTACCAACGTCTTCTGGAGCCGGCACTGTAGCGAATTTCAATGGCGGTACTTCTACCTTAACTTGATCATTTTCTACTTTTACTTTTTCATTAACATTAGCATAAAACTTTTCTGCTTGAACTAAACTACTGCTCTGTAATTGGGCTCCAATTTTCAATTGTACTGCTGGTTCAGCATTGTCTATAGCCTCAAGCACTGTAGAATTTAAGATATTAAATATTATGCTGTTCTTCATACTCTGGCACCTGGTTGCAGCGTCCTCTTGCCCTGTACTCCCATTAAAAACTGCAGGAGATTCGTCAATCAATCTGGCGTAGTGATCTAGAATTGCATTTGGAATTGTTTCAGATGTTACTAGAGGAGGATAAGTAACCTTAAATCCATGCCTTCGAGCTTCTTCTACGAGCAGGCCTTTTAAAATACTGTCATCTCTTAAAAAAGTATTCTTTGCCCCTGATTTGGCTTGTTCTTTAAGTAAGCCGGCGATAAGCTTGTGCAAATTTTCATCAGACAAATTGGGTACAATTTCTTTAATATAATTTCTATACTCCGCTTTTTTTAATTGGAAAAACAGGTCATTCAACTTCTTGAAATCCTCCTCGTCCTCGTTCATATTTCCTGCAATTGCCTTGGCAGTAAGTGACTCGAGAAGAGCAAGTTCAGCTGCTAACACATTTGGGTCGGTACTTAGGCTAAATGTCATAATTTTCAACCAATTAACAGGTTATTTACTAATTCTATGCTAGTCCTTGAAAGAGTACGCTGTCAAGAAAGTAGAATTCAGTGAAGTTATCACATCTTTGTTACCGGTCTCTTTCGCCTTTTTTCTTTATGTTTGTTACAACAGGAGGTTCTTGGGTTTTGTCTTTAGGTTTATTTGATAGGCTTTCAATAAAGCGGCCAGCGGTTTTCTCTTTAAAACCTTTTTCCTGATCTTCAATTATTCTATCAGAGCTTGCAGACAGAGATACATTGCCCAGCTCTAGCAGTGCCTCCTTAATATTCTTGTCTCCAATTCCTGCTAAACCAAAGCTAAAGATTCTTTTTATTCCATTGGCGAATTTATTTATGCCATCCCGAAAGTTGCTTACATGCCCGCCCTGTCTGGCTTCTAGCTTTTCAGCAATCTCATTCATTTTAAGTAATAGCTCAGGCGGTGATTTTCTAAATACTGCATCTAAGTCCATTTTCATTTGAGGTGTTGATTGAGCCTTGGGATAATCCTTGTTATTGATCATCATTTTACTTATTAGCCGTTCTATGGTTTTTTCATTGCCTGACATTATAAGGTCATAGAATTTATTACCCGGTGCTAACTCATAGGTAACTCCAGCTTCTTTTCTTAGGGATTTATGTTGTTTAATCAAATTGTTTAGCTCTTTTTGTTGTGCTCGAGTAGGTTTTGCTTCAAATTGCGTAGCAAGCGTTTTATCCAATTTGTCTAGGTTAGTGCGTGCTGATATAAGCTTTTTATAGGCGGGATTTTTAGAGCATTCATCTATTGCTCTGCGAGCCATTTCTTTGGAACTTTTAACGATTCCGTCTTCAGACATAGGTTGCATGGGCGTGAATTTCAATGATGGCGCTTTCAAAACAAGTTTACCATTTTCTATAGTTAATAGTTTTGGGTTTAGTTTGTATCCGAAGTTGAAATTAATACTCGTTATTATATTAGTTTGCTGTTCTTGAATAGTGTTGCCAAATGCCTTAACGCAATCAGGATCTTTTAATAAATTAGCATAATGATTGAGTAATGAATTTGGAATTATTCCATGATTTATAAAATACCTATACCCTTCTTGTGCCATCAGGAATTTAAGAAGGTGATCATCTCTAAGGAAGGTGTTTATATTTGCCCCTTGAGCTTCTTTTGCAGCTACCTTAATCATTCCAGCGATAAGCTTATGCAAATTCTCATTTGACAAATTGCCTAAAATGCCGATGCCGTAACCTTCATATTCATTTTTTTTCACATTTCCAAAGAGATGATACAACTTTTTGAAATCATCTTCGACCATCATTCCTCTAATGGCCTTTTCTGAAAGCGATTCGAGGAGGGCAAGTTCTTGTGCCAGTTTTTTAATATCAGCACTTTGACTAAATGTCATAAATTTTTAACCTTAAAACAGCTAACGTACTAGTTCTATGCTAGTCTCGTATAGGATGTGGCGTCAAGTTTAGTTAGTGCTGCTAAACTGGAGCTTGGCGAGCTTGGCATAAATGCCTGCTTTATTGCCTATAAGAGTTTCGTGCGTGCCGGTTTCTTCAACTTTGCCTTTGTCCAATACAATTATTTTATCAGCATTTTTTACAGTTGATAGCCTGTGGGCGATCACTATCGTAGTCCGGCCAAGCATCAAGTTATTGAGAGCCCTATGAACAAGTATTTCATTTTCCGAATCCAAAGAGGAAGTCGCTTCATCCAGCAGAAGTATTTTAGGGTTGTGAAGTATAGCCCGAGCAATTGAGAGCCTTTGCTTTTGCCCACCAGAGAGTTTGATACCCTTTTCTCCAAGGAAAGTGTTAAAGCCTTGAGGCATTTTTTCAATAAACTCAGTACAGGATGCCGCCTGCGCTGCTTTTTCGACCTCCTCAAAGCTGGCATTTGGATTGCCATAAAGAATATTGTCCAGTACGGATGTAGAAAAAATAACCGGGTCTTGTGAAACATAGGTAAGAGTCCCCCTCAAATCGTTCATTTTTAATTGGCTGATATCAATGCCATCAATGGTAATGCTGCCAGAATCTATATTATAAAAGCGCTCAAGCAACATGAAAACAGTAGTTTTCCCGACGCCGGAGCGGCCAACTATAGCAGTGATTTTCCCTGGCTCAATTGCGAAACTTACATTGTCAAGTACAGGTCGTTTGCGGTTTGAGTTATAATAAAATACCACGTCAGTGAATTCGATTCTTCCCCGGCCATTTGCTGGCAAAGTGAGTGGTTCTGAACTTTCAATGACCTCAGGTTTAACATTCAGAAAACTAAATAGTCTTTCAGTAGCTCCTGCAGCCTTTTGTAAATCTCCAGCTACTTCGGATAGGGCCCCGGTCGCCGCTGCGCATATTATGGAAATATATATGAAAGCTGAGAGTTCCCCAGGGGAAAGAATGCCGGACAATACTTGATGTCCCCCAACCCAAAGCACAAATGCAATGCCCCAAAATGCGAAAGATATGATGGTTGCACTTAAAATACCTCGCCAGACTATTCTCTTAAAAGCCGTTTGAAGCTGATGTTTAATTTTCTCATCAAAGCGCTTAGATTCAAACGCTTGCCGAGAGTAGGATTGAATGGTTTTTATCGCACTTATGGATTGCTCGCATAGCACTGTGATTTCAGCGACCCGGTCTTGTGAATCCCTTGCCAGCACTCGCAATTTTCGCCCCAGATATATTATCGGCAGAATAATAATAGGGATAAGCACAAAAATCATCAGGGTAAGGTGAAGACTCGTAGCTGCAAGCATCACAACGCCACCCAAAAGCAACACGGCATTACGCATTGCAACTGAAAGACTGCTGCCGATTATTGCCAGTAGTAGGGTAGTGTCTGCAGTAATTCGTGAAATTATTTCCCCTGTCTGCGTCTCTTCAAAAAAGCCGGGAGAAAGTGTTAGAATATGGTTGTAAACATCGGTTCTAATATCTGCGACAACTTTTTCGCCAATGTAAGTCACGCAATAAAATCTTAGAAAAGTAAATACCGCAAGCACAAGAATGATGCCAACCAGAACCATTAACCCAAGATCTAGCATAGCTGCATTATTAGCGGCAATGCCTTTGTCTATGAAGAACTGCAGAGCTTTGCTGATCATCAGCACAGTTGTTGAGGTGATAAGAAGTGATATGACTACGCCGCCAATCATTAGGCGGTAAGGCTTGAGGTAGGAGGTAATTTTCATCAGACTACTTACGCTACCTTTTTCTAAATGACTATTGCTATCCATATCCAAATTCTTTGAAAAACATAAAAATCAAGCCACCCTATACCCGAGAGAGCTTTTAGGATTATAATACACAATTATTACAACAAAGGTAATCATAGATTTGACCTTCCCTTTACAATAAAACTGGTATAAAATTTTATATTATCAAGATTTTTATTGGGTGCTATGTTGAGGGGACTTACTTTTGTTTTTATGATTGCATTGGCTTGGTCAGCTTTTTGCGGGGATGCTTTCGCACTGAATGCGCCTGATAAAGCCAGCGATCAGCAACCAGTTAATGCTAAAGCAGCAAAAATTGCTTTACCTTCTTTTGCTCCTATAGTGGACTCAGCAATGCCTGCGGTAGTTAATATATCCACTACCCAAAAAGTTGAAATCAAAAATCCATTTGAAGGGTTGGACTTCCCTGAAGGGAGCCCATTTGAAATGTTCAAAGACTATATCGAAAGGGATTTTGCTAATCCAGATGGTGGCGCAAAAACCAGAAAGGCTACTTCCTTGGGGTCTGGTTTTATAATTGATGCGGAAGGATATATTGTGACCAATTATCATGTGGTTGCTGACGCCGATGAAATAAACGTGACTTTGTCAGATGACTCGGAGAAAAGCTACAAAGCAAAGGTTGTAGGTAAAGATAGCAAAACTGACCTTGCGCTCCTGAAGATTGATGTTAAAAAGGCTCTGCCTTTTTTAAAGTTTGTTGAGGCTGATACTTCAAGAGTTGGGGATTGGGTGATCGCTATCGGGAATCCTTTTGGGTTAGGCATTTCTGTAAGTTCGGGTATTGTTTCTGCGAAAGCCAGGTTTATCCCTGGTCAGTATGATGATTTTATACAAACCGATGCTCCGATTAACAGGGGTAATTCCGGTGGTCCCATGATCAACATGAATGGAGAAGTAATGGGGGTAAACTCTGTAATTATCTCGCCTTCTGGTGGGAGTGTTGGTATAGGCTTGGCCATTCCTGCAGAAATTGCACAGCCTATCATTAAGCAGCTTAGAGAAAAAGGCTCTATCATGCGCGGCTGGCTTGGGGTGAAAGTTCAATATGTGACTGAAGATATCGCTAAGAATCTTGGGCTCGCAAATGCAAAAGGAGCGCTTGTGTCTGAAGTTATTAAGAGCAGCCCTTCAGAAAAGTCAGGTATTAAAGTTGGGGATGTTATTACCAAATTTGACGAAAAGGAAATCAATAATATGCAGAAACTACCACGGCTGGTTGCAGAAACCCCAATTGGTAAAATTGCCAAAGTTGAGCTTATACGTGATGGTAAGGTCATGACCCTGGAAACCAAGATTGAAAAGCCGGAAGGAGATGATGCTGATCAAAATGCGAGCAAGAAAACCAAAGAGGATAAGTCTGCTAATGACTCTACAACTTTAGGAATGAAAGTCGAATCGCTGAACCCTGCTCTCAGAACGAAATATAAGCTGGACAAAGCTATCACTGGTGTCGTGGTGACAAAAGTGGTTCGCAATTCAATATCGCAAGTCAATGGGATCAAACCTGGTGATGTGATCATGCGCTTTAACCGCTCTAAAACTGAAACCCCGGACGATTTGAGTAAGGCTGTCAATGAAGCTAAAAAAGCCGGTTCTGTAAATGGGCTTTTCCTTATCCATCGGGATGACAGTAATATTTTCTTTGTTCTGGATTTGGAGTAAAGCAGCTCATGTTGAAATTGCGAATCTTACAAGTTGTTCCGGAATTGAATGCCGGTGGGGTCGAAAGAGGTACTATTGAAGTTGCAAAGTACCTTATAGCACACAATCACCAGGCGTTTGTGTGTTCCCATGGAGGCTCCATGGTAGAGAAGTTAGAAAAATTGGGAGCAACTCATATTCAACTTCCCGTCCATAGCAAGAATCCTTTAAGAATGCTACTTAATGTTTTTGCATTGAAAAACCTTATAAGAAAGCACGATATCCAGATTGTACATGCTCGTTCACGAGCTCCTGCCTGGAGTAGCTGGTTAGCGGCTAAGTTGCTTGTGGGCTGTTCTTTTGTTACGACATTTCATGGCACATATAATGCCACCAACCCATTAAAGCGATTCTATAATTCAATTATGCTGAAGGGCGATAAAGTAATCGCGATTTCAAACTTCATCAAAAAGCATATTGAAACCCGCTACCATTTTGTGTCTGAAGATATCGTTGTAATCCACCGCGGAGTAGACCTGGATTATTTCAATAAAAAAGCTATCAGTGATAAGCGCATGAAGGAGATGCTACATACGCTTTCAGTGAAGCTGACCGGGAAAGTTATCTTGCTTCCGGCGCGCTTTGCTCGCTGGAAAGGACACATCTTCCTGCTCAATGCTTTACGCTATCTTGAAAAACATAAATTCACCTGCATCCTAGTAGGAGATGCTTCAGAAAGGCATTACGACTACCAGAGAGAGATCGAAGGCCTTATAGCAGAATACAAATTAAAAAATAAAGTTTATATCTGCCCGGCTGTTACGGATATGCCAGCGCTTTATTCCCTTGCTGATATAGTAGTCAGCCCATCGCAAGAGCCGGAAGCATTCGGTCGTACTATAACAGAAGCTCAGGCCATGGAGAATATTGTCATCGCTACTAATATAGGCGCACCACTCGAAACTATTATCGATGGGAAAACCGGCTTCCTGGTGGAGTATAATAATCCGAGCCACCTGTCTGAAGTGCTGGATAAAGTACTAACTATGAAAGAACAAGATATTAAGAAAATAACCTCCGCTGCAAGCAAGCATGTAAAGAAGTCATTCTCATTAGAATCCATGTGTAGCGCAACTATTTCTGTTTATAAATCAGTAGTTTAATACCAAGCCCCTTATTTATTGCTACGTCGTCGCGCGTCGCCTCACCTATAAAAAATAGGCATCGGCTAGCGCTCCTAGTATCAATTAAAAAAGAGACTTGGTATCTTTAAATCAAAGCTTCATTTTGCGCCTTAAGAAGGCGGGAATGTCAAAAAAGTCTTCCTTGGGTTTGGGTGCTTCTTCGCCTTGCATAGGCTCATCATTAGCTGGAACTTTATCAAATACAGCTTCAGCAACTTTCTTTAATTCTTCTTCAACAGACTCTCTGGTCACGACCTTGGTTTCAGAAACAGATTCTTCATCAAGACTATGCAACCCTGAGTTATAAGAAGTTGGTTCAAAAGCTTTGGGCGGAATAAACCCAGATTCATTATCTTCCACTTCTTCATCTTCGGCAGGAGCCTGGTAAGCTGGAGCAGGGCTTTTAATTGAAATAACAGGCGGCCTTTGCTCCGTCAGTAAGGAATGAGAGAGTGAAATATTATTTTTACAGTCGATACCAGTAGCCACAACAGAGACCCTAATCTTGCCATCCAGGTTCGCATTAAAGGCAGAGCCGAATATGATATTGGCATTGGGATCAACTTCTTCCTTGATGCGGTTAGCAGCAGCATCAACCTGGAAAAGCGTCATATCAGCGCCTCCAGTAATATTTATGAGTACGCCTCGCGCGCCTTTCATAGAAGAATTATCGAGTAGTGGATTAGAAATTGCCGCTTCAGCAGCCAGGATCGCGCGATTTTCACCATCGGCTTCACCTGTACCCATCATAGCTTTACCCATTTCACTCATGACAGTGCGGATATCGGCAAAATCCAAATTGATAAGTCCGGGCATGGTAATGAGATCAGTAATGCCACGAACTCCCGAATGGAGAACATTGTCTGCCATTTTAAAGGCTTCAGCAAAAGTAGTGTTTTCGTTGGCAATGCGGAAGAGGTTCTGATTAGGAATTACAATCAGTGTATCGACATAGCGGTTAAGTTCTTCAAGCCCCAGCTCAGCAACTTTCATGCGGCGTGCGCCTTCAAAATGAAAGGGTTTAGTGACCACACCAACAGTTAGAATACCCATATCTTTTGCCAATTTAGCAATGATAGGAGCGCCACCTGTTCCGGTACCACCTCCCATGCCTGCAGTGATAAAAACCATGTTGGTATTTTCAAGAATATGATTCAGGTCGGCTATAGATTCCTCCGCTGCCTGCTTTCCCATTTCCGGATGAGAACCTGCACCCAGGCCTTTGGTGGATTTTGCACCGAGCTGTATGCGGTTCATGGTCGCAGAATTTTTGAGCGCTTGTGCATCAGTATTTGCCACCCAAAACTCAACCCCTTCAAGGGTAGTAATCATATTATCAACTGCGTTTCCGCCCGCTCCCCCAACACCAAAGACAGTGATCTTCGGCTTCATATCACAATTATCAGGCAAGGATATTTTTAACGACATAATTTTACACGCAAATGATTTTAAGAATGATTTTAAACATTATGCGCCGTAATACAATACCTGCGTGCAAATAATTTTAAAATAATTTGCGTGGTCATTTCTAAAACAGTTTGTTGCAAGTTAGAAGCTCTAAAATCCTCCTTATTGCAGATTAGAGCCGTTAGATGAAATAAGCGGGGTCATTTAAATGCCTTATTGCCTGCAGGAAGCAATTAGAGACTCACTGCTGGCTAAATTCATCGGCAAGCTCCTTTTTGGCCTGTGTGCGTTTCAGTCGGCGCCGTTCTGAACGCAGGAGATATAAGCCTGCACCAATTATCATCAGATATCCGTATAGATTGAAAGCTGTAGGCATTTCATTGAAGAAATGATATCCCAGAATGCCAGCAAAAATCAGTCTGGTGTACTCAAAAGGAATGATCACCGAAAGCTCAGCATGCTTGTAGGCTTTAAAATGAAAGATGACATGCATGAAATAGCATAGTGCAAACAAGAGAATATATGAGATATGCTGCGGCTGGAGATTCAAATCTTCAAAATTAACAAAATAAGTTGGATAGCTGATTTCAATCGGCCCAACATGAGTGATAACTTCCCAATTCATAAAGGCTATTGGGAAAGCAAATATACAAGAAAACAATATGACATAGAACAACTGCACCTTAGTCTTTTCGGTTTTTCCAAGAATCTTTATGACAGTATTGTTCATCGCCCAAAACATAAGCGCGAGAAACACAAAGATGAAGTAAGTGTTAAACCCTTTAAATTCGCTGCTAGCTGCATTGGGATCAAACCAGTCTGAGCGCACAACCAGCAAAGCTCCTAAAAAGCTCAAAGCAATGGCAGCAAATTTTGTTTTTGTCGCCTTCTCTTTAAAATAAAGAATGCCAATAATGAGAACAATTACGTGTTCCAAGTATTGCACGGCAGTAACATCGGAAAGACGGATATGCTTTATAGCATAAAACATGCAGAGTTGTCCCATAATGCTCAAGAAGGCTCGCGTGACATGAAGCCAGATACGGTTAGTTTTCATCCCTGAAATGCCTTGGTAGAAACACCAGGGAATAATAAAGATTAAGATAGAAATTTTGTAAAGAAATACAATCAGACTCGAGCTGAGATCTTTAGTGAGTGATTTGACGGCTGCGTAGAGTACAGCAAGTGCAATAACATGAACCATCATGTAAACAATGCCTAACATGTTATTTTGAATAGGGGCAGAGTGAATTGTATTAGCTTTTTGCATTGTTACCCTCGCTATAAAGTTGTAAAGTAAATTTTACGCAGGCGCCTGTGGTAAGGGGCTCAACCTTTATAGAACCTCCATGGTCCTCAATCATTTTTTTGACAATTGATAGGCCTAGGCCAGTTCCCTTAGTCTTAGTAGTAATATAAGGCTCAAATATTCGATCAAGCAAGTCTCCAGGAAACCCAATGCCATTATCAGAAATAGATATATCGGCAAATTGGTCGGTTGCTTTTAAAGTCACGATAATTTTACCTTCAAAATTCTTGGCGCGTTTTTCGGCTTTAGCTTCAATGGATTCCGCAGAATTTTTAAGGATATTTATGAGCACTTGAGAAACCTGCAAGGAATCGCAGTTGATTATACAGCTCTTAAGCGAGGTGTCAAACGTATATTTAATATTCTTATAAGTGCATTCCTGGGCAAAAATTTCATCCTTAAGCAACGTAATGATGTCGTGTTTTTTCATCACTGGTTGAGGTATGCGCGCAAACTTGGCGAATTCTTCGGCCATCATCCCAATATCACTCACATGCCTAATTATAGTATCCAGGTACTTTTTATAATTCTCGGGATCCGTTTTAATTTGGGGGAGATATTTCTTATGAAGTCTCTCTGCTGCCAAATGGATAGGCGTAAGAGGATTCTTGATTTCATGAGCAATCCGCCTCGCTACATCAGACCAAGCCGAAGTCCGCTGAGCTGATACCAGTTCAGTGATGTCATCAAAAGTGACAATAATAGATTCAATCTCGTTCTTCGAGTTTCGTTGAGCATAAATGCGCACAAAGAACTGCCTTTTTTGCCCCTTGCGGACAATCTCCAGATTTTTGTTAACCGTAGCTTCAGAAGCATCTTTAGTCTTCTGAACTAAGGTTAAAACTTCAGGGAATACAGTATCAAGTTTAGGAGTTTTTCTGGTTGGCTTCATATTGAGCAAATTAGCCGCTGCATTATTGTAGAGTGTGATTCTGGATTTTATATCGAGAGCTATAACCCCTGCGGATAATTCAGATAAAACCGCCTCGATAAAACGCCTGCGCTCATTGATTATGTTATTGAATTTTATTAACTCTTCGCGTTGAGTGCTTATTTTGGAAATCATTTTATTAAACGCCCGAGTCAAAATTGCGGTTTCATCCTTACCTTGTTTCTCAGGCAATTTAATCGAGTAATCACCTACTTTGACCCGCTCCGTTGCTTCAACCAGCCTGTTTATAGGTTTGGTAATATAGTGAGCCAGGCGTACACCTAAGCCAATCGCTGTAAGGCATAGAAGAACAGAAGTAACTACAAAGACGATCTCGAGTTTCAATTGCGTTGCAGATATTTCATGCATTAAGAACTGAAATTGATCTGCTGAGCCCTGGGTATTTTTGAGGTGTTCAAGAATTGAGGGGTCAACATACTTGCCCACCAAGAGATAAGTATTTGGAAAATAACTCCCGAGCTTAACAATGGCGCGCACCCTCTCATTATTGGCTGAGTCGAGGATAACCACTTCCCCATTATCGGCACTGCGTATGGCTTCGTCAGGGAGTTTTTCAAAAAGCAGCGAGAACAGCAAGCTATTTTTTGCAATAACTGTGCCAGTGTCTGGCTTAAATACATATATTTCAGAAAGCTTGCGCAGCTCAGCTTGCTTGTCGAGTAATAGGGTGAACTCTGAAGGATCATTTATCAAGATAATAGAGTTAAGTTCTATGCTTTTTGAGATTGATAAGGCATCGGCTTTAATATTATCTTTGTGCTCCTTGAGGTAGGCTTCAGCTACTTTTACGGTATCATCCAGAGAGCGGCTGATCTTTTCGTTAAAAAGCAGCTCAATGCCGAGTTTAAAATAAGTATAGGCGAGTATAGAAAAAAGGATTGTCGGGATAATAGTGATCAGCACCGACATCATAAGCACAATCTTGCGTCTTAAGGGGGCATTTACAAATTTTAATTTCAGCTTCTTATACATTACTATAAGGGGAGATAATTAGGTCTTTTAAAACGATACCAGTAAGCGATTACAATTTTACTCAACACTATTGCAGTAAACATCGAGCAGATTATGCCCACCGAGATGGTTACAGCAAATCCTTTGACCGGACCACTTCCAAAAATAAATAAAATAAAGGTCGTGATCAGAGTGGTTAAGTTCGAATCCATAATGGTTGAAAAGGCGAGGTTGTATCCGCTTTCTATGGCAGCGAGTGGCGTTCTACCCTTGCGCAGTTCCTCCTTAATGCGTTCAAATATAAGAACGTTGGCATCCACTGCCATTCCTAGAGCAAGCACCATACCTGCAATGCCGGGCATAGTGAGCGTTGCTCCAAAAAGTGCCAAGACAGAAATGGTCAAAAGCAGGTTAAATATAAGGGCAAAGTTCGCAATCATACCAAACAGACTATAAAACAGAAACATAAATAGGATAACAGCAAGTGTGCCGATAATAGCTGCTTTGGTTCCCGACTCAATTGAATCAAGACCCAGGCTTGGCCCCACAGTTCTTTCTTCGGCAACCTTTAATGGCACTGGTAGTGCACCTGCTCTTAAAAGCAAGGCAAGTTCATTCGCTGACTGTACAGTGAAGTTGCCGCTGATCTGACCATTGCCACCAAGTATCGGTTCGTTTATAACTGGTGCGCTAATCACCTTATTATCTAAAACGATGGCGAGTTGTTTCCCAGTATTTTGCGTAGTGGTGTCACCAAAGATTTTAGCTCCAATATTATTAAACCGGAAAGATACAACCGGATTGCTAATATTGATTGATACCTTGGCATCAACTAGCATATCTCCGGTTACAATCGCACGGCTTTGAATGACTACATAGCGTTGCTGGCTTCTGCTGGTTTTATCCTCTAGGGGAAGAATTTTTGTGCCAACAGGAAGCCGACCCTGTAAAGCGTCATTTATGCTCACCGTATCGTCAACAAGGTGCAAGGAGAGCTTGGCGGTTTTCCCAAGCAAGCGCTTGATTTGTTCTGGGTCATTAAGTCCGGGAACCTGAACCAGGATATAATTACTACCCTGTCTTTGTATATCGAGCTCCTTAGTACCGCTTTCATCTAGCCGGCGCCGAACAATTTCAATCGTTTGCATCATGAGATCATGGCGCATGCTTTTAAAAGCAGCTTCATCAGGAGTAAGTACCATAGCGCTGCCTTCAGATTTTATTTTGACTGCTCCGTTAAGTGCATTATTAATCGCCTTGGTTGCATCATTGACTCGAGTCGCATCCTTGAGATCGAAGGAGATGCGCTGGTCATTGATTGCCATATTGTTGATATCTATATTGTCTTTGCGCATAAACATTCGGACTTGGTCAGCAAACTTCTGAATCTGCTCGCGTTCATAAGAGTTGAAATCTACTTCGAGCATAATATATGCCCCACCTTGCAGATCGAGGCCCAGGTTAACCTTATGAGTGGCAAACATAGCTCCAAACTTGCTCTCATTTAACTTTGGGAAAAATGTCGGAATTGATAAGTAAATGGAAAGTAAGCAGACTAATAAAACCGCAAACAACTTAAATTTTGATACGTGTAACATAGCTATATAATTGTGACTTCTGAGAATGTTTTAAACCTTTATCACCCATGTTGCAAGTATGATGTGCGTGGGTATAGCAAATGAACAAGGCTACCGCATTAAAACTTGCTTTGAAAATTAGAATATTCTCGAATTACGCCCTACTAGCTCGGTAGTGAGCCAATTTAGGTCATTGCGAACCCCCTTGCGGGGTGAAGCAAACCACCCTTCGCTAAAACTATGGGTGGTATGCCACACGAAGCCGAAAGGAGTAGGGTGGATCACCACGTCGCTTGCGCTCCTCGTGATGACGCAATGCAGTATTTATTTTCCACGGTTTTAATGAAATTGCCCTGAGTAAACGAGTTTATTAAGCAAGTTTCTTGAAAACTAAGCTGGCATTAGTGCCACCAAATCCAAAGGAGTTTGAAAGGGCGACGTTGACCTTAAGCTCTTTAGCTTTAAGAGGTATCAAATCGATATCGCAGCCTTCATCAGGCTCTTCAAGGTTCAATGTCGGAGGTACGATATTATCGTTGATAGCCATTATGCTGAATATAGCTTCTACGCTTCCTGCCGCGCCTAAAAGATGGCCGATAGCCGACTTAGTAGATGACATTGAAAGTTTGTAGGCATGTTCACCAAAAAATCTTTTCACTGCGGTCAATTCAATCAAATCCCCTTTAGGAGTAGAGGTGCCATGAGCATTTATATAATCGACATCCTCAGGATTTATTTGCGCATCCTTCAAGGCCATTTGCATGGATCTAAAGCCACCATCACCATCTTCGGATGGTGCAGTAATATGGTAAGCATCTCCGCTTAGTCCATAACCGATAAGTTCAGCATAGATTTTGGCTCCGCGCTTTTTAGCATGTTCGTATTCTTCCAGAATAACAACACCTGCGCCTTCACCCATCACAAAGCCATCGCGCTTTTTATCCCATGGACGTGACGCCTTTTCCGGTGAATCGTTAAAGTTCACAGAAAGAGCGCGGCAAGCATTAAACCCGGCGATTCCTATGCGGCAAACCGCAGCTTCGGTGCCGCCTGCCACCATGGCATCAGCAGCCCCGGTAACTATGAGTTTTGCAGCATCGCCGATAGCGTGAGCCCCGGTTGAGCAGGCTGTCACTACAGCGTTGTTTGGGCCCTTAAAGCCAAATTTGATAGACACCTGGCCAGAGACGAGGTTAATTAGAGATGAGGGAATAAAGAAGGGACTGATCCGTCTTGGCCCTTTTTCCTTAAGAATGATGGAGTTAGCCTCAATAATGTCGAGGCCGCCAATTCCAGACCCAATAAGAACTCCTATCTTTTCCAGATTCGCATTTGCATTAAGCAAACCCGAATCTTCAACTGCCTGGGTCGCTGCAACTATACCGAGGTGAATAAATCTCCCCATTTTATGTTGGTCTTTTGGCGGAATATAATCGTCCAGATTAAGCCCGTTGGGCTCCTGCGATGTAGGTACAGTACCGGCGATTTTGGTCGCTAAATCAGAAGCATCGGCTGTCGATAAGGGAATTTTTGTGATACCAGAATTGCCCGATATCAAAGATTTCCACGATGCGTGAGTCGTAGCAGCAAGTGGAGTTACTAATCCTAAACCTGTTACTACCACTCTCCGCATTATAGAACCTATGCTGCTTTTTTCAATTCGGTTTGAATATAATTAACAGCATCAGATACTTTGACAATCTTAGCTGCTGCTTCTTCAGAAATTTCAATACTAAATTCCTCTTCAAAAGCCATAACCATTTCAACCTGATCAAGGCTGTCTGCACCTAAATCATCGGAAAATTTAGCGTCTGGTCTTACATCTTTTGGATCGGCCTTGAGATGTTTTGCAACCAAAGCTATAACGCGATTTTCGATGTCACTCATAAAAAGCTCCTTTTAAGTTATAAATCTAAAACTGGAACTAACTCTCTTCTCAAATGTCGTCAGACATTGAAGAGAGGTTCAGACTAATGGCAAAAAATTCATTTGTCAAATTGTATAGTCTAAACAGTAGCTCAAATATTTCTTGCACTTTATTAACAAGAGGATTATACATTGTTTCCCAAGTTAATCAAGTAATTAAGTAGCATTATTAAAATTTTCCAAGATTGCTGCTAAATATTCCGATTCCGCCAACTGTACCTCATGCAGAGTTGCAGTACATTCTTTGGTAAGCTGATGGCGAACTAATTCTAATTTTTTCTTAATAGCTTCAATATCCAGGTCTTTCAAATAAGTTCCTTTTTCTACCAGTATGGTGCAGTGATCTTGATTTACTTCGGCAATACCCTCTGCAACAACCATTCTTTCCATAACGCCGCCATCGAGATAAACTTCAACAAGTCCTGCCTTCACCTGAGCAATTAAATTCATGTGTCCTGCCAGAACTCCAAATCGGCCTTCCGAACCCGGTATGTCTACCTGATAACAGGGGGCATCAAAGATCGAGCCTTCAGGTGTAACAATGGCTAGTTCAAATGCTTTCATCAGGCAGCCTGTAATGCTAATTTTTTAGCTTTTTCAATGGCTTCATCCATGTTTCCAACCATATAGAAAGCTGCTTCAGGCATATCGTCATACTTGCCTTCAATCAAACCTTTAAAGCCACTAATTGTATCATCAAGGGAAACAAATTTGCCCGGAGATCCAGTGAAGACTTCTGCTACGTGGAAAGGCTGAGACAAGAAACGCTGAATTTTTCGAGCGCGACCCACAACTAGTTTATCTTCTTCAGACAACTCATCCATACCCAAAATCGCAATGATGTCTTGCAGTGACTTATAGGTTTGGAGAATCCTTTGTACTTCGCGCGCCACATAGTAATGCTCTTCACTGACCACTCCAGGAGTCAAAATTTGCGAGGTGCTATCCAGTGGATCAACTGCCGGGTAAATGCCGATTTCGGCAATCTGGCGAGATAATACTGTAGTTGCATCCAGGTGGGCAAATGAAGTCGCGGGCGCTGGGTCAGTTAAGTCATCTGCGGGTACGTATATCGCCTGCACCGAAGTGATTGATCCTTTTTTAGTTGAGGTAATACGTTCCTGCAGCGCTCCCATTTCTGTTGCCAAGGTAGGCTGGTAACCTACCGCAGAAGGAATCCGGCCTAGAAGTGCAGATACTTCAGAGCCTGCCTGGGTAAAACGGAAGATATTATCTACGAAGAAAAGTACGTCTTGGCCTTCTTCATCGCGAAAATACTCTGCCTGGGTAAGTCCGGTGAAGCCTACACGTGCACGCGCGCCAGGTGGCTCATTCATTTGCCCATAAACCAGAGCAACCTTTGAGCGCTCCGGATGTTCCAGGTCAATAACTTTTGATTCAATCATTTCTCTATAAAGGTCATTACCCTCACGCGTACGCTCACCGACTCCGGCAAACACAGAAAACCCACCATGAGCTTTGGCAATATTATTAATAAGTTCCATAATAAGAACGGTTTTGCCAACTCCGGCACCTCCAAATAATCCAATTTTACCGCCTTTAGCATAAGGGGCTAAAAGATCGATTACCTTAATGCCGGTCACGAGGACTTCCGATGCTGTCGCCTGATCAACTAAGGCTGGCGGCTCTCTGTGGATACTATAGAAGTTTTTAGCCCCAATATCTCCGCGCTGATCGATTGGTTCACCGATTACATTCATTATACGCCCTAAGGTTTCACGTCCCACCGGAATCTGGATTTGATCTCCGGTATCGACGACTTCAATACCTCGAGTCAGCCCATCAGTTCTATCCATGGCGATGGTGCGTACCGTCCTTTCACCTAGATGCTGCGCAACCTCAAGCACGATTTCTCTATCGCCACATTTGCAAATTAATGCATTGAGAATTGCCGGGATTTTTTCCTCAAATTCGACATCAACCACAGCGCTTATTATCTGTGTGATCTTTCCAATGTTCTTTTCTGTCATTTTCTTTTCTGCTACTTTATTTGTTTTCTTCATATATGTGCACCCATATTAAATTGCTTCAGCTCCTGATATAATCTCTATAAGCTCTTTAGTTATATAAGCCTGTCTTGTTCTGTTATAAACCAGCGTCAATTTCTTAATG
>Ga0206827_1064_pt1 | contig 25803 bp, 22 predicted proteins | sample Alteio_BWOrgCont_77_FD_152852 | JGI IMG/M metagenome (GOLD analysis project Ga0206827, IMG submission 152852) | Enriched cells from forest soil in Barre Woods Harvard Forest LTER site, Petersham, Massachusetts, United States -... | ecosystem: Environmental > Terrestrial > Soil > Temperate forest >...
ATCCTCTACTGCATCTAGTACTTGCTTGCGGAGTGCTTTGATTCTTGGAGCAGCGCGAATGACTACTGGATGATTAAACTGACTAGAAGGGACATCTAAAGCGGTAAGTTTTTGATGGATAAGTTCCTGACTGAAAATAGGCAGTTCCGTTTTAATCAATAACCCGGTAAAATAATCTGTATCGAGGCAGAAAAGCGGGATTTTGTCATCAAAATCGATCTCGGTTATTTTTTCTGGACTTATATATCTTTCAATTTGGTTTGTCGCCACAGTAAATTCTGAAGGGTGTCCACCTGAGTTTAAAAATTGTTCGAGCTCCTTAGCGATAGCAGTCTTGTCGACAATGCCGCCATCAAGAGTTACGAAGAAATTATCGGTAAAAGTTAAAAAGCGGTACCCTGAAACGATCGCTTCTGATGAGGGGAAAGGCGGCCAGTTTTCATAGTCTAGAGGAGGATGCGAGTCGTAGTTTCTATCTAAAGCGGATGTTATCAGCTGGGCAACAGAGCCAGAGCCTAACTCAGTTATTGGTATGCGTCTGAAATCAAGGCCTTGAGGAAATTTTGCACTAAAGTCTGAAGTTTTGCAGATCTCTGTGAGGAAGATGCGGAGGGTAAGGCTATTGCCATAAGCAAAAGGTCTGAGACTAATAAAGTCCTCGGCAAATTTCACAATGTTAAAGTCATGAACAAGTTGTGAGATCAGCTTAAGTAAATTCCCACCCATAGCTAAACTTAAGGCCGATTCGGAAAAATGAGTATCGATAAACAATTCATTATGGAGTGTTTTTAGCCAGCTAAAAACAAAATCTGGATCGATGTTGATAAGCTGCACCTTAAAGCCTGAGGCTCTATTCAGGGCATAGGATACTTCTTCAGGGGTAAGGTCGCTTATCATATGCGACTATGCCAAGAAAATTACCCGGTTTTAGGTATACCAGATTTGGATAAGTCTTCATAATTACCGATATGCTGCCCATTGATAAAAATCTGCGGCGTTGTCGCTTTGCCGCCAGTTCTTTCTATCATCTCTCTTTTTACCAAGACATCATAAGTAATATCCTTTTCTACAAAAGTCAGATTCTTTGACTGAATCAACTGTTTGGCTTTTTCACTTTGTCTGCAATTAGACTGCGTATAAATAACTATTTTTGACATGTTACCCCACTATAACAAGTTAGTTAAAACTGAGTTTTTACCCTTAGCTGTAATATAAATAGATAGCAATAAAAGATATATAAATCAACCTATTAAAGTGCTATCTTAACGTAATCTTTACAATGAGAAATGTCGAAAGCTTCCTCTGTAGAAGTAAACCAGGCCTGAATATCCAGTCTAATAACTTCTTGCAGCAGATTATTCCTCATCGCTTGATCAAGGTGAGAGAATATATCATCAAGTAATAGTATTATGCTACCATTAAATATTTTTTTTATTGAATAACATTGTGCAAGTATCAGGGAGATAAGCATGGCTTTTTGTTCGCCTGTTGAGCAGAATGTGGCCAGCGTGCCCTTAGCCAGGTGCCTTGCGGTTATTTCACTTTTATGGCTGCCAAAAAGAGTGCGTTTGGCGCGGGCATCGGCAATGCGATTGCTCTTCAATAATTGCTTTATTTCGCCAAGAGCCTGCTCAGGGTGGAGAGTAGCCAACAAGTCTTCAAGTTTACCGGTAATGCTGAGATCGGGCTTGGTAAAAGAACTGGTAAACCCTGCCAACCCTTCCTTAAGTATATTAAGAGAATTCTCACGGGTGTGGGCAATCTTGATCGCTTCAGCTGCCATGATCTCCTCGAAGCTGGAAAGCCAACTATCATCATCAATTTTGTCCAGAAGCAAACGGTTGCGCGAGCGCATAGCCTTCTCATAGCGGCTTACGCTGCCAGCATGCACGGGGAAATAATTATAGCAGATGCGATCAAAAAATTTTCTCTTTATGCTTGAAGACTCAGCAAGCACACCATCGAGTCTGGGCGTAAGCCATATAATACGCAAGTGTTCCAGAACATCGCCCCCTTGTTTGAGGACGGTGTCATTTATTTGCAAGCAACGCTTGGCTTTGTAGGCATAACGGCTCGATATTAGGTTTTCATCATTATCATGAGTTAGTGTGGCCATAACTCCCCAGCCATTAGCTTTATCCGTGAAATTTGTTATGTGCTCGAGTCTGGCGGTGCGCATACCTCTGCCTGGAGCGATCAGCGATATTGCCTCTAGAATATTGGTTTTGCCACTGCCATTGGCTCCAATTATATTAATAAACTTCGCTGGGCTTGCAAATTCTAGGTTGGAATGGTTGCGAAAATTAATCAGGCGTAAGTGAGTGATCGACATCAGGAAATGTTAACGTAATTTGGACTTGATTGTATCACAAATAATTTGTGTTGTAAGTACAACTAAATAACGCCTTATTGTACTTGTTGATTGTCAATTTCTTCAGTTTAGGGTATAATAGGGAACCGATAAGAGTAGAGTTTAGATATATGTCACATACCAAATTTCCTATGAGTCAAGAGACTCATACCAGGTTAGAGAAAGAGTTGTATGAGCTTAAAACGCTTCACCGACCCGAAGTCATCCGAGCGATTGCTGATGCGCGTGCTCATGGCGATCTTTCCGAAAATGCGGAGTATCATGCAGCTAAAGAAAAACAAGGCTTCATAGAAGCAAAGATTAAAGATCTGGACTATAAACTCTCGCGTTCTCATGTAGTTGATATATCGCAGCTCTCAGGAGATACAGTGCAGTTTGGGGCTACGGTGACCTTGATTGATGAAGAAACTGAAGAGACCATAGTTTATAGGATAGTGAGTGAGTTTGAAGCTGACGCTCATAACAAGCATATTTCGGTCACATCGCCTGTAGCAAGAGCATTGCTCGGCAAGAAAACCGGACACTCAATTGAGGTTGTAACTCCTGCTGGTCACCGCTACTTTGAAGTCGTCAAAATAGAGTTTGTGAAGTAGAATAGTCGTCAGTTCGAATTAAGTGGCGCCAAATCGCCGTCATTGCGAGCCCCGCTTGGGGCGTGGCAAACCAGTATCTTGACGCTTGCACAATAATTAATTGTACGCCAGTCTAACAACTGGGTCGCCACGGAGCAAAGCTCCTCGCGATGACGGTACCATTACGCTAGTAACTGATTAAGGCACCTACATCACTAGGCTTCATCTTTTCTGTTAAGCACTTTTACGAATTTAATCTTTCGGTTATCGGCATCGGTGATTTCTATGGTTAACCCCAGTGGGTGCGAGAATTTCTCACCTTTTAAGGGGATGCGGCCTAAGTAGGTAATAATAAATCCACCCAGGGTATCGAATTCAACGTTATCTTCAGGGAATTTTATCTTCAGAGCTTTGCCAACCTCACTCACTTTCGCTTTAGCATCTATAACCACGCCATCTTCTTCCTGCCTGATAGAGTTATCAGGCTCTTCGTCATCGTATTCATCTTTAATTTCGCCTAACACCTCTTCAACTATATCCTCAATGGTGAGCAGGCCATCAGTACCGCCATATTCATCGAGAACTATCGCAATATGTACAGATGAATTCTTCATCCTGGAAAGAAGATCGGTCACCTTGATTGTGCTAGGTACAAAAATCAGTTCTCGGGTTATATCTTTGAGGTTATATCTGTCTTTACTCACTATATTGCGAAAGAAATCCTTCAGGTGGACGAAGCCAATAATGTGGTCAATCGAGCCATTATATACCGGTATACGGCTGTGGCCATGTTTGAGAAACACTTGCTTAAGATCTTCGAGTTTTATGTTTGCTGGAACAGCAATAATATCTGTTCTCGGTAGCATGATATCGCCACCCTCCAGCTCACCAAATGTTATAATGTTCTGCAGAATGGCTTTTTCTTCTTCGTGTACCGAGCTATCTTCATCATGCTCGCGGATAAGTTCGGAAACTGATTCCTCAAATGAGGCGTGGGACTTAATTCCAAATACTCGTTTGAAAAATTTTGATGCTTTTTCAAGCAAGCGCGTTCGCTTATGGTGTTTATTCTGCCCAGGGTCTGGATCTATATTATCTGCCATTTTCTAACCAATTATTGATTGAAATTTATATTTCATAAGGGTTGCTAATTCCTAAATGCGATAAAACTTTTATTTCTATGTTTTCCATTTTCTTTGCTTGCTTGGGTTTGATATGATCATAGCCTAGCAGATGCAATACACTGTGAATTATAAGATGTAAATAATGATTCATAAAGTCTTTTGCTCGCCCCCCACTTTCAATATACACACAATCATAACTAACTGCAACATCTCCAATATAGGGGAATTTATCACGGCTTTCAAGGATTGGACTAAAATTACCTTCGTGCAGGCTATAACCTGGGAATGAAAGCACATTGGTGGGCTGGTTCTTATTGCGAAAATCTTTGTTGAGTTCTTTGAGCTTATCATCGCCTGCGAGAAGAATGGTTAAACAGCATTGGCTCAATGACTGAAAATAATCAAGCTGCTGAAGCGTAGCCATGATTGCCCCATGGGTTTTTGGTTTTAACCCTCTGATTTTCCAGCGCGTATCTTCTACAACATAATCAATATGCAGAACATCAGTGGCTTTGCTCGTAGGCATCGATAATTTTCCCTATTAATGAATGTCGGACTATATCAGTATTGTTAAAGCGCACAATACCAATTTCTTGTAGATGTTTGAGTTTTTCTATAGCATCTATAAGGCCGGACTGTGCCGGCGAAGGTAGATCGATTTGAGAAAGATCACCTGTTATTACCATCTTGGAGCCGACTCCGAGACGTGTGAGGAACATTTTCATTTGTGTGATGCTGGCATTTTGCGCTTCATCAAGGATAACAAAGGCTTTGTTCAAAGTTCGACCCCGCATGAAAGCTAATGGTGCAAGCTGAATTTCTTTAGTTGCAATATAACGTTCAACGTTTTCCGCGGGGAGCATTTCATAGAGTGCGTCATAAAGCGGCTGCAAGTAAGGATCAACTTTTTCACGGATATCCCCCGGAAGAAATCCAAGCTTTTCTCCGGCTTCCACCACAGGTCTAGTAAGGATTATGCGCTCAATTTTTTTTTCGATAAACATGGTCACTGCCATCGCAACTGCCAGGTAAGTCTTTCCTGTGCCGGCTACCCCTATGCCGAAAACGATATCTTTCTCATTAAGCTGCTCCAGGTATTTTTGCTGATTCTCAGTATAGGCAAAGATATTTTTTTTGCGTGTGTGCAAAACATGCCCGCTTTGAGAAACCCCGTTGCTGGTTAGGGTATTGGTATTGCTATCAATTCTTTGGATAGCAAACTTAATATCCTCATGGGATATGCTTTCCTGACCCTGCTCCACTTTATTGTACAAAGTTTCAAGCAGTTCTGCCGCTACAGCAACTTCATTGCTGCCGCCTGAAATAGCTAGGAAATTGCCCCTTGTCGCGATCTGGACATTAAGTTTTTTTTCTATATAAGCAATATTGGCATTCTTCTCACCATACAGGGCTGGCAGGAGGTCATTATGCTTAAAATGCAGGCTTACTGAGTTTTCCATATAACCAAAATGGGTCTTCTTATTACAATCTAGCAACAATTTCAAGTTAATGGAATGGATATTAAGATGACTTGAGTTTCTATTTATGTACTTTCTGTTGAAAGTTAACCACCTGGTGGTTGATTTTTAACCAGCTGGTGGTTAATTTGCAAGATATGTATTTGTAAAATGTCATATCAAATCAGCACTTAGGGTGAGCCATGTGTGCTTAGAAGTATTGACATTTCTATATAAAAGTTCTATCATATTAACACAAATGCCCTCGTTGTCCAAATCGGCACCCTTTTGGTGTACATGTCTGATACCAGGCTAGGCGGCAGGGCGCCTCTATTAATTAACGAAAATTCCAGATATTTTCTATTTTACTTTCAATCATATTACGCCATTTAAAGGCATCTGCTTTATTAGCATTGTTGTAAGGTCGGGAATAAGCACTTACAACCATATCGGCAAGCTGAATTAAAATATCATTTTTAGAATCGCAAAATTTTATATCCTTGATTGTGCCAGGAGGCATTTGTTTTCTTAAATAGGCTTCGCAACTCTTTTTAAAAATTTTACTTCCCTTGCCATCGACCTTAATAACCGCGTTGTTTAGGCGATGGGCGCCGTCTTTCATCAGGTTTTTAAGACAATAATTAATAAACAAGTCATCTTTTGTCTGTAATTCAAGGCTGTATATAAGTTTTTTTTCTACAACAAGTAATCTAATTGTAAAGCAAGCATTCTTTATGGCTTCAAAAAACAAATCACGCTTGCGGTTATTGCAGGAGCTAAAGCGGAATTCTCTTTTGAATCCTACTTCTTTTTTAAGTCTGGAGATTATACTAGCTGCATTTTCAGCATCCTTAAAAGTATCAAATATAATCATTCCAATCACAAAATGCGTAGATGAATAGGGCTTGAAACCAGTACAACCACTCTCATCTATTAAAGCTAACATATTACTCGTTCTAATTTAGTCTGCCTATAATATGCTCATCTTTGATTTTTTTCAAGAACTGGTGCCAGAAAATTAACCACTTGGTGGTTGATTTTTAACCAGCTAGTGGTTAATTTGCAAGTACTCTGACCTGGCATTTGACTTAAAAATCAAAGCAATAATAGTGCAGTATTAACAAAGATCAGGCAATATCACCCCTTGAGTTTCTGCAGTAAAATATCATTCACTACCTGCGGATTCGCTTTGCCTTGCGTGACTTTCATAATTTGTCCGACGAAGAATCCGAACAGCTTGTCTTTGCCTGATCTGAATTCAGCGACTTTATCCTGATTTTGTTGCAAGATTTCGTCTATCGCTTTTTCAATAGCTCCGGTGTCGGTCACTTGCTTAAGCCCATGAGATTCGACGATGGTGGCCGGATCTTCGCCAGTTTCAAACATAATCTCAAATACCTGCTTGGCAATCTTGCCGGAGATGGTGTTGTCGGTAATTAGTCCGATAAGCTGCGCAAGCTGGTTGGGTTGCACTGGAGAATCTTCGATTTCCTTACCTAACTTGTTTAGCTTGCCAAACAGTTCGCCGGTAATCCAGTTGGCTGCGAGCTTGGCATCCACTGCTGCTGCCACTTCTTCAAAATATTTTGCCGTAGTTTTTTCCGCTACCAGCACGGTTGCATCATAAGGCGATAGTCCAAGTTGCTTGGTATAGCGTTCGATTTTTTGATCCGGCAACTCTGGAAGAGTTTTTTTGATTTGATCGACCATCTCCTGAGTAAAGGTTAGTGGCAATAGATCTGGGTCTGGGAAATAACGGTAATCATGCGCTTCTTCCTTAGAACGCATAGACCGGGTCTGTCCAGTATTTGCATCAAAAAGACGAGTTTCCAGGACAACGAAGCTGCCGGATTCAAGCAGGTTGACCTGGCGCTCCGCTTCAAAATCAATTGCGCGCATAAGGTTGCGAATGGAGTTTACATTTTTGACTTCCGCTCGTGTACCTAGTTTAGCATCTCCAACCCGGCGAACCGAAACGTTAGCATCGCAACGCATTGAGCCCTTCTCCATATCACCGTCGCAGGTGCCTAAATAGCGCAAAATCGCGCGTAACTTTTTCATATACTCGCCTGCTTGCTCGCTGCTTCTGATATCTGGTTCGCTTACAATCTCCATAAGTGCGACGCCAGCGCGATTAAGGTCAATAAAAGTTTCAGTCGGGCTTTGGTCATGCAGGCTCTTGCCAGCGTCTTGCTCTAAATGCAGACGGGTGACTCCTACTTCAATACGTTTACCATCAGGCATATCGACATGGACAACACCTTTGCCCACAATAGGATTATGAAATTGTGAAATCTGATAACCCTGTGGCAAATCCGGGTAGAAATAGTTTTTGCGATCGAATACCGACGCAAGATTTATTTGGGCATTCAAACCCAAGCCGGTTTTTATTGCCTGCTCAACGCATTTTTCATTGATTACGGGCAACATGCCGGGCATGGCGGCATCAATAAATGACACCTGAGTATTGGGTTCTGCACCAAACTCCGTGGAACTATCTGAAAACAACTTGGCATTTGAAACCACCTGGGCATGCACTTCTAATCCAATTACAACTTCCCATTCACCAGTAATGCCTTTGATTATTTGAGCCACGTTTATACCTTGTTAACAGTTAGATTAGCCTTTGATTAAGCGCTACCAAGCCCCTTTCTTATTGTTACGTCGTCCAGCCTTCGCTCTGCGAGCTACAGCTCGGCTTTGCCTCACCTATAAAGATCAGGCATCGGATAGCGCTCCTAGTATCAATTAAAAAAGAGACTTGGTATAATTATCATGATTCCAAAGCAAAGTGAACCAGTTTTTGAAAGGCCTTGGATACTTGTTGAGTATATCTTTCACATAAAAATAGTTTACTCTAAAGTGCAGCAAATCTCAGTCATCGCGCAGGAGCTTCACTCCGTGGCGATCCAGTTGTTAGGCTGGTGTTAAAAGTTTAAGTGTTGCGTAAACCTTACGACAATTGCTTCACCCCGCAAGTGGGGGTTCGCAACGACGTAGAATTTGCTTTCTTCTAAAGACATAATATAAGCTATATTAAGCTATAAGTAAGGGGATTGAGATTATACCTGCATTGGCATTAGTATATATATGCAGTTATTCTCATTGGCGTCCTGGGCGATTACTGCGCCAGCGCCTGATGATAACGCAACACGTACGGTATCCCCGTCAATAGCACCTAAAGAATCGAGTACATAGCGCGAATTAAAATCAATAGTAATAACTTCTTTGGAATTATAATTTACAGGCATCTCCTGCACGCCCTTTGAATTCCCATTGATTTCACTGGTTGCTAAAACCGTAAGCTTTGAAGGCTCGATGTTAAACTTTACCGCGCGGGTCTTATCGTTAGAGATGGAAATCACCAGGTCTATGGAGCGCAAAAGATTTTCCCGCGAGACTTCCATGTATTTATCATTGTTCTTAGGAATGACGCGCTCATAATCCGGGAACTTCCCATCTATTAGTTTGGAATAAAAATCAGTGGTGCCAATCTTCATAGAAATCTTTTTGTCAGAAAGTGAAACTTCAACCTCCCCAACATAGCTTTCCAGAAGCTTGATAATCTCCCCCACTGTTTTTTTAGGTATAATAACTCCGGCCATAGCTTCGCAACCTTCAGGCAAGAGGGTTTGTGCGCGAGCCAATCTGTGCCCATCTGTAGAAACTGCCCTGAGAACCTGGCCGCCTTCATCAGAAGCAGCCGGGTGTAGGTAGATGCCATTGAGATAATATCTGGTTTCATCGTTAGAAATCGCATGGCGGGTTTTTGCTAACAAAGTTTTTAAGATTTCCGAGTGTATATGAAACTTATTTGTGGCTTTGCCTACCTGGAATGAAGGAAATTCTTCAGCTGGCAGAGTTGGCAGGTTAAATTCACTGGTGCCAATTGTGATAAGGCACAGCGATGGTTGCTGGGTACTATCGATGAGCACATCAGTTTTCTCTGATGATTTTCGGACAATTTCATAGAATGTAACCGCTGGCAAGGTAATACTGCCGGCTTCTAGCACGGTGCACTTCACGCTATCCGAAATCGATATATCCATATCGGTGGCTTCCAGCTCCAGTGTGCCATCGCTAGCTGCGGTGATCTTGACGTTTGATAGTATTGGAATAGCATTCCGTTTTTCTACAACCGACTGTACATGCTCTAGTATTCTTAACAAGTCATTACGCTTAACTTCAATCTTCATAATCCGATCCAAAATGTGAACTACATGAAAATATAAATAAAGTTAAATAACTTGCAATAGTTTTCGGGTTTTATATGTAATACCAAGTCCCTTTTTTATTGCAACGTCGTCCAGCCTTCGCTCTACGAGCTAAGGCTTGGCTGAGCGCTCCTAGTATCAATTAAAAAAGAGACTTGGTATAATACTTATCCCCACCGTTTGTGAACCCAGAACCATTGCTCGGGGTTTTTTCTCACCCAGCCTTCGATTTCAGAGTTTATTCGTGTGGTAATTGAAGCTGCAGTATCATGTGGTGAAATTGCCAAAGGGTCGTAAAATTCAACTTGATAATAAGCGCCTTTGGTGCGTACTACCCGCGATAGAATAATTTTTGAGCCAAACTTCAAGGCGAGCTTTGCAGGCAGAGTGGTAGTTTTCGCCGAGATGCCAAAGAAATCAATATCTTCGCCATCGTTCACCTTTTGATCGACAAGAAAAGCCACTTTGGTTCCATCGTGCAAAGCTTTGTATATCTCCCGCAATCCCGCCACCCCTTTGGGGAAAAGCTTAACCCCGCATCTTTCTCGCAAAGAATTTATAAGATGATCAATGTAGGGGTTGTTTGCTGGTCTATATATAAAACTTAAGTCTAGACTCAACTCTTGCGAGATTTTAGAGGCCAATTCAAAGTTAGCAATGTGCGCGGCAAGAAATATAACGCCTTGCTTGGGGCTATTACGATATGGATTTTTAAATGTCACCCGCTCTGCGAACTCAGTGCTGGACATTCTTGGCCAGTGAGGTAATTCACCTACTATTCGTCCTAAATTGTTCCACATTTTACGGATGATGCGTCTTTTTTCAGACTCCTGCATTTTTGGAAAACACCTGGTCAGATTATCATATCCTACCTTTGACACCCTGAGTTTTGGGCCTATAATCTCGCCAAACCATCCGGCGATTGCCGAGCTCCAATCGATGGGCAAAATAAGGAAAATAAAATATAGAGTATACCCGAAGAACGCTTCAACTATATAGCCAAATTTCCTCAACTTACTTTTCTTCATGTTAGGCTGCCTCAGATTTAACCAGCCAGCTTTCGCAGCACTTCCGGGATATATTGCGAATTTTCGCTATGTAAGATGCTCTTTCAGTCACACTGATTACTCCGCGCGCGTCGAGAAGGTTAAAGATATGGCCAGCTTTTAGGCATTGGTCATAAGCCGGTTGTACCAAATTTTTATCCAAAAGTTTTTCACACTCACTTTCATGCTCGCTGAAATGTTGTTTGAGTAATGTCGTATCAGCTTGTTCGAAATTATATGCAGAGTATTCAATTTCAGTTCTTTTAAAAACCTGACCGTAGGTAACTCCTTTGTCATTCCATTTTAAATCCCAGACATTATCCACATTTTGCAGGTACATGCACAAGCGTTCGAGCCCATAAGTCAACTCACCTGGGATAGGATTGCATTCTATGCCTCCAATCTGCTGCATGTAGGTAAACTGCAATACTTCCATGCCATCACACCAAACCTCATAGCCTAAGCCCCAGGCGCCAAGCGTTGGGTTCTCCCAATCATCTTCGACAAAGCGGAAATCGTGTTTTTTCGGGTCGAGACCAAGGCTATAAAAACTTTGCAGGCATAATTCCTGAATATTTTCAGGTGAGGGTTTGAGCACAACCTGGAATTGATAATAATGCTGCATGCGATTTGGATTTTGCGCATATCTACCATCAGCAGGTCTGCGACTCGGCTGCACGTAACAAACACTCCATGGTTCCTTACCCAGGCAGCGGAGAGTTGTGGCAGGGTGAGAAGTCCCGGCGCCAACTTCGATATCATAGGGTTGGAGCAAAATACATCCTTGCTCGGTCCAGAATTTTTGCAATGTAAAAATTAAGTCCTGAAAGTACATAATCATTAAGGCTGGTTTTTTGCTAGGGTAAGTCAGATTACTCAGCTTAGCAACTATTTAATCAACTGGATAATGGGGGACTCTTTGATGAAAGGCTTTTCTGACTTTGTAATTGTTTTTCTTGCGTTGACTGGTCGAAATGCTTATTGGCTATGTATTCGGGCGTTCCAGGCTTAGGTTTGTCCAGCTCTTTGCTTTTCTCAGGAGTGGACTTTGCAACTTTGGATTTTAATTCCTTAGATGGATTTACGTCAATTGCAACTTCTGGAACTGGTGGCTCTTTGGAAGGTTTTTCTTTATCAGTTGGTTTAGGTGTCCCATGCTTACCTGAAACTATTTTGGCTACTGGTTCGATGAGATATTGTTCCGCTGCGACGGAGTAAGCCGCGGTAACTACACCTTGCCCCATAGCTGTAGATGCTAGTGCAGGGGCAAACTGGGTTAAGCCAGGCATAATGAGAGTATCCAGAGATCCTAGGCTTGCAAAGCTGAGCGAGTGGAACATAATCAGATATACAGCTTCTTTAATTGTTGCGACTGATAGAAAGCTTCCATTCTTGGCTTTGTTATTCAATACCATGTCGACCACTGATCGGCCAATTACAAAAATTAAAAAGCTTGCTACTCCAAATTGCCCGCCTGGTACGATCATTCCTAAAACAAATGGGCTCAACAAACCTTTAAAAGCCCCATTTATTACAATGACTCGCATATTTTTGCTGGCAGCTAGGTTGCTGCCAAAATGGTATTCTCCATAGGCTTTGCTGTTCATAAAGGCGTCTGCCAGTATCCGGCCGGAAATTTTCCCCAGACCAGTAGCTAACTCTTCATCCATGCCCGGACTCATTTGCTGGAATGATACTGTCCCATATTCGCTAAACGCATTGATCGTTCCCAACCACATACACTTGTTTGCGAAGCCCTGGAAGAACTTAGCGCCACGGTTCTTATCGCCTGGTTTGGCTAAAGCGCTGGCTATGCATGATGCGCCCACTGACATGCCATAACCGCCAATCAGGTTTGCCTTCACCTCACTAGGGATACCCGGCACGGCAAGCATTAATAAACAACCGGTAAATCCCAGTATGCCTTTAAGAAGTGATCTTTGCTTTACAGATTCCCGGAGGACAGCTTGGTTGCCATGTTTAAGTGGGGTGAGATTTGTGGTAGCTCGCCCTATTAGCCTGGCATCTTCCTTTCTTTTTTTTCTATTGTTTTCGGAATCGCTTTCCAAATAGGCAGCAGCTTCATCTTCAAAACCTATAGTGTGCCCCATTTCATGGCTTGCTTCAGCTGACATAGCGTACTCTGGTTCAATATCCTAACTAGAGGGTAATCCTAATTGGTTAATTTTTAGTTAATTTCTGATTTTAAATTGACACCGTCGGGTGTAAACTTTATAAATGAGTGTAGTTTTTTTGAGGTAAGGTTATGGCAGGCAGTTTCTGGGAGCTTCTACTGGTGTTAATGATTGTTTTTGTGCTTTTTGGCGCAGGCAAGCTGCCGAAAGTTATGGGTGATATCGGCAAGGGTATTCGGTCGTTACGCGATGGACTTAAAGAAGATGAGAAAAAAGAGAAATTTGATACCAGTGACACCAACTAATTCTCACACAAAAATAATTGTATTTTGCACAGATTAGTTCATCATTTCATCAAATTATTGATGTAAATTTATGCCGGAAAAAGCTAGAAGTTGGGAGAGAAGCAGAGTTAATTTTGAGCAAGTAAAACAGAATTCTCAGAACACACAGCAATTCGTAGATCTTACCGAACAGTATAAAACTCTTGGTATGCAAATAGAAGTAAAGATAGGTGCTCTTTTTAAGATATTTGCAACTCATTTTATGAGCTTCGATCCAAATCTCCCCATACAGCAAGACTTAGATAAATCCAGTCAAGCAGCCGAAATTATAAAGCTGCTAAAAAAGACAATGAGCTTGTATAAACAACTTGATTTTGAAAAGGTTATTGATGCAACAAAACATGAAGAATATGTAAGAACAATGCCGGATGCTATTAAGTATTATTTAGTGATAGCAACCGTTGATTTTGAAGATCCAAACCATTCAATACAAAGTCAATGTGTATTTGTTTCTGATAATCAGGCATATAAGCAATTAGTAGAGTTTAGCGCTTTTAAAAAACTTACAACAATGTCTGAATTATTTGGTAACACAACAAAAATCATACCGATACCATCGTTTAGCAGTTCAGTGAAATGGGTAGTAGATGCTTATTTTGAACTACATAAGCTGGTTTTGGAAGATGAAGCAATGAAAGGTTTGAAATTGGCAAAAACCGTCTTTGATGGCTTGTTGGTTGAAATTGATCCGTACAATATTGTTCAATTAAAGTCAGCTTTAACCAAGCTCAAGAGTCAAGAAGATAAAATAATTCTTGAAGGATGGCTTGATAAAATCACTGCGAGAGATTTATTTATCAAAACAACCGGGGAGTTGCATGATGCTTATACTGCTTTTCTTGAGCTTGATACGCGCAAAGGAGAAAAAACCGAAGACAGTATATCTAATAAAATTTTAAGTTTCCTAAGTGGTGTGAAAGCTTTTGTGACTAATGAGAAAGCTGATGACACCTTGAAAATGACTGAGCCTGCAACAGAGTCTCCAGGCTTATTTAGAACGGTTTTTAATTTTTTTACGACACCTTCAAAAGCCAAACCTAAAAAAGAAGTTGATGAAGCGGAAATGCAAATCGATTTATATCGATCAGCAGAAATAGTGGCGCAAGGACATATTAAACCCAAAGTGATAAAAACTGTGCCTGTAGAGTCTTGCGAACCGCAAGACCGGGTTCACAAGGAATACCAGGCTTTGATGAAGGTGCTGATAGATGCAAAAAAAGTAACGTGTTTCTATAACGTTATGCAGGCTACTAAAGTAGCCTCAAGCTGCTTTCTACGTAAACCATTTGAATTTGCGGGCAGTGATAATAAACTTGATTGCAAACTATTAGATGCAAAAGCTAAGGCGGGTATGGCACAGTGCGATTTTATCTTCCCATTTGCTACTGCTAGCGATCATATTATCAGTGATTTTCTTGAAAAAAGTTCCAAGGTTGAAGTGGATATTTATGATGATGGCAAAATTGGCCTTAAAAGCCATGTTGACGAAGTTGTCGAGAAACTCACCATTGCCTTGGGGCAAGCGATATTAGATAATTATGCGGCTTTGCCAGCTGGATCCGCCCAGATGATTATGGAGGCAGAATATCAAAAGCCTCTTGATACCACTCGAGCAGAGCAAGGAATTCTTCAAATAGCCGGGCGTGATGAAGTGTTTTCGCAGGAAACCTCCGACACGCTTGTACAGGCAAAAGTGCTGCAGATTGCTGATTAGTTATAATAATCATTAACCCAAATATTTAATATTTTATTAATTGTATTTTGGGTTTATTTATGTAACATTGCGGCAAATTATTTAGGTAACTCTATGGCAGATAAACAAAGAAAGTGGGCTAAAAGCAAAGTTAACACTGAGCAGGTAAAGCAAAATTCTAAGGATGCTCAGCAATTCGTAGTGCTTACTGAGAAGTACAAAACTCTTGGTTCGCAAATCGAAAGTAAGTTAGGTGCTTTATTCGTAATTCTTAAAAAGCACTTTACGAACTTTGATCCCACACTTACTAATCAGGAAGAATTAGTGAAGGCAGGTCAAAAAGAAACAATAGAGAAATTACTAAAAACAGCTATCACTCCATTGAAAATTGACTATGAAAGGTTGAAAAATATGAAGGACAGTTACTATTACCAAGATTATATAAGCACAATTGACGAAAACACTAAGTATCAGATGGTGTTAGCTGTTGAAGATTTTAAAGATCCTTCGAAGCAGTTTGTAATAAACGATGGTTTAATTCGCTCTGACGCGAATCGCGTGGCAAAAGGCCTAATTAATGAGCTAAGAGAGTTTCGTGACTCTATTTCTAAATCGCCACCCAATGAATTATCTTTTAAAATAGTGCAAAATACAAGCTTATTAAAGCTATTAGCTAAAGAAGAAACAAAAGAAGCTATTAGAGGATATTTAGATAAATATAGGCTAAAAATAGATGAAAAAATAAAGGAGTATTTAAATTTAGCGAAGGCTACTTATAGTAGGCTTTCAGATGCGCTTGATCCAACTAATATTAATCAATTAAAGGCAGCCCAAGCTGTACTTGCAAACAAAACAGACATAAATCTTCTGCAAGAGTGGGGCAATAGGACGGAAGCTAAAGAGTTCTTCCTCAAAACCACTGAAGAATTTCACGATGCGTATAGTGCGTTTCTTGAGCTTGATGACCGCACAGGAGAAAGGAATAATACGGCTTCAGGTGAGTCTATTTCTAATATTTTAAGTGGTAATAAAGTTTTTGGAAAAAATGAGAAAACTGGGGACAGCTCTAGTGATAATGGGACTAAGGCAGACTCATCTGGTCAGTTTGCGAGTGCTTTTAATGCCCTTGGTAGTTTTTTCAGTAAGCTTTTTTCTACAAAGAAGGCAGAAGTAAAAGAAGAAAGTACAGCATTAGCTAACCCTAAACTTGATAATGATGTGAAAGCAGAGAAGGCTGAGGCGTCTAACATTACAAAAGATGCAAAAGTGGTAGAAGATACAAATCTATCCGATTCAAAAGAACTCGTTGTCCATAATGAGGAAGATTTTTTTGCAGGGCCTAACTCCAAAGTAATAAGAACACTTGCCATTGAAACGTATGAATCAAAAGAACAGGTTCATAAGGAGTATCAAACTAAGATCCAATCAGTTTTGGAAGGTGAGAAAATTCGTTGCTTTACCGTAGCCATGCTTGAAATTATGAAAGCTTCAAGTTGTTTTATACGTAAGCCATTTGAATCCGTGGAAAGTAACAATAAGCTCGATTGTGAAGTACTTGATCTTAAAGCTAAAGCGGGAATGTCGCAATGTGAATTTATTTTTCCATTTGAGGCTGGTAGTGACCAGTTCATAAGCGATCTCCTTAACCAAAGCTCTAAAGTAGAAGTGAATGTTTATGAAGATGGTCAAACTGGGCTTAGAAGTCACATGGATGAGTATTTTGATGTACTTACTGTAGCCTTTGGTAAAGCAATGGAAGCTGATTATAAATTATTGCCAGCACAAGCTCAGGCAGCAATGTTGACAGAATATCGAAAACCTATCCAGCAGGCAGGAGATAATGTTCTGAAAATTGCAGCTCCTGATGCAAGCGATACAGCTGACAATGCCAATAGCCTTGTGAGTCAAGCCGCCCTTGTAATACTTGAAAAAGTGGATCTATAGCTTAAACCGCTTCCAGTTCTGCGCTTTCAATCCAGAGGAGGTAGGTTTTGAGCTTATGTTCTGGATAAACTTGTTGACAAACTGTATCCAATAGGATACAGTTATGCTTAAGGTGAGTTTGTATTTGTAAAACTTTATGCAATTGCGAGTTAAGTTGCAATTTCTCATATTGCCTAATAATAAGGTGCCATTCTTAGAATGGTTAGAAAGTTTAGATATCAAAACTCAGCTTAATATAAGAAATAGGTTAACTAGAATAGAGCTAGCTAACTATGGAGATTGTAAAGTAGTAGGAAAGGGAGTGTATGAATTACGGATACATTATGGTTCAGGGTACAGAGTATTTTTTGGGAAAAAGGGTATTGAAGTGGTGTTGATTATAAACGGTGGTAGCAAAGGTAGTCAAAAAAGAGATATAACAAAAGCACAAGAATACTGGAAAGATTATTTAAAAGGGGGTGCGTATGGCTCAAACTGATTTTAGAAAATACCATATAGAGAAGTTACAGGATCCTGAAGAAGCGATTGTATACTTGGAAATCGCATTACGGGAGTATGAAAAAGATGGTGATACCGAGGCTTTTTTACTGGCTTTAAGAGATGTTGCTGAATCCCAAGGGGGCATGACTAAGTTATCTCAAAAAACTAACCTGAGCAGGACAAGTATTTATAAAACACTGTCTTCACATAGCAATCCTAAAATTAATACCATATGTGCTATATTAAAAGGCTTAGGGTTTAGAATCAGATTAGAACCTATTTTTATTAAACGCAGAGTAATAAAGAGACGCACTTAAACCGCTTCCAGTTCTGCGCTTTCAATCCAGAGGAGGTAGGTTTCGAGCTTGTGCTCAGGGTAAATCTCCTTGAGTAGGTTGGCGTAGAAGTTAAGCTGCTTGGAGTATTTGCTGCGATCTGTGGTAGCCATATCCGACTTGAAATCGATAATTTTTATGGTGTCGCCAGAAAAAACCAGTTTATCAATCCGGCCGGCAATAGAAGTTCCATCGGCTGTTTTCCTTGTAATCGCCACTTCGGATTGGGTATTTGATGCAAATATATCAGGGTAAAGCATAAGTATTTTGGTCACTTTATCGTAGATATCATCCAGCTCGCTTGGGGAAAAACTCTCTTTATGTTTGGTTTTGAATGCCTGGATATAAGAGCTTTGGTTGCTGATCATTGGAAGTTTATGCAGCAGATCGTGGATAATTTCTCCACGCAACATTGCGGTGGTTTGCACCTCAGCTGCTCGGGTTGCATTAATTCTCTGGCCGGAGGTTTTGTTTAATCGCGGGATTTGATTAATATAATCAGGTAATAATGTGACCTCACTATTTTGCTCAGATTGTACTTGTGCGTACTTCTCCATATGTCGGTGATTACTATCGCTATCAGCAATTGTTTTGTGCCAGCTGGAATTTTTAAACTGGTTATCCCAACCTGCCACATAGAGTTCATCTTCGGCCCGGGTCATCGCTACATATAGCAAGCGCTTGCTTTCTTCAGCACGCTCACGTTTATAGAGTTCTTTTACTTGCTCAATTTTGTTGCTATTAAGTCCATGCTCCTGAGACAGTGCCATATAGAATTTGCCATCCTGCCAGAATATTTGCTCATGAGGTACCTGCTCTGAAGAGGCAGCATCAGCCAGTATAACTATCGGCGCCTGCAAGCCTTTTGCAGAATGCACGGTCATAATGCGCACAGCATTTTTGACTTGCATGTGCACCTTCTGTTCTTCCGCTCCACCTTTTTCCATCCACTCAACAAATCCTGAAAGCGTTGATATATACTTGCTTTCATAACGCAATACCGCTTCTAAAAATTGATCGAGAATGTAGTTAGCGCGCGCTCCGAATCTACTAACAAAAGTTAAACGCTTGCCGTCAATCTCTAAAAGCGATGCAAAAAACTCATAGAGTTGCAGGCTCTGAGCTTTGGCTATAAGCGTATCCAAATATGCACAGGTTTCCGTATCTAGCGCTTCATACAAAGAAGCCTGTCGGTCGTATGCATATTTAAATAACGTATCTTCATCAACTCCAATTACCGGCGATTTCAGCAAACATGCGAGATTGAAATCATCGGTGGGCAGCAATATAAATTTAGCTAGTGCGAGCAGATCATGCGCGATAAGTTCATTTGCCAGCCGGATACTGTCCTGATTAACACAAGCTATTCCCAATTTGCTAAAACTGGCAGAGAGAATTTTGGTAAAATTAGAACGTTTCCTAACCAGGATCATAATGTCGCCAGGAGAGACTGGCCGGCTATGGCCGGCAAGCAATCTGCCCTTTGCAATCCAGCTGGCAATGCTTTGGGTTATGCTATCGGCCAGGTTATGCCTTGGGCTTTTGCTCGCAGGCTGCATCTCGGGCAATACCCAGCCGCCCTCTACTTCAGTTTTATCAGCTTTTGCAATAAGCTCCAATACCTCAACATGTCCTTGCCCCTGACGATGTGGGATGTGAGTTGTGGGAAATATCTTATCTACGCTGCTAAGCACTGGTGCAGTGGTACGGAAAGAAACTTCCAAATCCACTTCCTTCCATTTTTGCTCAGCCGCAGTTACCTGCTGGCGAAAGTAATCTTTCATAGCCTTAAATATCTCTGGATCAGCGCCTTGAAAGCTATATATCGACTGCTTGTAATCACCAACTACAAATATGGTGCGAGTGAGTTCCCGAGCCCCATCACCAGCAAAAAACTCCACACTTACCAACTTGATTATCTCCCATTGCTCAGGGCTTAAATCCTGCGCTTCATCGACCAGAATGTGATCTATACGGTAATCCAGGCTATAAAGCACCGATGCAGCTTGCTCTGAAGTCTGCAAAAGCTCGATGGTTTTAAGCAATAAATCATCATATTCCAAGTAGCCTTCACGCAGTTTAATGGCTTCATATTCATTCAAAGCTGCATATGCCAAATTCGTTATCGCAGCATTTGCTTGAGCGCTAATCTGGGCATTATAAGCGTTTTCAAAAGTTGAAAAACGCTCACTCTCTTGCATAAGGAGAGCTAAATCATCAGGGAATTTTCGCATATAATCAGCAAGCAATAGCTTTTTCCGTGGGTCTCCTTCCTGAGTAAAGAAAAAGGCTTTGAACAGGGATGGGCTTCTTTCAATTAATGCCTGTTTTAGCTGAGCTTTTCCAGATGCATTTAAACGTTCCGCAATGGTAAATATTTCATCCGGCAGTTGCTGCCAGAAGTTTTGCAAAAGTTCTTCTGGAGATATAGAAGGCGAGGCACTGTGGTCATCGTAGATTGCGTTGTTTAGCTCATCTTCGTTTTTATACCTTGATATGAACTGCATAAACTTAGATCGATTGAGCGCGATTTTTGAGAGCAAGCGCAAAACCCCCGCATAGTCGTAGAAACAGGCCAGTGTATTTATGCTTTTTTGCATATCACTGTTGTTGATGATACTGGTCATTGCCTCTTTTAGAAATTTCTTGCGCTGGTAGGAATCGAGTATTTCAAATGTAGCCATTGGCTGTTCCGGTGAAAGATAACAGCGCAATACATCCATGCAAAACGAATGCAGGGTTTGAATTTTTACCTTGCTTAAATTTGCCAGGAACTTGTCATCAAGAGTGCGTGCAAGCTTAATTTGCTTTTCTTGTGGTGCGTCTCCAGTCAGTTCAGTCAATTCATGTACCAGTTCGTTATCGTCAATTTTCTTCCACTTCTGCAGCTTAAGCCGTATGCGTTCAGCCATCTCCGCTGCTGCTGCTGTGGTGAATGTAACGCATAATATGTTTTCACATGGAGAACCACTCAGCATAAGCCGAAGAAACCGGTCACATAGAATTTTAGTTTTGCCGGTACCCGCGGATGCTGACACATATACTGAATACTCAGGATCAGAAGCTAAGCGCTGGTTAGCATTAGGGTTTAACATTGAGCAATTTTTGAAACGATTTCTGCCCTTATCATTTTATCAAGTCCCAGCACTTCTTCAACAGAATCTGGATTTTTATGAGGGGATTGTTCCAGGGCATTTCCAACCAGTTTAGCTAGATCAGGAAACTTGATTTTGTTGTTAAGGAATGCCTGACCAGCTTCTTCATTTGCAGCATTGAGTATGATTCTCTGCGCAAGTCCTGCTCGCATGGATTCCATTGCCATTTTTAGCATAGGAAAACGATTATAATCCGGAGCAGAAAAATTCAGGGTTCCAATCTCATGTAGGTTAAGGGTTTTATGCTTTATCTCAATCCTTTGCGGGTATGATATGGCAAATGAAATTGGGGTGCGCATATCGGGATGGCCAAGCTGTGCAAGAGTTGAGCCGTCTTTATAACTTACCAGGCTATGGATAATTGATTCGGGGTGGATGACAACGTCGACTTGATCAGGAGTTACAGGAAAAAGCACACAGGCTTCTATATACTCCAGACCTTTATTAATGAGAGTGGCGCAATCGAGAGAAACCTTCGGTCCCATCTTCCAGTTGGGGTGCGCGATAGCAGCAGCTGGCGTCACTACGGCCATTTCTTCGGCGGTCATCTTGCGAAACGGGCCCCCTGAAGCGGTGAGAATTACTTTATCTATTTGGTGCAAGTTGTTATTTTCAAATACCTGAAAGATGGCAGAGTGTTCGGAATCAACTGGAAGTATTGTGCAATTGTACTTTTTGGCTTGAGCCATTATGAGCTCACCTGCACATACCAGGCTTTCCTTATTCACAAGTGCGACGGTGCGCGAGCTCTTTATAGCATTCATAGTGGGTTCCAGTCCTGCAATACCTACAATTGCCGACATGGTTAGGTCGTAGCCTTTTGCAATTAACTCATTGACGCCCGACTTCCCGCTATAAACTGCGATACCGCTGCCGCTCAGTAATTGCTTCAGCTCGTCTAGACGTGTTTCATCATAGATCCCTACTGCCTCAGGCTGCACATCTAAAGCAATTTCAGCTAATTTGGTTATGTTACTATTGGCGACCAAAGCTTGTGCGCGAAATGTATTTGGGTGCGCCTTGATCACATCTATAGTGCTGCAACCAATTGACCCGGTAGCTCCTAATATAAGAATATTTTTCATAACTTACCTAATTATAGGTTTGTAAAATAAGCACGTAGACAGCAACGGTAACAATACTATCTACGCGATCCAAAATGCCTCCATGTCCAGGGATCAAATTTCCTGAATCCTTAACCATAAAATGCCTTTTAAAGGCTGACTCCAGAAGGTCGCCTCCTTGAGCAAGTAATGCGATTATAACGCTATTTACAACAGTGTTGCCCCTGATTTCCATACCAAGAACGGTAAAGCTAAGTCCAACCAAAATAGCTGCCAGGATGCCGCCAGCCAATCCCGCCCAGGTTTTTTTTGGGCTAATTCGGGGTGCAAGCTTTGGCCCTCCTATGGTAATACCCGCAAAGAAAGCCCCGGTATCAACTGCCCAGATCGTGAATAGCATCCAAATTACTATTATTTCGCCCTGTGGCAAATCCCTGAGTGCAATTAGACACCCACATGGAATAATAATATAAAAAAAACCTAAGATATTCCACCCCAGCTTGCCCAAAGGACGTAGGGTCTTGGTAGCTGCCACATTTACAATTCGCCCCCATTCAACTGCCATTAGCACGCCACAAATTACCATAAAATTATGAAACAAAGTGCCGCCCAGATAAATTGCCAGCAATACCAGAGGGGCCAGGAGAAGCGCAGATAACGTCCGGGTTAAAATATTAGACGGCTTCTTCATAAATCCTGGCTCCATATCTGCGTTCGCGACGGGAATATTCGGTGATGGCTTGGATTAGATCGGCTTCAGAAAAATCCGGCCAGAGTGTGTCGCAAAAATACAGCTCGGCGTAGGATATTTGCCAAAGCAGATAATTGCTGATTCTGCACTCGCCCCCTGAGCGAATCAGCAAGTCTGGATCAGGCAAGCCATTGGTATATAAATAATTTTCAAAAATCTCTTCTTTGGCAGCAACCTTACCTGCTGCTATATCTTTGGCAAAATTTACTGCAGCAGTTCTTATTTCTTCCCGCGCGCCATAGCTTAATGCGAGTATTACATGGAATTCGTTGTCACGTGTTTGTTCTTCTGCCTTTGTCATCAGCTCCTGAATGTCTGGAGCCAGCTTTATCCGATTGCCAATAAATGTTATCTTTACGTTTTCTCGAGCCAGCTTCTTCACATCATTTTTCAGATACTCCCTGAGCAGATCCATCACCCCATTGATCTCATCTTCTGGTCGCTGCCAGTTTTCGGTAGAAAATACATAGAGAGTGAGGTATTGCACTCCCAGTTTCTGGCAGGCTTTTACCATTGTTCTTGCGGCTTCTGCACCTTTTCTATGCCCAGCCGTTTTGGGCAACAACCTTTGTTGCGACCATTTACCATTGCCATCCATGATAACGGCAATATGCCTAGGAATCTCGAGATCTCTTGTAATTTTAACCCTGCCAGTAATCAATTTCAGTTCATGATTCTAGCGCATAATCTGCTATCAATGAAGCGAAATCTATACTATAAGTATAAGACTTCTTCATAAGGGTCCTTTTGAGCGCTTATTTGCGCGATGCGGTTCTCGAGTCCTCATGTACATAACGGTACACTGCGGCTTTCCGATCCTATCGCACAAATAATCATCTCAAAAATCCTCCTTATGCAGAAGTCTTAGTATTTTTAACTATCTACCTGAAATAGCCATGTCTGGATTTATAATCTTTTATCTTCTAGCTTTAGCGTCTCTATTAGTGCTGGGATATTGGTTGAAATATCACCGCTTTATCTATTATAGAGGCCCTATCAGCGACCACTTCGATGGCAAAACTTTTTCTAATTACACTGAAAACCACCATCGTGGAGTTATTGACTTTCTGAAGTGGAGGTTGCTTGGAGTCAGAGCGAGTTGGCCAAAACATTTAAGCAATAAATTTGACGATATACCTCCTTCCAGAGTTGAAGGGCGCAACATACGGGTGAGTATGATTGGGCATGCTACTGTTTTGATTCAGACTCAGGGTATTAATTTTATTACCGATCCAGTCTATGCTGAAAAAGCAGGGCCGCTTGGGTTAATGGGGCCAAAGCGTGTGGTTGAGCCCGGAGTGAAATTTGAAAATCTGCCTAAAATTGATGCCATTCTTTTAAGCCATAATCACTATGACCATATGGATACTGGTACGCTTAAAGCGATAGTTGAGCGCGACAATGCACGGATTATCACGCCACTGGGTAATGATGTCATTTTAAGACGACATGGAATTAAATCGCAAATAGCTGTGCTGGACTGGCATCAAAACTACCCAATCAATAAGAATGTAAATATCATTCTCACCCCAGCAGAACACTGGTCGTCGCGTTATGGTATGGACAAAAATCGCGCATTGTGGGGTGGTTTTATGGTGCAGTCTTCCAAAGAGTTCGTGTATTTTGCTGGTGATACTGGTTATGGAGATGGCAGGATTTTCAAAGAGATCAAAGAGAAGTATGGAGCGCCTAAAATTGCTATATTGCCTATAGGGGCATATGAACCCCGCTGGTTTATGAAAATTGTGCATATCAATCCTGAGGATGCCGTTAAGGCGTTTATAGACTTAGGTAAACCTAAAACCCTGGGTATTCACTTTGGTGTTTTTCAACTTACTGACGAAGCCTATGATCATCCTGTGCAGAAATTATCCGATGCCCTGAATGAACTAGCTGCGCGCGAGCGCGAACAATTCATTCCTATGTACCCCGGCGAGGTTTTTGAGGTGAAATAATCAAGACATAATTTTCGATTCTGAGTTTGTAAGTGTAATGCTGAGGAATCAAGAGTGCAAATGGTAATATATTAAATTTTATTTTGTATAAAAAGAGCCAGGTTCCGTCACTGCGAGCGCAGCGTGGCAGCCCACCCTGTGCCTAATCGTCTTCGGTTAGTATGGCGTTAATAAACTAAAATCTTAAAATGAGAGTAAAACTGGTGTAAACCACCCGAAGCCGAAGGCGTAGGGTGGCAGGAGCGAGAGGAATCGAACCCCCAACCCCCGGTTTTGGAGACCGGTGCTCTACCAATTGAGCTACACTCCTACAATATATTCTTCGTGAATTAAATTCTGGTTTCGTCGTACTTTGGGAGCTGCGGTGCTCGTGTACAAAGAGACACACTGCGCTCCTTGCCCCTCGTACTCCTGCCCAGCTCTTTAATTCACTTTGAGTAAAAAAAAGCTGCACATAATATAGCATGTACTATATCAAGATGCAGCTTTTAAATGAAATAATTATTCAATAACTTCAGCTACAACACCAGCGCCTACAGTTCTGCCACCTTCACGGATAGCGAACTTAAGACCCTTTTCCATCGCAACTTTCTTACCAAGCTCAACAGTAATTGTTGTGTTATCACCTGGCATTACCATTTCAACGTTATCCGGAAGCGTAATAGCTCCAGTCACGTCGGTGGTACGGAAGTAAAACTGTGGACGATAATCTTTGAAGAATGGAGTGTGACGTCCACCTTCTTCTTTTGTTAACACGTACACTTCAGCTTTGAACTTATGGTGTGGTGTGATTGATCCAGGTTTAGCAATAACTTGACCGCGTTCAATCTTTTCCTTATCGATACCACGAAGAAGCATACCAACGTTGTCACCAGCTTGTCCTTGATCAAGTTCTTTGCGGAACATTTCGACGCCGGTACAGATGGATTGTTGAGTGTCAGTTAAGCCTACAACTTCTACTGGGTCACCAACCTTCACAATACCTTGCTCAATACGACCAGTAGCAACTGTACCACGACCAGAAATCGAGAACACGTCTTCTACAGACATAAGGAAAGGCTTATCAAGATCGCGAACAGGAAGTGGGATGTAGCTATCAACAGCACCCATCAATTCATCGATGGCTTTTTCACCTTCAGGTTTACCTTCTAGCGCTGCAAGAG
>Ga0206827_1065_pt1 | contig 24926 bp, 20 predicted proteins | sample Alteio_BWOrgCont_77_FD_152852 | JGI IMG/M metagenome (GOLD analysis project Ga0206827, IMG submission 152852) | Enriched cells from forest soil in Barre Woods Harvard Forest LTER site, Petersham, Massachusetts, United States -... | ecosystem: Environmental > Terrestrial > Soil > Temperate forest >...
GTTGCAGGAATTCGCATCGAGCAGCCCGTCGACCTTGCAGCGCATGAGGACAAGACGGTGGTCTTCGATCCTGAAACCTATCAGCAGTTGCAGGTAAAGAGCCCAACAGTCTGGTGGCCTTATCAGATGGGAACGCCGCATCTTGAGACGCTCGCGCTGCGATTTGTTGAGGGCGGGAAAGTTTCCGACGAGCAGTCTGTTCGGTTCGGGATTCGCGAAATTACCTCTGAGCTTACCGACAAGGGCTATCGGCTCTTTCGCGTGAATGGCAAGCCGATTTTAATTCGCGGGGCCGGGTGGTCGCAGGACATGCTGCTGCGCGAAGATCCGAAGCGGCTCCGCGATCAGTTCATGCTCGTGCGTGATATGCACCTGAACACGATTCGCCTGGAAGGCAAGCTCGAGACCGATGACTTTTTCCAGCTGGCTGACGAGCAGGGAATTCTTGTAATGCTGGGCTGGTGCTGCTGCGATCAGTGGGAGCACTGGAAGGACTGGACGCCGGACAATTATCAGGTGGCGAAGGTATCGCTGCGGTCGCAGATGCTCCGCATCCGTCAGCATGCGAGCCTGCTGGTATGGCTGAACGGCAGCGATAATCCGCCGCCAGCCGATGTAGAGCAGATGTACCTCGATGTGGAGGCGCAGACGCACTGGCCGAATCCGATCTTATCCTCTGCCTCTGCGACACCGACGACGGTAAGCGGAAACAGCGGCGTGAAGATGAGTGGGCCCTATGACTATGTGGCTCCGTCGTACTGGTACGTGGACACGGACAAGCATGGCGGCGGGTATGGCTTCAATACTGAGACTAGTCCCGGACCTGCGATTCCGAACATCAGCAGTCTGCGCAAGTTCGTGCCTGAAGATCAGATGTGGCCGGCGACGAGTGCTTCCTGGTCCCTGCACAACGGCGGAGGCGGATTCAAGACACTTACAGTTTTTGATGATGCGCTGAAGGCGACCTACAGCCCGCCGGATGATTTGAAAGATTATGTTCGCGTCGCCCAGGCCATGACCTACAATGGCGAACGCGCGATGTACGAAGCGTATACACGGAATAAGTACACTTCGACGGGCGTGATTCAGTGGATGCTGAACAACGCGTGGCCCTCGAATATCTGGCACTTGTACGACTACTATCTGGATGCAGGCGGCGGATACTACGGCACGAAGAAGGCATGCGAGCCGCTGCATGTGCAGTATTCCTACGATGATCACAGCATCGTGGTGGTGAACAGCACATATCAGCCGTCGCCTCGTCTTAAAGTGACGGCCAAGGTGTATGACTTCCAGCTGAAAGAGCTTTTCAGCAAAGAGTCAGAGATTACGGTCACCCCCGACACCTCGCTACGCGCAATTTCCATTCCCGATGATGTACTCGCTGCCGCTGCCGCTGCCAAGGTCTATTTCGTTGATTTGACGCTGAAGGGCGAGTCAGGAGAGATCCTCAGCCGCAATTTCTATTGGGTGCCATCCAGCCTCACCACGTTCGACTGGAGCAAGACGAATTACACGCACACGCCGGCGATTCAGCACGAAGATATGACGGAGCTGATGTCTCTGCCCCAGGCGCGCGTTGAGTCCAGTGTCACAACCGCCGACGACGGCAAAACGTTACAGGTACGGTTGCATAACGCCTCGCGCGCCCTGGCGTTTCAGGTATCGGTGGCTGCACGTGATGCCCATGGCGAGGACATTGTGCCCGCGACGTGGTCCGATAATTATGTAGAACTCATGCCCGGCGAATCACGAGTATTGACGACCACCCTGCCTTCACATGCGCCGGAGAACGCAGCCGTCGTTGTAGCAGGATGGAATATTCCTGAGCAGACGCTGCATCTTTCAGCGGGAAAAGCTATCGCGGCGGCCGGATCTTCGGCAAGGTGAAGTGAAAACATGTCGAATGAGGCGGCAGGCACTTCGGACAGGTTCGATGTCACTCTGGTCGGCGAGTTCAATGTTGACCTGTTGTTATACGGACTTCCGGAGGAGCTTCCGGTAGAGCGCGAGCTGCTTGCCGACCGCGCCAGGATGGTTCTTGGTGGCTCGCCCGCGATCACGGCGCACAATCTGGCAGCTCTTGGCAACCGCGTCGGCTTCATCTCTCTGGCTGCGAAGGATGCGTTTGCGGCGCTTTGTACGCGGGAACTGGACGCGGCCGGCGTCAATCTGTCACGGACCGTCGAAGCCGCCGATGGCGTTGGCACCGGCCTGACGGTGATGCTGCAGCACGAACATGTTCGCCGCATGCTGACGTATCCGGGCACGACGACGCGGTTGCGCTTTGACGATCTGGATCTGGACTATCTGAAGTCGTCGCGACACTTTCATCTGTCATCGTATTTCCTGCAGATGTCTTTGAAAGACGACGTCCCACGACTGTTTTCGTGTCTGAAAGAAGCGGGTCTCACGATCTCGCTGGATACGAACGATGATCCGCATGAGCAATGGGAGCCGTCCATTACAGAGGCTCTACGGAACACCGACGTTTTGCTGCCGAACGAGAAGGAGGCGTGCAAGCTTGCTCACACGGCAAATCTCGAAGATGCGATTGTGTGGATTCTCGAGTATGTACCGTTGGTAGTTGTAAAGCGCGGCGCTGATGGCGCAATCGCGTGCACGCGCGAGCATCGGTATGCGGTCCCGGCAATGAAAATAAATGCCATCGATGCAGTTGGCGCGGGCGACAGCTTCAATGCGGGATTTCTGCACGGCTATCTGAGAGGATGGCCCGTCGAACATTGTCTGCGCTACGGAAATCTTGCAGGAGCATACTCGACGACCGCGATTGGCGGCGTAGCTGCCTTTCAAAACCGCGGTGCGATGCAGGATTTTTTTGCGGAGGGTTCATTACAGGTAAAGTAATGCTGTGCGTCTCTTTGTGGGTATCGCGCTGACGAGCGGAGTGCAGGGAACGCTCGAATCGTGGCTGAACGGTCTTCGCTCTGCGTTCCCACACTTGCGATGGTCACCGCCAGAGCAGTGGCACGTGACCTTGCAATTCCTGGGTGAGACGGACGAAGCTCGGTACGCCTGCATCATCGAACGACTGCGTGGAATAGATGCGCGGGCCGTTGATATCCACCTTGCAGATCCGGGATTTTTTGAACGGGCCGGGGGTCTTTCATCTTGCGGTGGGGGCTACGGCTTCTCTGATTGCGCTGCATGACGAAACGCAAGACGCATTGATGGGGTGCGGCTTTGTGCCGGAAGCTCGCGTCTACGCGCCGCATATTACGCTGGCGCGCAGAAAAGGCAGCGGGCGGTCACCGGATTTTGAACGGCTGCAAAAGGGCGTGCGCAATCAGCCATCGTTAAAGCTCGCCTCGTTTTCGGCCAAGGAATTTCTTCTTTATCAGACGTTCACCGGTCCTGCCGGAGCGAGGTATGAGGTGCGCGAACGCTTTCCGCTGATGTAAGCTGCGTTTCATACACCGGATTTTGTCGATGACCAGCAATCATTTCTCACCCGCCGCAACGTCTCTCGGAAAGATCGGCCTGCCTGCGCCGATCAAAGAACTCGCCCAGCGCGCATGGGATGCCATCATTGTCGGCGCGGGTCACAATGGACTTGCCTGTGCGGCGTACCTGGCGCGCGCGGGCAAGCGCGTCCTTGTGCTTGAAAGCCGCGAGCGCGTCGGTGGCGCATGCACCATTGAAGAGCCCTTTCCCGGCGTGCGCATGTCGCCGTGCGCATATCTGGCTGGGCTGTTGCATCCGCTGGTGGTGGAAGAGTTGCAATTGCCACAGCGCGGGTTCACGTGGACGCCGGCGGTGAACGGTCTTTTCGTGCCTTTCCTCGACGGCGGCAGCATTCAGCTTTGGGATGATGACGCGCAGTGCGAGGAAGAGGTTCGGCGCTTCAGCAGCGGCGATGTCGAAGGGTGGCGCGCGATGAGCGACGTCATCCGGCGGCTGCGCGATGCGCTGCGCCCCGCAGGTGAAGGCGATGCGTGGATTGGCGATGCGCCGACGCGTGAGCAGATTGAAGAGCGACTGGGCCATGATACTGAAGCCATGAAGGTGCTCTTCGATTGGTCGATGGCGGAGTTCGTCGAGCACTATCTCGAAGACGAGCGGCTACAGGTCGCGTATCTTGGGCAGGGTGTTATCGGCACTAACGCCAGCCCCTTCGACGCAGGGACGGCGTCGATTCGCTTTCATCATTCGTCGGGCCGGCTTGGCGGCATGCCCGGCATGTGGGGATACGTGAAAGGCGGAATGGGCATGGTCTCGTTCTACTTTTGCGACGCTGCACGCGAGGCGGGAGCTGTTGTCGCTGCCGGAGTTCCGGTTGCCCGCATTCTTCCCGGCGAGGGTGTGATGCTCGAAGGCGGCGATCGCATCGCTGCGCCGGTTGTGATTTCAAATGCCGATCCGCGCCGGACGCTGGGCATGCTCGATGGCTCGGCGGATGCAACGTGGAAGGCGAAGGTCGAAGCCGTCCCGATTGAAGGCTGCACGGTGAAGCTGAATGTGCTGCTGGCCGAGTTGCCCAACTTCACTTCGCGTCCAGGTACGCGGGAGGCGCATCATCTGGGCCAGATCAATGCGCCGTTGACCAAAGCTGAATGGAAGGAAGGCTACGCCGCAGCGCGTGCCGGGCGGCTGCCTGAGCATCTTTGGTGCGAGCTGTACTTCCAGAGCGCGCATGATGCGAGCGTTGTGCCTGAAGGGCAGCACACGATGAGCGTCTTCGCGCAGTATGTGCCCTACAGTTTCAAGAACGGCACATGGGATGACCGCCGCGCCGAAGTACGAGAGCTGGCGCTTGATTCCATTGGCCGCTTCTGCGGCAACATGGATACGGCTGTCATTGACGCGCAGGTGCTGGGGCCTCCGGATATTGAAGAGAGAGTCGGTCTCACCGGCGGCCATATTTTTCAAGGTGAGTGCCTGCCACCGTATATGTGGTCGAACCGTCTGACTGCGCGGACGCCGATGGCTGGGGTGTATCTCTGCGGCGCCTGCACGCATCCGGGCGGTAGCGTGATCGGCATCAATGGCCGCAATGCCGCCATGGCGGTCCTGAAAGACATGGCGCAGAAATAGTTCTGGTCTTCGCGCGCCGCTGCAGGTATGCTTCGCGAAAGCATGCCGGAGACCACCACCCCATGTGCGCTTAAGCGCGAACTTGGCCTTGTCGATCTCGTCCTCTTCTACGTTGCGGGCGGGTTGAGCCTTCGCTGGATCGCGACGGCTGCGGCTGCTGGTCCCAGCACCATTATCGTCTGGATCTTTGCCTGCCTTTGTTTCTTCGTGCCGCTTGCCGCGTGCGTGCTTGAGCTGTCGTCGCGCTATCCGGAAGAAGGCGGTCTTTACGTCTGGACACGGTGCGCCTTCGGCGATTTCTCCGGCTTCATCGCGGCGTGGACCTACTGGATGAGCAATCTGCCATACTTTCCTGCCGTGCTTTATTTTGGCGCCGGCAGCGCGTTGTTTGCGCTGGGCAAACGCGGCGAGCACCTGACCAACAAACCCACTTACTACATGTTGTTTGCGCTGGCATGGCTCGCACTCATCACGCTGCTGAACATTCTGGGGTTGAAGCGGGCCAAGTGGCTGAACAACTGCTGTACGGTGGGCACATGGATTCCGGTGGCTGTGTTACTGGGGCTGGCCGCCATCTTTGCCAGGCGGTACGGTTCGGCGACAAGCTTTTCTGCGGAGCATCTGGTTCCACACGCTGATCTTAAAAATGCCATCTTCTGGTCGACGATCTTTTTTGCCTTCGGCGGCGTGGAAACCGGCTCATTCATGGGCGAAGAGATCAAAGATGCGCGTCGCACAATTCCGCGCGCGATCATTGTTTCGGGGGCTTTGATCGCGGCGTGCTACATCGCGGGAACGATTGCGCTGCTGATTGCGCTCCCCAGTTCCTCCATCAGCGGAGTGGGCGGATTTGTGAGCGCGATTTCCCTGATGTGCACGAAGCTGAGCCTGGGATGGCTCATTGCTCCCATTGCGCTGCTGGTGGTCTTGAATAGTGTTGGCAGCGCGACTGCCTATCTTTCCTCGACATCGCGACTTCCATTTGTCGCAGGCATCGATCGTTATCTGCCGCCGATCTTTGGGAGCATACATCCACGCTGGTGTACGCCGTGGATCGCGATTGGCGCGTATGGTGTCGTCGCGATGCTGTGCGCGCTGCTGAGCCAGGCGGGAACGACTGTGCGCAGCGCATACGATGTGCTGGTGAGCATGTCGATCATCACCTACTTCATTCCGTTTGCGTTTCTTTTTGCTTCAATGATCCGGCTACAGCGCGAGCCTGCGGCAGAGGGAACGATTCGCATCCCCGGAGGAAAGCCCGTTGCAGTTGCGCTGGCTTCGCTCGGGTTGCTGACGACGCTGCTGACGATTGTGCTATCCGTGATTCCGCCTGACGAAGAGCCGAACAAGCCGCTAGCTATCGCAAAGGTGATTGGTTCGACGCTCTTTCTGGTCGTCGCGGGCATCGCGGTCTATTACGCTTCGCATCGGCGGCTTCGGCGTGTCACTGCGCTCGCTCCAGTCGAAAAGCCGTAGCCTGAAAATCACCTTCCAGGTTCAAATCGACGCCATGATCCATCCAGTAGGCGCCGCTTGCTGTTTCCGGCAGGTTGCCGCCGGGATTTTCCGTGATCCAGTGAAGCTTGTACTGCGCGTCTTTGTCGAGTCCGCGCAGAAACAGACGCGGGTAGGGATATCCGAACTGGCTGGAATGCAGGAAGGCAAACACTGCGACCTGGCTGCGGTCTGCGGCAACCGATTCGGTTGCGGATTGTTCGCTGCCATCTGCTGGTGAGATCAGACGATAGAGCGCGCCATGCTGCACGCTTTCTCGGATCTCTTTGTATTCGGAGATCAGACGCCGCGCAGTGGCGAAATCTGCATCAGTCCAATGGTTCAGGTTTGCGCCGACGCCAAGCGAGCCCTGCATAGAAGAAAGAAAGCGATATTCAGTCGATCTTGGGCTGTGATTCGCGCTGCTCGGAGATTCCGTGACCCATGCCATCATTACGCCCGGCGTATAGGCGTAGGTGAATCCGTCCTGAATCGAGAGGCGATCGAGTGGGTCGGTGTTGTCCGAGGGCCACACTTCGTCGGTGTAACGCAGGATGCCGAGGTCGACGCGTCCACCGCCGCCGGAGCATGATTCGATTTCAAGCTTCGGATGTTTCTCGCGGAGTTCTCTCAGGATGGAGTACAGGTTCTCGACGTACTTTACATAGACCTTCTTCTGCTCGTCGGGCGCGACGGCGGGCCAGCCGGGCTCGGACCAGTTGCGGTTGTAGTCCCACTTGAGAAAGGCGATGTCGTTTTCGTTGAGGAGCTTGTCCAGGAAGCCGAAGACGTAATCGCGCACGTCCTGCCGCGCCAGGTTGAGCAGGAGCTGATTGCGTCCTTCGGTGCGCGGGCGTCCGGTGAAATTCAACACCCAGTCGGGATGCTGACGATAGAGATCGCTGTTGGGGTTGACCATCTCGGGCTCGACCCAGAGGCCGAAGTCCATGCCGAGTGAATGCACTTTGTCGATGAGCGGCTTAAGGCCGTTCGGAAATTTTTCCTTGTTCACGTACCAGTCGCCAAGCCCTGCATGGTCGTCCTTGCGCTGGCCGAACCAGTCATCGTCCATGACGAACCGTTCGACGCCGAAGCTGGCCGCTTTTTCAGCAAGCGCCATCTGTCCGGCATCGTCAACATCAAATCCCGTGGCTTCCCACGAGTTGTAAAGCACAGGCCGTGGACGCGGCTTCGGAGCCTGCGGCAAAACTTTGCTGATTTCGAATTGATGCAGCAGGCGCGATGCGCCGCCGATGCCGTGAGACGAGTAGCCGCCGTAGAAGACCGGCGTTTGGAGCTGTTCATTCGGCGCCAGTTTGTAGCCGAAGTCGAAGGGATTATAGCCGCCGGTGATTCTGACATTGCGCAACGTGTCCTGCTCAACAGTGATGCGCCACGAGCCGCTCCATGCGAGGGCGCCGAACCACACTTCACCCGCGTCCTGATCGCCGCTGTTTCCGCGTTCAATCGCGAACCACGGATTGTTCTGGTGGCCAGTTGATCCGCGACGGCTCTCGATCAAGCGGGTGCCAGGCCGGACAGCTTCGTGCTGCACATTCATTTCACCTGCCCATCGACCGGTCAGGTAGTAGAGCCAGTAGTCGGTGCCTTGCGGCAGCGACCACGTTGCGGCTGCGGCCTGCTCGACGAGGATTGACTCTTTTGTCTTATTGGCGATGACGGCGGAGCGCCCGATGACGCCGGTTTCAGGATCAAGCTGGTATTTTAAGTCGACCATCACGTCGCGAGAAATGTCTTTGAGCTGGATGGTGAGCGTGTCGCCATCGATGTGATGGGCAACATAGTGAAGGACCAGGTCACGATTGCCATCCGGGAAGGTGATCTTGAGCGCGGGTGCGTAGAACAGGCCCGCGCCCCAGCCTTGAAACTCCTGCGGCGTGGAGCCGGAGGGCAGATCGAAAGAGGCGTGGCCGGTGTTGACTTGTGCCGGGCCGAGGCTGTCATTCGCTCCCAGGCGAGCTCCCCAGTAGAGTGGCTGCAATGCATTCTGATCATTGATACCGAATGCATACGTCACATTCTCGCCATCGATCCGGAAGACACGCGCCTGCTCATCGAACCGGATGTGATTGCTCTGCGCGAATGTATGCGTATACATTGCCGGACCAAGAAGTCCAAGAATCAGAACCAACTTACCGCAGGACATGAGACGGCTCCCCCCAAATACTTCGTAGAAAACATATATGGAAACGCGGAAGAATGCTATCGCAGGCCCGCTGTAAGAATAGGGCAGTCGTAGTTAGTTGTGGAGATACCAGGGAATGTTGACGACCACGACATTCTCGTTGCCTCTCACCAGCAGCATGAGCTTCAGCAGGTTGGCGCGCTGGTTGTGCAGCAGATTCTCGTACCAGTGTTTCACCACCAGTTCGGGCACAAGAACGGCAATTTGCCGGTCGCCCGATTTTTTCTGCTCGGCCAGAACATGGTCGACAAAAGGCTGGATGACGAAGCGATAAGGCGACTTGATGATGGTCAATCGCGGTTCAGGCAGGCCTGCCGCGCGGATCGGCGCAAGTACCAGCTCATTCCATTGCTGGCTGACGCTGTCGCCCTCCTCACCGCATTCGACATGGACGGCCTCAACCTCGGCAGACATGGCCAGTGCGAAGCGCAAACCTCTTTCGCTGATGCGGTTCCACTTGTCCATGGGGATGATAACGCGCGGCGCACAGAGTCCGTCTACCCGCAGCGGCTCAGGGTTGGCCGTTTCTCGCGCGGTGTGGTCGTAGTGTTTGCGGACGAGGCTCATGAGCATGATCAGCGCAGGGATCAGGATGACTGTGATCCAGGCGCCATCGAGAAACTTGGCTACCAGCACTACCAGCAGAGTCATACCGGTTGCGGTTGCGCCGATTCCGTTCACGATCATGCGGCCCGTGGCGTGGCCCTGCTTGAACCAGTGCACCACCATACCAGCCTGCGACAGCGTGAAGGCAAGAAAGGCGCCGATCGCGTAGAGCGGGATGAGCCTGTCCGTCACGCCGCCGAAGAGGATCAGCAGCGTGCCCGTGAATAGCACCAGCGCGTAGATGCCATAGGAGAAAAGCAATCTGCGCCCGCGCAGGATAAAGACGTGCGGCAGGTAGTTATTGAGCGCGATGGCGCGGGTGAGGCGCGGGAAGTCGGCGAAAGCAGTGTTCGCTGAGAGCGAGAGCACCACCAGTATCGATCCGATGGTGACGTAATAAAATATGCCCTTGCCTGCGACGGCTGCCGTCAACTGTGAAAGGACGCTCTGATATGCGGGGCTGCCTGGATCGGTCGCGCCGATGCCGTAGGCGCGGCAGAGCAGGGCGATGCCGGCGAGCAGGACGATGAGCAGGGCGATGATGATGGTGAGCGCGGTCTTTGCATTTTTGGTCCTCGGCTCGCGAAACGCCATCACGCCGTTGCTCACGGCTTCCACTCCGGTCATGGCCGTGCAGCCGCTCGAGAACACCTTGAGCAGGAGCCACCAGGTGATCGCGGTAGTCATGGGTGGGAGTGTGGGAGGCGCGACGACGGGTACGGGATGGCCTTTGTCCACCAACACATGGAAACCGCCGAGGAGGATCACGGTGAGGAGCGAGCCCAGAAAGAGATATGTCGGCACAAGAAAGGCGATGCCCGTGTCGTGCACGCCGCGCATGTTAATAAGCGTGAGAATAACGAGAATACCAAGACACAGAGCCAGCGTGTGCTGATGCAGGCTGGGAACGGCGGAAATTAACGCGCCTACACCAGCGGAGATGCCGACGGCCGCAGTCAAAATGTAGTCGATCATGAGCGCAGCCGCAGCCAGAAGGCCGGAGCCTTTGCCGAGGTTTTCCGACGCTACCGTATAGGAGCCGCCGCCATGTGGATAGGCCTCAATCGTCTGCCGGTAAGAAAAATAGACGATGACCAGCAGAATGATGATCGCCATGGTCACCGGCACAATGTGGTGTACCCCGGCAACGCCGAGCGGAATCAGCAGGGTGAGCGCAGCTTCAGGTCCATACGCGGCGGAACTGAGCGCATCGAGCCCGAAGATCGGAATGCCGGCGGATGGGCCGATCTGCTCTGCGCGTTCTTCTGATGTGGCTAACGGACGGCCAAACAACAGGTCAAAGCTTCGCATATCACCAGTTCAGATGTACAAAAAAGAATGTCACGGCTAGGCGTTCATGCTACGCCTATTTTGGCGTATAGCGCATGAAGAAACGAATATCAGCGCAGCGCCATCACCACAATGCGGCCATCGGAGTGGAAGCTTCCGCCGGTCGCGGTGAGGGCGGTCTTGAGTGGATTGGCAGGCGTGACGTAAGCGGCGCCAGTGATCACACCGGCGTCGGCAAAACCCTGCTCGATGAAGTCGCGCTCCTCATCAATATTGGGATCGATGTGATGCGTCACATTGCCGTTCCGTTGGTCCTTCTCAAAACCACTGTCGTGTGTAGCCGAGCCGACCCACAATGGCTTCCCATCGATTGTCTCTGTCGATTTCCATACCCGAAGATGATGCCGGATCGCTGCGACCGCGATGGGATCAGCCCGCGCAAATGAGAGATCTTGCGGGCGCCCGAAGAGATAGAGGATGCTCATCGGCATTTCGGTATACGCCTCGTGCGAAAGTGTCGCGATCAAACCGTGGACAATTGCGTCCTGCGTTGTCTTGTCTACCGTCGTCCAGCCTGCAGCGGTGAAGGCTTTCTGCACCTGGTCCTGCGTGCCGATGATGGCGAAGTTCACCATGTCTCCGGGATTGCCTTGCTGGTCCTGCACTCTTCGGGGAATGTTCGCGAACAAATCAGGAGACAGCGCGCTGGCGAGATTGACGCTTGCTGCGGGAGTGGCAGCCGCCTGCGATTTTGCCAGCTTCATGTTCACCGAGAAGCTGCCGTCGCCCGTGAGGTCGCTGCTCAGGTTCACATTGAGATAAAGCTTGCCGCTGGTGGGTACGTCGATTTGTTTGCCCGCACCGATCAGGAAGGGAACAGCGGCATCTCCGTTGCTGACGCGTCCGATGAGCGCGCCGCTGTTGGCGCTGTTCAACGGAAACTGGCGGATCAGGTCTTTCCATCCGCGCGCGTTGCCATCCGGGGTCGCGGAGTGCCCGTCGGAAATCGTAACTGTGCCGGTTGCAGTAAAGTCGAGCTGATCGCCGAGCGTCACCGTGACGCCGGTATCGGTCCAGTCTCCGGCCGGTACTTTGAAGGTGTAAGAGCCTTTGCGGGACGAGAGGACGTTCGAGTCCGGCGTCTTCATCTGGATGAGTTGCACGCCGGGCCGTGCTGCGGCGGTTTCCGTTGGCTGTTGCTGACTGCAGGCGATTCCCGAAAGCGCAAGGCAGGTAACGGCCAGGATGGGAATGCTCCGGAAGAGGCGCAAATGCTTCATAAGTCTTATGACGTTCGAGCTGAACAAATGGCCTAAGCGCATCCATCATCCCGCTTTTGGCGCTTTGCGCACAAGGGAAGGCAGCAATGCCGCAAAAGGAAAGCCTCGATCTGAGAATCGAGGCTGGTCCCTTGGATGTTGCTTCGGGTCTAGGTGCCTTCGGACCAGCTGGCCAGGTACTCTTCCTGCTCCGACGACAGGCGATCGATGCCGATGCTCATGGCTTCGAGTTTCAGGCGAGCGACGCGCTTGTCGAGTTCCTGCGGAACCGAGTAGACCTTCTTCTCAAGGCTGGCGTGGTTCTTGATCAGGTACTCGGCTGAAAGCGCCTGGTTCGCGAAGCTCATGTCCATCACCGATGCCGGGTGGCCCTCGGCGGCGGCAAGGTTGATGAGGCGGCCTTCGCCGAGCAGATAAATCTTGCGGCCGTCGCGCAGGGCGTATTCGTCGACGAACTCGCGGGTTGCGCGCTTCGACGAGGCGATGCGCTCAAGAGCCGGGATGTCGATCTCGACGTTGAAGTGGCCGGAGTTGGCGATGATGGCGCCGTTCTTCATCACTTCGAAGTGCTCCTGGCGAATCACGCTCTTGTTGCCGGTTACGGTCACGAAGACGTCGCCCTGCTTGGCTGCTTCGATCATGGTCATCACGCGGAAGCCGTCCATGACTGCTTCAAGCGCCTTGGTTGGATCAATTTCCGTGACGATGACCTCCGCACCCATGCCGCGCGCACGCATCGCGAGTCCGCGTCCGCACCAGCCGTAGCCGGCAACGACGAACTTCGATCCGGCGAGCAGAACGTTGGTGCAGCGGATGACACCGTCGATCGTTGACTGGCCCGTGCCATAGCGGTTGTCGAAGAGGTGCTTGGTCAGCGCGTCGTTGACTGCGACGACTGGGTAGCGGAGCACGCCTTCCTTGGACATGGCGCGCAGGCGAATCACGCCTGTCGTGGTTTCTTCAGTTCCGGCAATCACACCTTCGAGCGCATCCTGACGCTTGGTGTGCAGCAGGTGTACGAGGTCGCAGCCGTCATCCATCGTCAGGTGCGGCTTGTGATCAATGGCCGCGAGGATGTGCGAGTAATAGCTATCGTTGTCCTCGCCCTTGATGGCATAGGTCTGGATGCTGAAGTCGCGTGCCAGCGATGCGGCCACATCGTCCTGCGTGGAAAGCGGGTTCGAGGCGCAGAGCGCCACATCGGCGCCGCCGTCGCGCAGCGTGATCATCAGGTTCGCCGTTTCGGTGGTTACGTGCAGGCAGGCTGCAACGCGGATTCCTTTCAGCGGCTGATGCTTGATGAATTCCTTGCGGATCGTCTGCATAACGGGCATCGACTGGTTCGCCCACTCGATACGCTTGCGTCCCTGGTCGGCCAGGTCAAGATTCTTTACGTGATGCAGGGTTGCCGTCGTTGTCGCCATATCTTCTCCAAAGTCACCTGGTTAAATGCAAAAGGTTTCGGGGGCAGGCTTCGCCCGGTGCTTTATTCCCCGGTGCTCCTATTGAGGATACCATCGCAGGGGAGTCCTTCCGACGGCTTGGAGCCCGAATCAGAGGTAAGTCCTGTAGCATCTTATAGGAGTGGATCGGCAGAAAACATCACGGCTCACAGCGCGCCAAATGACGTTGATATCACGCGCCTTAGGCGATCCGCGGCGTTTTGAAATCCTCAGGCAGATCAGCGCCTGCGGAACGACGCTGCCCTGCTGCGACCTGCGCGGTTGCATGCCGATCACAGCGGCAACGCTGTCTCACCACATCAAGGAGCTCGAGACGGCGGGGCTGATCACGATTGAGCGCGAGGGAAAGTTCGCACACCTTTCGCTGTGCCGCGACGTGTGGCAGGCCTACCTCGATCAATTAGCCACAATTTAACAAAACAGATTTGCGACCTTTTCTGGTCCAGCCCATCAATTAGACAGTTATCGAAATGTCAAACGATGACGTTTCGAACGAGGAGCAACGAGATGGGTAAGCTTCAGGGTAAAGTCGCCGTCATTACCGGCGCATCAAAGGGCATTGGCGCAGGAACCGCGAAGAGTCTGGCTGCGGAAGGCGCATCCGTTGTCGTGAACTACGCCTCCAGCAAGGAAGGCGCGGATCGCGTCGTCAAGGAAATTACGAGCAAGGGCGGCAAGGCCATTGCGGTGCAGGGAAGTGTCGCGAAGGCAGCTGATGTCGAGCGCATTTTTTCGGAGACAAAGAAGGCTTTCGGCAAGGTAGATGTTCTGGTCAACAATGCCGGCGTTTATGAGTTTTCGCCAATTGAAGAGGTGACGGAAGAACACTACCATCGCATCTTTAATACCAACGTGTTGGGGCTTCTCCTGACAACGAAGGAAGCAGTGAAGCATTTCAATGGGGATGGTGGGAGCATCATCAATGTCGGTTCGGCCGTAACCGAGTTGACGCCGCCTACGACTGCGGTTTACACGGGAACCAAAGGCGCTGTGGATGCCATCACTCGCACGCTTTCAAAGGAACTGGGCCCGAAAAAAATCCGCGTGAACTCGATCAATCCGGGCATGGTGGAGACGGAAGGCGTTCATGCCGCGGGTTTTATCGGCAGCGATTTCCAGAAGCAGTTTGAGGCCCAGACTCCGCTCGGGCGCATCGGCCAGCCGGAAGACATCTCATCGATTGCGGTGTTTCTGGCTTCGGCGGATTCTGCCTGGCTGACGGGCGAATTGCTGGTTGCCTCTGGCGGTTTGCGGTAAGACTCAGGGCCGCTTCTTAGCGGCCCTTTTCATTTGCCGGTGACGGCAGTTTCCAGTTCAAGCAATTTCTTTTTTCGTTCGAGTCCCCAGCGATAGCCTGTCAGCTTGCCATCGCTGCCTATGACCCGGTGGCAGGGGACAACCAGCGCCACAGGATTCGTTGCGCAAGCACGCGCGACTGCGCGAACCGCGGTCGGCTGTCCGATCTCCTGCGCGATCTGCGAATAGGTGCGAGTCTGGCCGCGCGGTATGCGCCGCAGCGCCTCCCATACCCGCCTCTGAAAAGCGGTGGCACGCACATCGAGCGGCAGTTCCAGCGCGACCGGATGCTCGGCCATCTGCGCCAGTATCTGCTTCGCCATTGAGCCGAGATTGGCTTCATCGCGCTTCCTTTCGGATGCAGGAAAACGCGAGGCCAGATCGTCTTCAAGTTCAGTTTCGAGCGATCCGAAGGCTACCGCACACAAACCGGCATCGGTTGCGGCTATCAGCATTTTCCCCAGCGGTGAATCGACAATCGCGTAGCGAATTGCTACGTTTTTGCCACCGCGGCGGTATTCGGTCGGCGTCATCCCCAGGTGCTCATTGGCGGTTTCGTATAAGCGGCTGCTTGACGCAAAGCCAGCCCCGTACATCGCTGTCGTCACGCTGTCGTTTGACAGCAGGTTGTTGCGGAAGTGCTCCATTCTGCGCGCCTGCTGGTACTGCCGCGGAGAAATGCCGAGGTAGCGGCGGAAGAGCCTCTGCGTATGGAAGGCGCTCAGTCCGACAATCTTGCCAAGCTTATCGAGCTTGATAGTGCTCTCGATGTTGCGTTCGATGAAGTCGCACGCCTGCGTCAGCATCTGCGCTTGCGGATGTGCCTCGCCCGGAGCGCAGCGTTTGCACGCCCGGTATCCGGCACGCTCGGCGAGCTCGCCGGTGGCGAAGAACTCGACCGAGGAACGCAGCGGCCTGCGGCTCGGACAGGACGGGCGGCAATAGATGCCCGTCGTCCGCACACCGTAGACAAAGAGCATGTCGGCAGCGGGCTTGCGCGCCTCCACCATTTGCCACGCGCGATCCCAGACCTGATGCGAAACCAGAACAGCACTCATATCGTCCTCCTGATGCTGTTCTGATCTTCGCGCCTTTGGGGTTGGGGTGGCACTCCGCTTCTTGCTGTCAAACTTTTTGATGTTGGCCATTCTTCCAATCGATTCCCGAGGCATCTTCCGCGATTCAGGCAGAAAAAGTAAAGGGCAAGCTCTTGAGCTTGCCCTTTTGCGCGAAGCGCGATTCCTGGACGGCCAGTCCTATTTTGCGGCTGCTGCCGTCACTCCGGCCTGCTCACTCAGAGCGGCAGCCTTGTCGGTCGCTTCCCAGGTGAAGTCCTTGTCGGAGCGGCCAAAGTGGCCGTAGGCTGCGGTCTTCTTGTAGATGGGACGACGCAGGTTGAGGCTCTCGATGATGTCCTTGGGCGTCAGCTTAAAGTTGGCGCGGACCAGGTCTTCGAGTTTCGCTGAGTCAATCTTGCCGGTGCCGAAGGTGTCTACCAGCACGCTGACCGGCTCAGCCACGCCGATTGCGTAGGCAAGCTGGACTTCGCAGCGGTCGGCGAGGCCCGAGGCCACGATATTTTTGGCAATGTAGCGCGCCATGTAGGCAGCCGAGCGGTCGACCTTTGTCGGATCCTTGCCGCTGAAGGCGCCGCCGCCGTGACGGCCCATTCCGCCATAGGTGTCGACGATGATCTTGCGGCCCGTCAGGCCGGAATCGCCCATCGGTCCGCCGATGACGAAGCGGCCCGTCGGGTTGATGTGGTACTTGGTGTTTTCGTCGAGGAGTTCGGCGGGAAGAACGGCCTGGATGACGTGCTTGAGAATGTCGGCGCGAAGCTCTTCGTTCGATATCGTCTCCGCATGCTGGGTCGAGATGACGACGGCGTCGATACGAACGGGCTTGCCCTCGGCACTGTACTCAACCGTCACCTGGCTCTTGCCGTCTGGACGAAGATAAGGCATCTTGCCGGTCTTCCGGACTTCGCTCAGGCGCTTGGTGAGCTTGTGCGCCAGCGAGATTGGGGCCGGCATCAGCTCTTCGGTCTCATTGGTGGCATAGCCGAACATCATGCCCTGATCGCCGGCGCCGCCGGTGTCAACGCCCATGGCGATGTCGCCCGACTGCTTGTTGATCGAAGAGATCACGGCGCAGGTGTTCGAATCGAAGCCGTAGAGCGCGTTGTCGTATCCGATGGCTGCGACCACACCGCGAACGAGGGTCTGGAAATCCACGTAGGCTTTGGTCGTGATCTCGCCGGCAATCACAACCAGCCCGGTGGCCGTCAGCGTTTCGCAGGCCACGCGGCTGTACGGATCGTTTTCGAGGCAGGCGTCGAGAATGGCGTCGGAAATCTGGTCTGCGATCTTGTCGGGATGCCCTTCAGTCACCGACTCCGAGGTGAATAGAAACTTGTCGCGTACGGACAAAATTAGTCCTCCCTTGATTTTGCGGATCGCCTGGTCACGAAAAGTGCGAAGCGGAGGGATGCAAGCTGGTTCGACCCAACCGCGCACAGGCACCTGGATTTAAATGGTACTAGACCATCTGGGGCAGGGCAAAGAGCTTCAGCCAAGAGGGATGTGGAAGATTCTAGCGGAGAAATGAGCCAGTGAACGGGGACTGCGCGTCCAGCGAAACGCGCAAATGTGGCGCGGGAGATTCACCTATTGGAGGGCGTTAACGCAGCGGTAGCCGAGGAGGACACGGACCAGTGCTGGCCGCTGTTTGCCGTCGAGACACGGTGACTCACGTAGTGCCACACAAACCAGCCCAGGGCGGAGAGCAGCATCAGCAGCACAGCGACCCCTGCCCAGCGCAGCCTGACATCCGGGCGCGGAACGTCTTCACGACTCTTGCCAACGTTTTCCGCAAATTGGATCCAGCTGATGTCGTCGTCCTTGAGTTGGCCGCTTTCCTGGTAGGCCGACATGAAGCGACCCACCCAGGTCTCTTCGTCCAGCCCGACCACGCGCGCATAGCCGCGCACAATGCCCTTGTTGAGAACACCGCCGGGGAGGACATCGAAGTGTTCCTCTTCCAAGGCGAGCAGGTGGCGGCCGCTGATCTTGGTCACGCTCGTGATCTTATCGATCCCGATGCCGCGAGTTTCCCGCTCGTTCCGCAAATCTTCGCCGAATTGACCCATGCTCCTGTCCTACGCAGATACGCTTTGGGTTTAGCAAGCCTTGCAAAAAGATGTTGTACATAGAAACAGCTGAATGCACAACCTCTAGGGCAAACCATAAGGCGCAAAATAAAACAAGTCAAAGAAAAAAGCTATTATCCTTTTCTTTCCATGTATCTAAAGTAAACTTGCCCGCAGATAGCACTCAAGCACTTTCGGGTGCCATTCTGGCTGTTCTTGCCGCCTTAGGTGATTATCGGCAGCCGAGTCTGCTTTGTTACACTTAAATTTCGAAAGATTTTCGCCCCCTCCCGCATCGGGAACGGCACTTTGGCTCCCTAAAGGTCAGATTTTCCGGGATTTATCCATGAACAAGCTCGTGATCGGCAACATCCTTCATCGACCTCTGCGCACCATGATCGGCATCTTTGCCGTCGCGGTTGAGGTCGTCATGATTCTCTCCATTGTCGGCATCTTTATCGGGCAGGTTACGAACAGCCGCCAGGAAGGCAGCGGCATTGGTGCGGATCTGATCGTGCGGCCTCCGAACGCTAGCTTTATCACCGGCGTAGGGGGAGCGCCAATCCCCGCCAAGGTTGCCGATGTTCTGGCCACGCTGCCGCATGTCGCGGTTGCCGCTCCCGTCATCACGGATTTCAATATGGCGGGATCGGTCGAAACCATCTGGGGCATCGATTACCAGAGCTTCAATGCGCTTAAGCCCTTCGTCTTTGTCTCCGGAACTCCGTTTCAGGGACCCGACGATGTCATTGTGGATGACGTTTATGCCAGGTCGGACGGCGGTCATCACGTAGGACAGACCATTAAGGTCAAGAACCATCCCTTTCGTATCTGCGGCATCGTCGAGCACGGTAAAGGCGGGCGCAAGTTCCTGCCCATTCATACGCTGGGAACTCTGCTGGGCAATCCCGACAATGCGTCACTCTTCTATATCCGAAGCGACGACCTAAAGAATCAGGAGCTCATCCGCAGCGAGATCCTGGCGACTCCCCACCTCGCCAATTACCAGGTACAGACGCTGGCCGAATGGATGTCGTTGATGACCGCCGAACACCTTCCTGGATTTAACGCAGCACTCAGCAGCGTGATCGGCATTGCCGTCATCGTCGGATTCATCGTCGTCTTCCAGACCATGTATACGGCGGTCATGGAGCGCACGCGAGAGATCGGCATCCTGAAATCGCTCGGAGCCTCGCGGTCTTACATTGCGAATGTGGTCCTGCGCGAAGCGGCTCTGATCTCGATCCTCGGAATTATCCTGGGGGTCGGGCTGACATACGTCCTCAAAATCGGGCTGAGCTACAAATTCCCGACGCTGCCCTTCCCGGTCACTGTCAGCTGGCGCCTTTACGCCACGCTGATCGCGTTTAGCGGTGCGATTCTGGGCGCGCTGTACCCGGCGCTCAAGGCCGCGCGGAAGGATCCGATCGACGCACTGGCCTACGAATAGGTTTTTCATTCAGTCATTCTGGTCTTGAATCGAGCGAAGAGGAAGAACTCGGCAATCTCGTCTCGCCGACATCGCTAAGATTCTTTCCTTCGGCTTCGCCCAGGACAGGCTCTCCTTCCGGTCGTCAGAATGACGAAGTGAAAAAGTTACACCGGCTGCAGGAAATCCGCCGAGACCGGGTTCTCGTACAGCGAATAATCGCGCGTAACCACCGTAAGTCCGGATGGCGTCACAAAGTAGTTGCGCCTGTCCTCGTTCTGGTCGTAGCCGATGACCGTGCCCTCCGGCAGATGCACGTCGCGGTCGATAATGGCCTTTTTGATGCGGCAGTGACGACCGATGTTCACGTGCGAGAAGACGATGGTCGAGTCAAGCTCAGAGTAGGAATTGACGCGCACATCCTGCGAGAGCACGCTGTTGCGCACCAAAGCGCCTGAAATGATGCAGCCGGCAGAGACAATCGAATTGATTGCCATGCCGGTGCGTCCCGGCTCGCCAAAGACAAACTTGGCCGGCGGATACTGCCGCACCCGCGTCCGCATGGGCCAGTTGCTGTCATACAGGTTGAAGGTAGGCGATACCGACGCGATGTCCATATTGGCGTCGTAATAGGCGTCCAGCGTGCCCACGTCGCGCCAGTAGAGCGCGTCCTGTCCGTTTTCGTCGACGAAGTTGTAGGCGTACATCTTGTACTTGCCCAGCAGCGAAGGCAGAATGTTATGCCCGAAATCGTGCTTCGAAGTCGGGTCCTCGGCGTCCTTCATCAGCGCCGGTAGCAGCACGTCGGTATTGAAGAGGTAGATGCCCATCGAGGCGTCGACCATCGTCGGATTGAAAGGCGATCGCAGGTCCGTCGACTTGGGCTTTTCGTGAAAGCCGATGACCTCACCCGAGCGGGCCACTTCGACCACGCCGAAGCGCGATACCTCCGTCGGATCGATGGGCAACGTAGCCAGCGTTACGTCGGCGCCGGAATCGTTGTGGTGCTGCAGCATCTTGCCGTAGTCCATCTTGTAGATGTGGTCGCCGGAGAGGATGAGCACGCGATTCGGCTGCTCGGAGCCAATGGAGTAGATGTTCTGGTAGACGGCATCCGCCGTTCCCATATACCAGTTGGCGCTGACGCGCTGCATCGGCGGCAGAATCTCGATGAACTCGCCCAGTTCCTGCGCGACGACGCTGGTCCAGCCTTCACGAATATGACGGTTGAGTGAGAGCGCCTTGTATTGGGTGAGAATGTAGACGTGGCGCAGATCGGAGTTGATGCAGTTGGAGAGGGTAATGTCGATGATGCGGTAGTGACCGCCAAAAGGAACTGCCGGTTTCGCGCGATCGCGGGTCAGCGGGAAAAGGCGCTCGCCTGCGCCGCCTGCTAACAGAACTCCAAGTGTGTCTTTCATGGGTACGACGCCCCTTATACGCTGGTTGCTGGTCCTGCGCTGGGCGAATGCGGCATGGTTCGATACGGCAGCCGTCGCCCCCCGCCGGAACTGGCGATACTAGCATATAGATGCGCACAAAGGAGTCAATACATAGAGATCGGATGGGAAGCAGCGGTCAATCGTTGCGCTCGTCCCCCTGGACGGCGATACGGAGCGAACGCAGAAAATGCACGTCCTGGGAAGAAAACGCTTTGCCCTCGTGGACTGCCTCCGGCTGGCCACCCTCATGCGATTGTTCGAGCATCGCTTCCGGCTGCTGCTCCAACTCATTAAGGCCAATCGTTGCCTCAAGCATCAGCAGGACGTCAAATCCCTGCTTGCGGATGTCCTGCACAACTCCGGCAATGTGCTCGGATTCGGAGACGGTCTCGTGGATCGCTTCTCCCAACTGCTGAACGAGTTTTCGCAGCTTTGCGTTCAAGGTGTGTGTCTCCGTTTCCTCCCTGCCACCGACCGGCCTGGAGCCGCTGGAATTGTTCTTTACCTTACTTCTGATGTTAGAGGAGGGCAACCGGAATCAGCCCGACTGCTAAACTTTTCTTCATGGAGCCGAATACGCTCGGTCGCAAACTCGGAATCGGCGTTCGCATCGCGTCCAAAATGTTTTTGGATCGCGCTGCACAAGGCAACCCTCCATCTGCTGCCGCCGATGTCGCCAAGCCCGCGTCTTCTCCTCAAGTGTACGCCGTGCGCAGGAAGGCTGTCGCCAAAGGGACGCGTAAGTTCGGCGAAGCGGTGTGGAAACCCTTCGTGCATGCCAGCGGCATTCTGTGGCTTGAGGTCACCGGGCTCTTCTTCGGCATCTTCGCGCTCTTCTTCGGAATCAATACCTACAAGTTGCGCCACGAATGGGCCATCGGGCCGGATCACAATCGTTTTGTTGTATATACGCTGGTCACGCTGGCCTTTGCGTACTTCACCTTCAGCTCGTTCTATCGCGCGCGAAAGAAAGAGAAGCTGAAGCGGCAGGCGGGGCGGTAATTCCACAATGCGATTCGCGAAAGAGCTGAGAAGAAGGTATCCTTCTCCGTTTAGCTATGTCTGCCAAGGAAGAGCTGAAAACCGTCTATACGCGCTCCGATCTCGAAGCCATCGGCTTTAGTCCGGTACAAGACCTTGGCTTTCCCGGCGAGTTCCCCTTCACCCGCGGCATTCAGCCGACGATGTATCGCGGACGGCTCTGGACGATGCGCCAGTACGCTGGCATGGGGGACGCCGAAGAGAGCAACCGCCGCTACAAGTTCTTGCTGGAACACGGGACCGCTGGATTGTCAGTCGCCTTCGACCTGCCGACGCAGATCGGCTATGACTCCGACGACCCGATGGCGCTGGGCGAAGTCGGCAAGGTGGGCGTTGCCATCGATTCGATCGAAGACATGGAGCGGCTCTTTGAGGGCATTCCGTTCGACAAAATCTCGACCTCGATGACGATCAACGCGACGGCGAGCATTTTGCTGGCGCTTTATGTCGCGGTCGCAAAGCGCACCGGGGCTGAGGTGAAAAAGCTCTCCGGCACGGTTCAGAACGACATCCTCAAGGAGTACATCGCGCGCGGCACCTACATCTATCCCATTCGCCACGCCATGCGCATCATCACCGACATGTTCGCGTGGGCGAATGACGAGGTGCCCGAGTGGAACACCATCTCCATCTCCGGCTACCACATGCGCGAGGCTGGCTCGACCGCCGCGCAGGAGGTCGCCTTCACGCTGGCCAACGGCATGACCTATGTGCAGGCCGCGATCGACGCTGGCTTAGATGTCGACAAATTCGCGCCGCGCCTCTCGTTCTTCTTTAACGCGCACAACAATTTTCTTGAAGAAGTGGCGAAGTTCCGCTGCGCGCGCCGCGTCTGGGCGCACCTCATGCGCGACCATTTCGGCGCGACCCACCCGCGCTCGTGGATGTTGCGATTCCACACGCAGACCGCCGGATCGACCCTTACCGCGCAGCAGCCGGAGAACAACATCGTCCGCACCACCATCCAGGCCCTATTGGCGGTCCTGGGAGGCACGCAGTCGCTGCACACCAACGGCTACGACGAAGCGCTGGCGCTTCCGACGGAAGAAGCCGCGCGCATCGCCCTGCGCACCCAGCAGATCATCGCGACAGAGTCAGGCGTGGCCCAGACCATCGATCCCTTCGCCGGGTCGTATTATGTCGAATCGCTGACGCACGTGATTGAGCAGCAGGTGAAGGCGTACCTCGACCGCATCGATGCGCTCGGCGGCATGCTGCGCGCCATCGAGCAAGGCTGGGTGCAGTATGAGATTCAGAACGCCGCCTACGAATACCAGCGCGCAGTTGATTCAGGCGAGGCAACGGTCGTCGGCGTCAACCGCTTTACGCGCGAAGATGAGCCGGGCATTCCTATCCAGCGCATTGATGAAGATTTAGAGCGCAGGCAGATCGAACGCGTTCGCGCTCTGCGTGCGCGCCGCGATGTGGTTCGCTGGCAGTCGGCGACTGATCGCGTGAAAGAGCACGCCCGCTCAGGTGAAAACCTCATGCCCGCCATTCTTGAGGCCGTCGAGAGCTACGCGACGGTGGGTGAAATCGCTTCTGCCATGCGTGAGGTTTTCGGCGAGTATCAGGAGAGCGTAGTGATTTGAGTTCAGTATCGGCCTTCGCGTCGTGTACCATTCCCGTCGAAGCGTTCTCAAAAATGCGCGCATAACACGCAAACAGGAGTCCACAAGATGCAGAGCCGTATCACCGGAACCACCATGCCCGTTCTCGAACTGCTGCTCGAGCCGAACGAGGCCGTTATTTCAGAAGCCGGCGAGCTTTCCTGGATGAGCAACTCGATCCAGATGACGACGCACACCCAGATGGGTGGTGGCGGCGGCTTTTTCGGAGCGATACGCCGCGTCGCCGGCGGCGGCAGCCTCTTTATGACCGAGTACCGCGCCGCGGGCGCAACCGGCGAGGTGGCCTTCGCAACGAGAGTCCCGGGGCATATCGTCCCCGTCGAAATGAACGGCGGACACCAGTACATGATCCACCGTCACGGCTTCCTCTGCGCCACGCCGCAGATTGAACTAGGGGTCGGCTTCCAGCAATCGCTAGGCGCGGGCATCTTCGGCGGCGACGGATTCCTGCTGCAGAGGGTCAGCGGGCAGGGCGTGGCGTGGCTCGAACTATCAGGCGAAGTGATTGTAAAAGACCTCGCCCCGGGAGAAATGTTGCGCGTCCACCCCGGCCACGTCGGAGCATTCCAGGGCACGGTCTCGTTTCAGATCACCCGCATCCCCGGCATCAAGAACATGATCTTCGGCGGCGACGGCATCTTCCTCGCCATGCTCACCGGCCCCGGCCGAGTGTGGCTGCAAACGCTGCCCATCTCGAAGCTGGCCCACCAGCTCATGCAGTACATGCCGCAAGGCGAAGCCCGAGCCGCCACGGAAGGCGGAGTCGTCGGCGGCATCGTCGGCTCAATCTTGGATGGGATCAAGTAGTAATTCTATTTGTCACTATATTTAAACGAGCCGTCATTCTGACGACCAACGGGAGGAAGAATCTGAACGGAACGCCTGAGCCTACTGATTCATATCCTCCATGAAGCCTGCCGGACGGGCGAAAATGATCAGGTGTCCAGGAGAAGCCTCCAGCACAAGCGCGCCACAGCTATTCGGCGTCACCAGGCCCTTCGACATGATTTCGCTGACGCTGAAGCTCTTTTGGTTGGGGTTTTGATAGCAGAGAACACGCCCATCGGCGAACACCTGAAGCCAGCGTGTTTCGGATGGATAAACCATAAGTGTCCCGATTCCAGCTTTGTCTGTAACCAACCCTGTATGCTGCGCGTGAGTTTTGACCGCATCGCTGGACATACCTGTGAACACAAGAAGATGCTGACCCTTCAGCGGCTTCCCGTTCCCGCCATCCAGAACCTGTACCCTAATGTTCAGCGGCTGTCCCATCCTAGCGTCCTGCGCCCTAACCGCAACACCGAACAAAAGCATACTGACCAGTGAACATACCCCAACAACTAAACGATTCATGCTTGCCTTTTCATTAGCATGTCAGATCAGGATGCCATACATCTTCAAAAGCTGTGGCAAACTCACCTCGCAGCATGCACCCGCAGCCTCACCCGCCGATATGAAGTCAGCTTTGGCGAACCATCATCCGTGACCGCCAAAATCACATGCGCAACCCCATCACCTGAGCACGGAGGCCCAAGCGGCAGCCAC
>Ga0206827_1066_pt1 | contig 24780 bp, 22 predicted proteins | sample Alteio_BWOrgCont_77_FD_152852 | JGI IMG/M metagenome (GOLD analysis project Ga0206827, IMG submission 152852) | Enriched cells from forest soil in Barre Woods Harvard Forest LTER site, Petersham, Massachusetts, United States -... | ecosystem: Environmental > Terrestrial > Soil > Temperate forest >...
ATTCGCAAGGCCGCTCAACGCAGCGACGAGCCCGTGCTCAGCGTCGGCGATACCGACTATGCGCTGGGCATGGCAACAACTTCAGGCGGCGGAATCATCGTCGTCGGTCTGCCGCTTCCGTCAGGTCTAAGCACGACGGTCGGCGAAATCCGCGCAGGCACTGAACAATACTGGGCCATCTATCGCGAGCGCCGCAGCATTCGGAGCACATACTTGCTGCTGCTGCTGCTGCTCACCGCGCTCACGTTTTTCGCCAGCAGCTGGCTTGCCTGGTTCTTTTCAAAGCAGATCACGAGGCCGCTGGAAAATCTCGCCGACGCCATGGATGAGATTGCCGCCGGACATTACCAGCAGCGCGTCACCATCTCTGCGACAGAAGAGCTGGGCGAGCTCCTGCAGGCCTTCAATCACATGGCTGCCGATCTCGAACAGAGCCGCATGATCGCCGAGCAGTCTACCTCGCAGCTCTTCGAAGCCAATGCAACGCTCGAAGAACGCAGCCGCGAGCTCGAAACCATCCTCGAAACCATCCCCGGCGGCGTCGTCACGCTCGACGCAACATTGCAGATCACGCAAGCCAATCAGGCCTTCGCCGATCTTCTCCCTCCCGGCGCGCCGCAGTCGCTTCATGGTGTTTCTCTCACCAGCGTTGTTCCTGAAGACATCGCCAAGGAACTCAATTTACTCGCCCGCCGCGCACAACGCATGGGTGTTGCCGCAACTGAGATCGAAATGCGCAACCCCAAGGGCAAGCTCAACCTGGCCGCCACCATGGCCATGCTGCAACTCGGCCAGAACCGGCGCGGTTCCATTCTCGTGCTTGAAGACGTGACTGAATTTCTGCAGGCGCAACGGCAGCTTGCCTGGAAGGAAGTCGCGCAGCGCGTGGCGCACGAGATCAAGAACCCGCTCACGCCCATCGCCCTCGCCGCCGAACGCATCAAGAGACACGTCGATCGCAACGCGCCGGAGTCGCCCAACATCATCCGCTCCTGCAGCGATGTCATCCTCGGCTCGGTCGAAACCCTCCGCACACTCGTCGATCAATTCGCCGCACTCGCGCAGTTCCCCACCGCGCATCCAAAACCAGCCGACCTCAATTTCATCGTCGGCAGCGCCCTGCGCCTCTTCGAGGACCGCCTCGGCGACATTCGCGTTGATGTGCACCTCTCGCCACAGCTTCCGCCCGTCATGGCCGACGCGGAAGCGCTGAAGCGCGCCCTCGCCAACCTCATCGATAACGCCGCCGAAGCCATGCAGGAGAGCCGCGTGCGCCTGCTGACCGTCGAAACCGGACTCACAGATCATCACGAAATGGCTGAGGTCACCATCACCGACACAGGTCACGGCCTCACCGAAGACGCACGGGAACGCCTCTTCCTGCCCTATTTCTCGACAAAGCAGCGCGGCACCGGTCTCGGCCTCGCCATCGCCGCCAAGATCATTCAGGATCACCAGGGCACCATTCGTGCCGAGCAAAACTCTCCCCTGGGTGCGCGCTTTATCATCGAGCTTCCACTCTCATCCCTCGGCAATGGTCACCTGAACGGCAGCAGCGACACAGCACAAACTATCCCCGCCCCAATTTCTTTCGATAAGGCCGCTCGATGAACCACATCCTTGTCGTCGATGACGAAGCCAACATTCGCAAGCTCCTGGAAGAAATCCTGCGCGAAGAAGAGTATTCCGTCGCCAGCACCGGCACCGCCAGCGAAGCGCTGGTGCTCTTGCGCGATGTCAGCTATGACGTCATGCTTCTCGATATCTGGCTGCCCGACCGCGATGGCCTCGAAGTGCTGAGCGAAATCCGATCGCTTGAAACCGACAATAAGCCCGAAGTCATCATCATCTCCGGTCACGGCACAATAGAAACAGCAGTGCGGGCGACGAAACTCGGCGCCTTCGATTTCCTCGAAAAGCCGCTGACTCTCGAACGCACGCTCATCGTCGTCAAGAACGCCATCGAAGCCAAACGCCTGCGCAGCGAGAACCAGGAATTCAAACGCCAGCTAGCGCTGCAAACGCCTATTACGGGTGAAAGCGTAGCGGCCAAAGCACTGCGCCAGCAGATCAGGCTCATGGCCCCCACCAATGGCCGTGTCCTCATCTTCGGGGAATCCGGCAGCGGCAAGGAACTGATCGCCCGCGCCATTCACGCAGAAAGCCAGCGCTGCGAACGCGTTTTCGTCGAGCTCAACTGCGCCGCCATTCCCGAGGACTACATCGAAAGCGAGCTCTTCGGCTACCGCAACAGCGCCATCCCCGGAGGCCCGGCAGAAAAACGCGGCACCTTCGAACGCGCCGACGGCGGCACACTTTTTCTCGATGAAGTCGGCGACATGAGCCTGAAAACACAGGCCAAGGTGCTGCGCGCGCTCGACGAGCAGCGATTCACCCCCGTCGGCGCCATTCACGCCATGAGCGTCGATGTCCGCGTCATCGCCGCCACCAACAAAAATCTCGAAGAAGAGATCGCAAAAGGAAACTTCCGCGAAGACCTCTTCTATCGCCTGAACGTTATTCCCTTCTACGTTCCACCCCTGCGCGACCGCAAGGAAGACATCCCGCTGCTCACACGTGACTTTCTCCGCGCCTTCGGCCGCGAATACGGCCGCTCCCGGGTTGACATCGCAGAAGACGCCATCGAGCTGCTCAAGCACTATCACTGGCCCGGCAATGTGCGCGAGTTGAAGAATCTCATAGAGCGAGTCCTCATACTCAATCCGCAGGCGCCGCGCATCGAGCGCAAACACCTGCCCATGCTGGTGCATCGCGGCACCAGCAAGCGCAGCGAAGACTTCAGCACCCTGCACCAGGCGCGCGAAGCCTACGAGCGCGACTACATCCTGAAAAAAATAGACGAGTGCCACGGCAACATCAGCCGCGCCGCAGAAACACTGGGCCTCGAACGAAGCCACCTCTATAGAAAGATGCGAACCCTAGGCATCAGCGTCCGCGAGTAAGAGCATTAGATTTTGCGGCTGTCATCCTGAGCAGCGGAAGGATCTGTTTTTTCAGAGCACAGGCTCGAACCCGGGTGCCCCATCCTTTCGCGAAGTTCGCGAAAGAGCCTGCCCTGAGCTTGCCGAAGGGGTGGGAGAGCACGACCATCAACCATCGACAGTAAAGAATCCAGAGCGGCTCGTTAGATGGAAGGACTACTTCTCTTCCTCATGCTTACCAAGTTCCTCAAGTTGCTTACGCCAATCAAGCGACTCAACAAATCCACGCCGCTCACGCCAGTTTTCTTCAACAATCACATGCAGTTCAAGAAACACCCGCGTCCCCAGCAGCGATTCGATCTCCTTGCGAGCATTCGTCCCAATACTCTTCAGCTTGCTCCCGCCCTTGCCGATCAGAATCGCCTTCTGTCCATCGCGCTCGCAATAGATCGCAGCAGAGATGCGCGTCAGCGGATTTTTATCGCCCGCCTGCGGCTCTTCAAAACGCTCAATCACCACGGCCGAAGCATACGGAACCTCTTCGCCCGTCTCCTGCAGAATGCGCTCGCGAATCAACTCGGCAACGAGAAACCTCTCCGGCTGATCCGTGTACTGGTCCTTCGGGAAGTAGCGTTGCCCCGCTGGCAAATACTCGACCAGCTTGGTCACCAGGCGATCTAATCCATCGCCCTTGCGCGCCGAAATCGGAAAGACTTCCGCAAACGATTGCAGTGCGCTAAGCTGCGCAATCAACGGCAGCAGATTTTCTCTGGGAATGAGATCAATCTTGTTGATCAGCAGAAACACAGGGCAATCAAGCTTCCGGATCAACTCCAATACGAACGCGTCTTCACTTCCGCCGCGCGTCTTCTTCTGCTCTCCGGCTGCATCATCTTTTTGTAACTCAGGCTGTGGCAAATCCAGACGCCGCGTCGCATCCACCATCAGCAGGACCAGATCCCGGCTCTCAAGCGCGTCGTGAACTTCCTGCATCATGCGCCGGTCAAGCCACGATCCTGGCTTGTGCACTCCCGGCGTATCGACAAAAACAATCTGTGCCGCCGGATGCTTCCCCTTCCGCGCCGCGACTTCCACAACTCCGTTGATCCGCGTGCGCGTAGTCTGCGGCTTGCTGGTAACGATAGCGACCTTTTCGCCCACCAGCGCATTCAGCAATGTCGATTTGCCGACATTTGGCCGGCCAAGAATCGACACAAATCCGGAGCGCAACACTACTTGCCGCCGCCGGTCTCAGCCACAGCGGCATCCAGCATCGAATACAGTTTGCTGAAATCCTTCACCTCGGTCGCGTTCGTCACGCCATGCTTATCGGTCACAATCCACACCGTCGGCGTCTGGTGCACACCCAGCCGCACGCCAAGGTCATAGTCAGCCTTCACCGCCGCCGCCAGCTTCCCCTGCGGATCGATCACAAACGGCAGCGCAACCCCGTGGTCTTTCGCAAACTTGTCGGTAAAGGTTCGCAGATCATCCGGCGTTTCAATACTCAACTGACTCGCAAACACGGCATCACGATACTCGTCACCCAGCTTCTGCGACTTCGTATCGAACCAGCGCGCATTTACCGCCGCCTGCTGGCTCCAGCGATGGTACTGGATGGGAAAGTCGTGCCGCTCCCACGGAATGTGGTACTTCGCCGCCGCATCCTTTAACAACGGATTCTGGTGCGCGCAGCTCGGGCACTCCAGATCGGCAAACTCAATCAGCGCGACCTTCGCCCCTGGAGGAGGCTTCAGCGCGCTTTGGTCCATGGCGGCCCTACTCTGTGTCGCCGTTCCAAAAACCAGCGCACAGGCTCCGACAAATGCAAGAAAAGTCCGAAACATAATCCCCTCACTAAATTCTATCGTGGGCACGCAGCCATTAGACTGGAATCATCTCTATGCGTTACCTGATCGCCCTGCTCGCCATCGCCGGAATCGTCGCCGCCACTCTCGCGCTACGCATTCACTACTCAATGGATGCGCCGCCCTGCGACATCAATGCCCACTGGGATTGCGGCATCGTCAACCACAGTCGCTACTCGGCGATTCACGGAATTCCCGTCGCCGCCATCGGCATCGCCGGCTACGTGGCCATCGCGATCCTCGCGCTCGCCCGCCGCTATCGACTGCTGCTCACGGCATCCCTCGCCGGCCTTGCCTTCACTCTCTATCTCACGAGCATCGAGGCCCGCATTCTCGAAATCTGGTGCCTCTACTGCGTCATCTCGCAAACCATCATGGCGCTCATCGCGCTGCTCTCCATCGCCGCCTCCTTCCGGTCGCGAAAAGCTACGTGACAGCGCTCGTCTCCTGTTTCCGCGAGACGCGCAGCCGTTCAATCCGGCGGTCGGTCGATGCCAGCACCTCAAAGCGCAGGCCATCTTCCTCCACCACCTCGCCCGGCATCGGAATCCGCCCGGCAGCCTCGCTCACCAGTCCCGCAACCGTAGTGGCCTCATAGTCTTCAGGCATCTGCCACTGCTCGCTAAACAGCGCTTCCAGCCGCTCGATGTCCAGACTTCCCGGTATCAACCAGGAACCATCCGCCTCGTGCTTGGGCGACTCCAGTTCATCCTCTTCATGCTCGTCCGCAATCGAGCCGACGATCTCTTCCAGCAGGTCTTCAATCGTAACCAGCCCCGCCACGCCGCCGTATTCGTCAATCACAATGCGCATGTGCTGCTTTTCTCTCTGCATTTCGCGCAGCAGCTCATTGACCTTCTTCGTCTCCGGAACGAACGCAGCCGGCCGCTGAATACTCGAAACCCTGCGCGTCCGCGCCGCCTCATCGCTCACACGCAGCAGGTCATGCGCAAAGGCAATGCCGGTAATGTGATCCAGCGACCCTTCATACACCGGCACGCGCGACACCGGATGCTGTTCAATCAACTGCAGCAGTTCTTCGAGCGTCGCCGATCCCGGAATCGCAATCATCTCCGGCCGAGGCGTCATCACCTCGCGCACCACCTTGTCGCCGAACTCCACCGCCGACCGCACCAGTTCGCGGTCACCCTCTTCAATGATTCCCTCTTCCTCGCCAGCCTCAATCAGCGCCTCTACAGCTTCTGATGAAGACGTGCTCTCCTCCGCCGGCTTCGGCGCCTCGGCCAAGGCGGCAATCGACAGCAGAAAGCCAAGAAACAAAGTCACAGGGAGGATAAGGTAAAACAGCGCCTGTAACAGCCAGCGCACCCGCACCACCCACAGCCCGCGGGTGCGCGAAAAAAACACAAATGGCAGCAGCCGGTTGAAGAGCGCAATCACTAGTACCACGCCCAGCACTGCCTGCCCGATCTCGCCAAACGTAGGCCGGTCTGTCACCGACGCGCGATCGAACAGCAGCATCCCGAAAATCAGCGTGAGGCAAGCCAGCGACAGCTGCGAGAGCACGGCCGCGGAAAGCATCAGACGGTCCCGGCTGAGCCCAAGCTTCGGCTCCACATGCTGCTCCCACGTGTCAATATTTTCCTGGAATTCGCGGGAAAGAAATTTCCCCATCTCCGAATAAAGCCGGTCCACGTATGAGGCCAGCGTCAGCACGATCAACAGCAGAGTAATCAATATGGCAGCTTCGACCTTCATCGCACGCGGCTCCGCTTCTTCGTGCCTGCGCCCTCCTTCTTTACAGGCCTCCGCACCGCTCTCGCGCTCCGCTGAATCAACCCTGACGGCAGATCCAGCTCTTTCCGCAACGAGCGTTCCCTCCGCGCCATCTGCCCCTTGTCCGTTTCGTGGTCGTAGCCAGCCAGATGCAGCAACCCATGCAGCATCAATATCTTCACTTCCATCTGAAGCGAGTGGCCATGCTGCTCTGCCTGCCTTTGTGCTGTTTCAAGCGAAATAGCAAGGTCCCCTGCCAACTCGGACTCCTCGCCATGAAAATCATCCACCGGAAACGACAACACATCGGTGGCCTTGTCCTTCTTGCGGAAATTGCGATTCAGCGTGCGCAGCGTCGTGTCGCTTGCCAGCAGCACTGAAACCTCGCCGCGTAATCCCACAGCCGACTGTGCTCTGGACAGAAAGCCGCGCAGCTCCCGCATCTTCAGCGCTGCTTCGCGCTTCTTCGACTCAGCTTTCTTCTCTTCAGTCGCAGCAGCTTGTTCGATCAGGATCATGAAAGGGGATGAGGGAAGACGCCCACTCCGCCTGCCCCCCCTGTTTTGATGGTACCGCAACCGGTTTTGATCTACTGCGGTTTTGACGGCGCCCGCGTCTCGCCCGACTCCTGCAGCGAAAGTGGAAGCTCCCGCTGCGCGCGGCCGAAGCTGTCGTAAGCGCGAATAATGCGCTGGACTAAGTGATGGCGCACCACATCGCCGTCCTCAAAGCGAACGAAGCGAATTCCATCCACGCCGTCGAGGATATTCATCGCCTCGATCAATCCCGACTTGCGCGGATTCGGCAGATCGATCTGCGTGATGTCGCCTGTAATCACGGCCTTGGCGTTGTTCCCCAGACGCGTCAAGAACATCTTCATCTGCTCGCTCGTCGTGTTCTGCGCTTCGTCCATGATGATGAACGCATCGTTCAATGTGCGACCGCGCATGAACGCCAGCGGTGCCACCTCGATCACGTTGCGCTCCAGCATCTTGTCCACCCGCTCCGGCTCCAGCAGATCGTACAGCGCATCATACAAAGGACGCAGGTAAGGGTCGACCTTCTCCTGCAGACTGCCCGGCAGAAAGCCGAGCCGCTCACCCGCTTCCACCGCGGGACGCACCAGCACAATCCGGCTCACCTTCTTCGCCAGCAGCGCCGAAGCCGCCATCGCGACAGCAAGATACGTCTTGCCCGTACCGGCAGGCCCAATGCCGAAGACCATGTCCGTCTGCTCAATCGCCTCGACGTAATGTCGCTGATTGAGCGAACGCGGCTGCACCATGCGCTTGATACCCGCCGACCGCTGCTTGCCGCTTTCGACAAGGCTGCGCAGCGTCACCGCCGGATCAGCGACCACCAGCTTCAGCATGCCGTGGAGTTCCCCGTTTTGCAGGTTCACTCCATTGCGGCGCAACTGCTCGTAATCGCTGAAGATGCGTTCCACGCGGGCAAGGCTCTCCTGCGAGCCTTCCACCTGCACTGCATCCGATTTCAGATCGATGCGCACATGGAGAGAATCTTCCATGAGTCTCAGATTTTCGTCGCGGGTCCCAAACAGGGGCTCAAGATTCGGCGTGATTTCCAACGCTTTTTTCATCAAGCGGAGAAATAACCTCCCAGGTCGGCTGTGGACACAGTCACCATGTGTAAGTGGGTTGTAAGAAGTCGGGGGGCAGAATTCAGCGGAGTTAGTGCCACACTTATTAGATGCGGTAACCGAAGCGTCGAATTGGTAATCGTCACCAAATCCTTGCTGTTGGGGTCAGAGTAGCGCCGCTGCTGTTTCCAGTCAATGGAGAATTGATGAAAAGATGGCTAAGCCGTACCGAAATTGGCTCCTCTTACGCCAGATCGATGCGCCAGTCCGACCTCTCGCAGTAATTCCGGGTCATTCTCCACAACGCATGCGCCACCGTCACCGCATGGCAATGTTGGATCTTCAATCCCGAAGACATAATGCTCGGATTGCTGCGGCCGAAAGGCGGTGCCACCACTCCGAATTCCTGACAAAGCTTCACAAACTCCACCTGGGATCTCTCAATCCCCGGTGTCATATCCTGCTGCTTGGTCGTCGTATTCCCCGTCAGGGCGTCTTGCTCCTCCTTGGTATCCGATGCTAATCCGCGCTGCGCCACTATGGCGACAGTTCCCATACTGATGCACATATACTCGTCCGGCAATCCCAGCATATGGCCATACTCGTGCACCACCGCCTGTTGCGCAAACTGAGGAAATGCATTCACATTCCCTAATACCCCGGTCTTCACGGTATTTAACTGGGCGGCATCCAGTTCGATCTTCGCAAAGCCCGCCCTGCCACGTTTCTCATACGAATATTTGGCCTTCAGACCGAAGGTCGTAAGAATGCCTCCAACACCTTTGGCCGTCTCTGTGCCGTCCGCGCCCGGTCCGGTAATCTTCACCTTGGGCTTGGTCCCCGAGTTCTCAAAGACAACGCTGGTGTCGCGCGCAAATGTCCGCAGGCGCTCCATCGCTACCATCGAATATCCGGCTCCGACCTTGGTTTTCTGCGGCTCCACCACCGCAATCTCAACCTCTTTGGCCATCGCCGTCAAAATATTATTCGCCTGCGTGAGTTCCGCCGCATCCCATGCCCCCAGATGGAACTGCGCCGAGAGCTTGCCGCGATATGGGTCCCACTTCCGGTCCTTAAGCTGCGCCAGGCTGGGGTCCTCTCCCGTGCGTACGCATATCGTGCCCTGCTTATTGTTCACGATCTTCAGATCGTAGTGGGCTTCCGCAATCGGAACCTCCTTCACCTCGAACTCAGGCTTTACCGTAACGCCCTCAAAGCCTTTCTTCGTCAAAGTAAAGCGAAATTTGTTGTTCCACGTCTGCGGAACATTGTCCTTGAAACCCTTCAGAAACGCCTGCTTGGTGGCCTCCGGAATAGCCTGGCCCATAGGATCGACAAACCGCGCCGCCACCTTCACCGTGACCTTCATGATGCCGGTCAAAGGGTCATATTTTGCGAAAAAACAACCCAGGCCGCCGGGCGGTACATGCGCACGGCTGGATGAAAATGCACGTGTCTTGAAACGGGCGAGGTCGTACGTCGGCGGCATCGTGATCTATCTCCTGCTGTCTCTGGATTTTGGAGTGAGTGCCTTCAAGGTACGGAGTGCCCAAGGCAGTGAGCACACTCACTATATATCAAAGGAAAACGCCCGGCTTCGAGAAAAGCCGGGCCAGAAGCACTGCGGTAATCGGGAACTTAACGCGAAGACACCGCCTCAGGTTTCCCCGCCAGATACGTTTCAAGCACTGCCTGAAACTTTCCCAGCCACTTCGGATGCGCCGGCCACGCAGGCCCCGTCACCAGGTTCCCATCCACCACCGCATCCGTCATCGCAACCTCAACATAAGTGCCGCCAGCCAGTTCCACCTCCGGAGCGCACGCCGGATAACAACTCACCTTCCTGCCCTCAATCACACCCGCCGCAGCCAGCAACTGCGCCGCATGGCAGATCGCGGCAATCGGCTTATTTCCTTCAGCAAAATGCCGCACAATATCGAGCACTTTATGATTGAGCCGCAGATACTCCGGCGCGCGCCCACCCGGAATCACCAGCCCGTCGTAATCCTCCACACGAACGTCGGCAAAGGTCGCATTCAGCGCAAAATTATGCCCGCGCTTCTCCGAATACGTCTGATCGCCCTCAAAGTCATGAATCGCCGTCCGCACCACCTGCCCGGCCTTCTTATCCGGACACACCGCGTCCACCGTATGCCCAACCATCTGCAGCGCCTGAAACGGCACCATGATCTCGTAATCCTCAACGTAGTCGCCCGCCAGCAGCAACAATTTCGCAGTGCTCATCATCCACTCCTTGTCAGATATTTCTCCATTTTTGGATGGAGAACCAGCACTCCACGATTCCGTCAAATTCCTGTAAAACCTGATCACAAAATGCCATCACACATAAGAAAATCTAATAGTGAGGACTGTGCGGGTGCTCCGAGTCGAAGAACCCACTTCTTTCATCTACTAGGGTGGGAACAAAAAAAGGAGTTCAAAACCAATGAGCCAGACCCAAGCCATCTCCGCCGCAGCCGCCGGAACCTTCACCCTCGGCGGTGACCTCACCGTCAACCGACTCGGTTACGGAGCCATGCGCATCACCGGCCCCGGCATCTGGGGCCCGCCCAAGGACAAGGTTGCGGCGCTCGCTACCCTCCGCCGCACGGCTGAATTAGGAGTCAACTTCATCGATACTGCCGATTCCTACGGCCCCAACGTCTCCGAAGAACTCATCGCCGAGGCCCTGCACCCGTACCCTGCCGGCCTCGTCATCGCCACCAAGGGTGGATGGGAGCGCGTCGGCCCCGGCCAGTGGGTCCACAACGCCAGCCCGCAGCACCTCAAGGAAGCCGTCGCCGCCAGCCTCCAGCGCCTGCGCCTCGACCGCATCGACGTCTACCAGCTCCACATTCCCGATCCTGCCGTCTCCTTCGACGCGTCCATGGAAACACTGGCTGAACTGCGCCAGCAAGGCAAGATCCGCCACGTGGCGCTCTCGAACGTCGCGCAGGAATACATCGAGCGCGCCCGCAAGATCGTCCCCATCGTCTCGGTGCAGAACCGCTACAGCTTCGCCGACCGCGAGTGGGACTTCGTCCTTAACTACTGCGAGAAGAACAACATCGCCTTCCTGCCGTGGGCTCCACTGGGACAGAACCGCGCCGCCCACGAAGCCCTCGAAAAGGTAGCCAGGGAATTCAGCTCCACGCCGCTGCAGGTCGCGCTTGCGTGGCTACTCAAGCGCTCCAAGGTGACCATCCCCATTCCGGGAACATCGAGCGTCGCGCATCTTGAAGAAAACGTGGCAGCCGCAGCATTGGAACTCCCCGACGCAGCCTTTAAAGAGCTTTCAGCAGTGACGCCGCCCCCAGCCAGCCTCCGCGGCTAACTACGCTCAAAGGAAGTCATCCTGAGCGAAGCGGCTAGCGTGCGAGGTCCTGGCGGCAGCCAGGACCCGCTTTTACCCACCAAGCACGAGACCAGGGTGCCCCATCCTTTGTGCCCGTAGTTGGCACAAAGGGTGGGAGACCACAAAAGCAATCCGAACCTCATAACATCAAACCAGCGGAAACCACTCCGTCCAAACCTCCCCGCGCCGCCCGACATAATCGACCTTCTTACCCAGCGGATAAACCCAGTACTGCGCCACTCCCGCAGTCGAAATCTGTTCCATGAAGGCGATGTACCCAATCTTTCCCTGCTGCACCTGCTGAATCGCCCGGCGAACGCCATTCTGGTCGAAGGCGTCCGCCACCGTCAGCGACTGCAGCTTCGGTTCACCTTCCACATACGATTCGCCGCTAGGCATGTTATACGTCTTCTCATGCCGGTAAACGTCGGCGTGATACGACTCCACACCCGCATCCAGCAGCTTCCCCACCACTTGTGGAAAGCGCAGCGTGCCTTCGACAGATCCCACGCTGCACTCCCGCATCACCGCAATCGTCTCTTCGTTCAACATTGTTTCTTCCTTTCTGCAATCAAGATCAAATTCGTTACTCGACCGGAACCGCCGACAACCCGTGCACCTCAACCGTCTTCCGCATCGCCTCTACCAACGCGCGCTTCTCCTCCTCAGAAAAATGAGCGAAGAAAGCAGCGTCATTTGCATCCGCCAGCGCCGCCAGCTTTGGCACCAGCCCCCGCCCATTTGCGGTCAACCGGACAATCTGCGCGCGCCCGTCGCAGTCATGCGCTCGCCGCGCAACCAGCTTCTTCGCCAGTAGCCGTTCTACCAGGCGCGACACCGGCCCCTTCGTCATCCCCATCGCGGCGGCGAGTTCCTTAGGCTGCATCTCGTCATGGCCAAACAGCACCCGCAACGCCACCCACTCCGACACGGTCACCCCCTCAGCCTCCACCCGCCGCGCAAACTCCGCCGATACAGCATTCGACACATAGCGCAGCCAGTACCCGAGATGCTCCTCAAGCCCGCTGATCTGTTTCTTTCCTGAAGTCTGTTTCATCGCAAAATCAAATATAGTTGCCTTAGCAACTATATGTCAAGAAAAAAACTACTCACCGAATTTCGATGGTCTTCCCGTAAGCCATGTGTTAACCCGAATCTTTCAAAAGAAAGGGACCCATCATCGTGCCTCAGTTCATATTCTGGCCATGCTTCTCCGGAACCGTCTTTCTCGCAATTGGATTGTTCGCAGTCAGGACAGAACTGAAAGCAGTCCTCGGACTGGACAAACTGCTCGTGCTGGCGCGCGTCTTCGTCGCCACACCCTTGGCCGTCTTTGGAGCGGAGCATCTGGCCGGGGCTCAATTCATCATGCAGGTCATCCCCGCCTGGATACCGGCCCGCATGTTCTGGACTTATTTCGTCGGCCTCGCCCTCATTGCTGCCGCGCTGAGCCTCGTCTCAATGAAATATGTGCGCGTGTCGAGCATCCTCTTAGGCGTCATGTTCGTCCTCTTCGTGCTCATGATCCACCTTCCGAATGTTGCCGCCAACCCGAGAGACAGAATCCTGTGGGCAGTCGCCCTCCGCGACCTGTCGTTCGCCGGAGGGGCTTTCGCGCTTGCGGGAACCCAGATTCAGCAATGGAACGAACCAGTTTCGAAAGCGCTGATACGCATTGCTCGCGGATTTGTAGCCTTCCCCTTGCTCTTCTTCGCGGTCGAACACATTCTCCATCCTCAGTTCGCTCCCGGCGTTCCTCTCCCCAAGTTGACGCCAACCGGTGTCCCTTTTCCGCATGTTTTAGCAACCATCGTCGCAGCCGCCCTGTTTGTCGCCGGAGTGTGCCTTCTCATCGGAAAGCGAGCTCGGACGACAACAACATGGCTCGGCCTGGTGCTGGTCCTTCTTACGTTCTTTTTCTATCTGCCCATCCTTGCTCTGGCTCGCCAGGCAGCACAAATCACGGAATGTCTGAACTACGTGGCGGACACGATGCTCTTCGCTGGAATGGTCTTGTTTCTAGCGGCTGCCATGCCCAGCGATAAGCCCGATTCCTCTGGTCAAGCCAAAGTCGGCGATCGCTGAATTCAAACCGCAGGCTCGCGTATCCTTAAGAAGCCCGAGAAAGCAGGAAAAACCCATGGGCCGACGCTTTGCCGAACTCGCCTTCACGCCGCTGGTCAAAGCACAGCAGGAGAAGCACGGCAGTCGCCGCCAGTACGAGCGCGTGGAACAGTCCGTCATCCCCGGCAGCCACCTCGGCCCCGATGAGCAAGCGATGATCCGCACTCGCGACGGCTTCTACATGGCCACCGTTAGCGAATCCGGGTGGCCCTACGTCCAGTATCGCGGCGGCAACAAGGGCTTTCTGCGCGTGCTCGACGAGCAGACCATCGGCTTCGCCGATCTGCGCGGCAACAAGCAGTACATCAGCCTAGGCAACCTGCAACACGACGACCGCGTCGCCCTTTTCCTGATGGACTACCCATCACAGAGCCGGCTGAAGATTCTTGGCCACGCAGAGTTTCACGAAGACGACGCAACCGCTCAGGAGTTGCTCGAAACGCTACGCGTGCCGGAAGAAAAGACGCCGGCGGAGCGCGCCGTGCTCGTCCACGTCGAAGCCTTCGACTGGAACTGCCAGCAGCACATCACGCCGCGCTATACAGAGGAAGAACTGTCCGAGATTCTCGACCCCATCCGCCGTCGCCTCGACCAAGTGGAAAAAGAAAACGCACGACTGCGCGGCTCCGCTAAACCTTGAAGAGCAAGTGCTCCAATACGGGGCCGATGGCAAATACGGGAAGATAGCTCAATGCCGTAACCACGACCAGAAAAAGGGTGAGCAGGATGCCGAATGAGAGCGTATGCGTTGGCAATGTTCCAATAGAGCGCGGCGTTATCTTCTGTCGCGCGAAGAGACCAGCGAAGGCAAGCGCGGGAATGGCTAAACCAAATCTTCCGGCCATCATCGCGATTGAGGTCATGATGTTATAGAAAGTCGTATTTGCGCTGAGGCCGCCGAAGCTTTGGCCATTGTTGGCAAACGCGGAAGCAAAAGCGAAGAGTATCTCCGTAAATCCGTGAGTCCCGCCGTTGGTTGTAAGACCAGCGAGCCCGGCTTTTGTCGAAATTGTGATCGCGGCGAGAGCCAGAATCGTGGTCGGGCCGGCAAGCGCGTACAACATGATCATCTTGTTTTCCGCCGGTCCAATCTTTTTGCCCAGATATTCAGGCGTGCGGCCAACCATCAGTCCTGCCAGAAATACCGCGATCGCCGCAGTCATCACCATGCTGAAGAGCCCGGTGCCAAGGCCCCCAAAAATCACCTCGCCGAGGAGAAGATTGAGCAGCAGAATGAATCCTCCAAGCGAGGTAAAACTATCGTTCATGGCATTGGTTGAACCCGTGGCTGTGTTGGAGGTCACAATGCCGGTAAGGGTCGATCCTGCGATTCCGAACCGCACCTCTTTTCCTTCCATGTTGCCGCCAGCCTGGAGTTCACTGTGGCGTGCATCCACTCCGCGGAGCCATGGATTTTCACGCTGCTCGCTGAAATGCAAAGCAGCCAGTCCGCCGATAAAGAGGAACAGCATCACCGAATACAACAGCCAGCCCTGTCGTCGATGGCCTACTATTCTGCCAAAAGTGTGGGTCAAGGCTGCCGGCAGGAGAATAATCGACAGCATCTCCAGAAAATTACTGAACGGCGTGGGGTTCTCATATGGATCAGCGCCGTTCGCGTTAAAGAAGCCTCCCCCATTCGTGCCGATGTTCTTGATGCTCTCCAGGGCGGCGACAGGTCCTTGAGGAATGATCTGCTTTGCTCCCTCAAGCGTAGAGCTGTTCGAATAGTGATGGAAGTTCATAGGAACTCCCTGCCAGATCAGCAGCAGTGCTCCGAGAATTGAGCCGGGCAACAGGACCCATAGCAAACTGCGCGTCAGATCTACCCAGAAATTCCCCAGCGTCTCGGAAGCTTCCCGCGCGAGTCCTCTTATGAATGCGATACCCACCGCCAGGCCAGCGGCTCCAGCCAGAAAGTTCTGAGTGCAGAGACCCACCATCTGGCTGAAATAGCTCATGGTGTTTTCTCCCCCATAAGCCTGCCAGGTTGTGGTGGTTGAGAAGCTGATCGCTGTGTTGAAGGACAAATCCGGGGAGAGTGGTGTGGTGTGGTATTCAGGGAAAAACCAGGGAAGGAAGCGCTGAAATCTGAGGATCAGGTAGAGGAACAAGGTACAGATGAAACCGAAGATCACGAAGTTGGCGGCGTATTGCCCGGCGCTCATCTCGATTGCCGGGTCCACTCCTGTCAGGCGATAGATACATCGCTCGACTGGCGCCAGGAGAGGATCCAGCATGGTTTTTCGCCTGGAGAAGACTCGATCGAGGTATCCGCCTAAAGGCTTTACCAGGACGGTGACGATCAGAAGGAACAAAAAGTATTGAAGGGCGCTGTTTACGTTCATTACAGGGAAGGCTGTGAGTTTCCATCGAACAGCCTTCCTGCGATTAGTTTCTCACCGTGTCCATAAAGAAACTGTAGGGTTTTTTATCGCCCCCGAATCAGCTCGAAGCGGACAGAATAGCCGAGGCCGATCGAGTGAGAGGGCGTCGCGGACGAAAGACCGAAGCTCCAGTGAAAATCCAATTGTTGATGCGGCGTAGGCTTGTAGGACGTGCCGAAATCGATGACGTGCTGCGGGCTTCCACGCTGGGGAAAGGCCCCGGAATATTCGACCCAGGCGTCCCAGGGCGGCAGGAGCTGGCGGTCGAAATACACGCTCGACTGGCCCGTCAGATTTCGCCACGTTCCCTGCGTTGGCCACATGAGAGAGAACATTCCGGCAACTGTCCAGTTCTTTGTCAGCGAATGCGACCAGGGCAGCTGGACCGTCGGGTCATATCCATGACTTGATATCAGGTTCGCCCCCGTGGGAAGGCTTACGGAGGGTATGAGCGAGACGTTAAATCCGCCCCGTGTTGGACCAAGCTGCTGCTTGAAGCCCAGAGTCAAATCACCAAATCCGTTGGTGAATCCGGAAGCGGTGTCGTCGTTGTAAAAGTAGTTGGGGGTCGTAAAACGCAGCTCGGTTTTTCTGGCAACTCCAAAGCGTACCGATGTTTCGGGAATGTCAAAGGTCCACTGGCCTCCATTGGCGGTCTCCAGAAACCCGTTCTCAAACTGCAGGCTTCCACAGGGGACGACAATGCTCGAACTTGTTATCTGCGGCCGATCTGTGGCAATCGGGCTTTGCGCATTGGCGCCGCAAGTCTGAGCCTTCGCCTGGAGCGCGAGGGTGGTTCCCGCCATGACAGAAAGGAACAGCGCGCATGCGGACCACGGCATGCAGAGGATCATAACCGGTAACTCCCGTATCACGGGCAAACCGGAAATAGCAGGATTAGTCAGGTACGCTGCTGACACCCCTCAGTAGCGGACAAATACGCTGGGGCCTGTTCACACTACCCGAGGGGCAGCGTTGCGAGGGAAAAACGGGCCAGACGAGGCGGAGTCCGAAGGGCTTGGTGGTTCCAAGTTCGAGGGCCACAACGAAGTATGGCCCGCTTTTCCCCGCAGCCCGAAGGGACGGGGGAAAATTTCCCCATCTCTTCGTCACTCGTCGCTAAGATACACCCGGTATCTGTCTCTCCTCACTCCTCGATCTGGGCAAATTTGCCTCCCATCGCTGCTCCCTCGCGTAGTGTGAACAGGCCCTAGTCAAGCCGCGCAAGCACTCGGCGGAGCCACCAGAGGACAAACGCCAGGCAGACGAGCCCTGCGCTCCACACCGCGAATACCAGGTGCACGATCATCGCAGGTGCCGCACCTGCCCGCTTCAGCAGGAAGGGCAGAAAATTCCAGGCAGTGACGTGGACGTAGTCCCAGGGGTCCTCGGTCATGGCCTGGTTACTCAGGCCCCATGCATTCATTCTCCCGAACGCGAAAGCAACGATGTTGCGCATCCGCAGGGCAATCACGAAGGTCGGGTGCCCGAGTGTGTTCATCTGGTAAATTTCGAGTGGTAACCAGAAGGCTAGAGATGCAATCTGGATCACTGTGCTAACTGCTAATAGTGCCACCCCCGTGATCCAAACGGGGCGTCCGACTTCGTTGCGATGACGCAGCAGCAGCGGAACTGCAAGTAGCGCCACCAGTTCGACGGTAGTCGAAACGTAACGGTCGCCCCAGGCGGAGTCGCCACTCCACACCGTATATCGGGCGTAAAAGCTGATGTATGCCAGGAGCAGCAGGCAACCGGTGATTTCGTAGGCCCTGACGACTGGGCTGAATCGCCTCCAGGCCACTGCAGCGAGCAATACCGTGAGGATCAGTAAAGGATCAAAGAGAAAGATGGATTTCTCTGGTGCGAATAGTGCTCCGAAAAAGCCGACATGGAATGGGGTCTCGAAGGGATAGCTGGCAGGCAGAGATGGATCTCGTTGCCTCGCTTCGCGAGCGACCACGCTCAGGTAAGTGTTGAAGAACGACCCAAAGCGATGGTACTGGTACAGGCGATCGATCAATCCGAATAACGCATAAACAGGGAGCGCGGTGGCGATATAGATCCGATATCGATTCCAGAGGACGCGGCCCCGAACTCCCTCGAACCACAGAAGCAGCAACAGAAAAGCGGCTCCGGCCATCAAATCCATCCCCGTTGTGAGTCGGGTGAGCAGATTGAGCCCGAAAGCAACTGAGCCAAACAGAAGAGCGCACCGACTATCGTTGCGTAACCACTCGTATTGATAAGAGAGTCCGGTCAGCGTCAACAAAAAGATGTAATTGTTCTCCATCATGTTCTGCGTGTAATGGAGGTGCGTTGTGGAGAGCAGTAGAGCCAGAACGCCCGCAACAGCTTGCTTGATCCCGAAGTTCAATTGACGCAAAAAGCGGAAGCAAACCAGCGCAGTCAACACGGTGACAAGTATGTTGGTGCAGTAGCTGACGATGATGTTGCGCACGCTGGGATCGTTGCCGTTGTAATCGCCGAAAGCAGGAAGCTGGTCTACGTACGTACCAACCACGTCCGCAGGTAGCATAAGCAGCGACTGCCCGATGCCGTACCAACTCTGCAGATTGCCTCCGCGGCCATGCACACCAAATTCGGGAAACTCCTGTGGGAATACCGGCGGCTCCGCAGTCCAAAAGGAATGTGTGGATTGGAGCCGATGTTGTGTATCGGCGGAGCCCAACTCTCCCGATTGGACCACGAAGGCGATGAGCCCTCCTGCAAGCGCCAGCAGGAAGAGCGGCGCGTGGAACCATCGGCGAAGAGGATGGATCATCATGTGTGTCTGTGAGTTTAGAGGAAAAGCCGTCCCTTAATTTTGGGCGCAAGATCGTGACTGCAGAAAACTCGAAATATCAGATCAATGATCGCTGACAGAAAATGTTCAGGTAATCGCTACTCGGAAACGATCGGATTATTAAAGCGGACCACAGATTTTTGATCATCGAGACAAATCATCCGCCCTGCTGCATACAATAGCTCCAGCGATGACTCGACCTCTCACCCTGCTCACCCTCGCAGCCTGCATCACATGCGCCGCGTCCGCCCAGAAGACCCAGCCCCCGCCGCTCTCCTATGACTGCCACCGCACCGCACCGCCCATCGTGATCGACGGCAAGCTCGACGACCCCGCCTGGCAGCAGGCGCCGTGGACCTCGGACTTCATCGACATCGAAGGGTCGGCAAAGCCAACGCCGCGCTTCCGCACGCGCGCAAAGCTTCTCTACGACGACAAGTACCTCTACATCGCCGCCGAGATCGAGGAGCCCAACGTAACCGCCACGCTCCTCCAGCACGACTCCGTCATCTTCCACGACAACGACTTCGAAGTCTTCATCAAGCCGCTTCCTGCAACCGAAAGCTACTACGAGTTCGAAATCAACGCCCTCAACACCAGCTGGGATCTCTTCCTGAACAAGCCCTACAACCAGGGCGGCAAAGCCGACAACAGCTGGGACATCGCCGGCCTCAAGACCGCCGTCGCCGTGCAGGGGACACTCAACAACCCCAGCGACACCGACCAGGGATGGACGCTCGAAATCGCCTGGCCCCTCGATGCCTTCAACTCCCGCCAGACCGTGCCGCCGCCACAACCGGGTACGACATGGCGCATCAACTTCAGCCGCGTCGAGTGGAAGCCCGGCCAGAAGAAAGAAGACAACTGGGTCTGGTCGCCGCAGGGCGTCGTCAACATGCACGTCCCCGAGCGCTGGGGCTATCTCCGCTTCCGCTAGTGATTGCCCCAAACAATGTGCAACTGACACGGTTACAAATTTTCCACAAAAAGTCCGCTATTTCCACACTACAAAATTTGCCAGACCCCCTTGCAATGATCGTGATCGGGAGTATGCTTCAAATCAACGGAAGAGAGATCTTCCAGAAGGAGAGAGCAGACAAAGAACCATCAGGAGAACCGGCAACGGATCTCGCGAGAGCATACAGGACGCTGGATGTTTTTGGATGGAACCGAGAAAGCTATTACGACGAAACGTGACCACGGGAAAACAAGGGAAGCGCGGGCCGCAAGGTCCGCAGGCCCTGAGCGATTCCGAAGTAGCAAAGTAGTTGTGATCTGGACGCCGAACCAGGTCTTCGAAAAATCGGAAAGAAGGGGCGAAATCCCGCAAGGGAGATCGCCCCTTCGCTTTTCTGCCACTCGGCAGTCCCGCCCGTCGATTTATGACGCAAACTGCTGCCGCATTTATACTGGTGTCCCCGCCAAAATTCCTCCTCCATAACGGGAGCACCGATGGAATCGAATCGCCTGAGGAGTCGCGCGCGGCTTCACGGAATTTGCCGCTGGCGCTGCAGTCTGCTGTTGGCGTTTTGTCTGCTCTCTCTTCCCGCCGCCTGCAAACGTAAGCATCATCACGTCAACCTCACCTGGAAGGCGCCGACAAGTTCACCGGTACCCGTCGTTGGCTATAGGATTTACCGCTCGGCAGATGGAGGCGCAACCTACGCCCCGCTGAATTCAACCCCCATCAAAGAGACGACGTATCCGGATTGGGTCATCCAGAACGGTCGCACCTATCGCTATCAAGTGAGAAGTGTCGACGCCCACGGAAACGAAAGCGTTCCCTCCAACATGGTCGACGTGACCGTTCCGAAATAGCTAAGCCTGTTGCGCCCGCGGCTTCGGAGAAAGCCATGCCGCAGCCACCAGACACACCGTAATCAGGATTGAGAAAGCGATCGGCAAGGCGAAGAAGTATCTCCAGCTCAAAATCGTCACGGCGACAAAGCAAAGGGCAAGCGCCCACGCAGTGCCGCGCATGGACGCCAAGGTCTCTGCCGAAAGACCGGCGAGCTGCCACGCCAAGACCGCCGCAAATAGAAGAAACACGGAGACAAAGTATCCGGCCCCAACAAAGAGGTCCCAATACGTCCGGCTAAACCCTTGCACGTCAAAATGAATGGACCGCATCAAGCTAAGAAGCGTGTCCACTCCCCATTTGGGATCGGACTGGCGAAAACCAAGTGTATGCCCGATGTCAAAAAGCAGAATGAGAACAGCGGCGCTTCGATAAAATACGGACGCTTTCATCTCTTGCCTCCAGCGGTCAGTCGGCGGGAGTGTACCACGCTACCGCTGCCGGGAATGGCGCAAAAGTCTTTTGCCGTCATCCTGAGCGGAGCGCCGCAGGCGCGGAGTCGAATGGACCCGCAGGCTGGTTGAACTTTTAATACACCCTGGCGCACTGCCGTGCAGTCCAATAAGCGAGAAAAGAGGTGCGTTCCATGCAAACACTGCGGGAAGTTCTCGATCAGGCACAACAACGCGGAGTGGCCATCGGCCATTTCAACATCTCCGACCTTGTTCTGTTAAAAGCGGTCGCCTCTGCGGCGCAGGAGTTGAGTGTTCCCGTCCTCGTGGGCGCGTCCCAGGGCGAGCGTGACTTTATGGGAGTTCGCCAAATCGCGGCTCTGGTAAAGAGCTTGCGTGAAGAATCCGGCGTGCCGATATTTCTAAACGCGGATCACACGCACTCCCTCGCCAAGGCAGAGGAGGCAGCACGGGCCGGGTTCGACTCCATCGTCTTTGATCTTTCCGCGATGCCGTGGGACGAAAACGTGCGCCAAACCCGAGAGGCAGTCACCGCACTCAAATCAATCTCCCCTTCCATTCTCATTGAAGGCGAAATCGGCGATATCGGTACCGGCTCCGAAATCCATGAAACAACCATCGACCTGTCCAAGGGGCTCACAACTCCAGCAGAGGCAAAGCAATTCGTCGAGGCGACAGGCATCGACATTCTGGCCCCGGCCGTAGGTAACATGCACGGCATGTCACGCAGCATGGTGCGGGGAGAAGCAAGGAAGCACCTCGATATCAAGAGGATCGCTGAGATCAAGGCAGCTACCCAGGTCCCGATAACCCTGCACGGCGGCTCCGGAACCGACGACGAAGATTTTCGCAAGGCCATCGCCGCCGGCATCAACATCGTCCACATCAATACAGAGCTGCGAGTCGCATGGAGACAAAGCCTGGAAGCGAGTCTGGCCAGGAACCCAGACGAAGTCGTTCCCTATAAGATTCTTCCTCCAGTTATCGAAGCTGTGAAGGAAGTAGCCATCTCACGACTGAAGCTATTCAACAGCGTGGGATTGGTCGCTCAGGCGTAGGGCGTCGAATCCGCCACGGACTCATGAAGATAAATGCCGGGTTCACCCCACCCCCGGTATTTTGTAAATTGGTCATTCTTATGGGAGTTGCGTACATCTCGTTGCCCGTGTCATGGAAGACCACACGGTTCAACGACTGGAAGCCTGGCACCCTAATCTCCCACCCCGGTTCGTGTTTTTCGGGCAAATCCCGGAGGATGGGGAGGGTGTCTAAGTCTTTGAAAAGACTCGGTTCCTGTTCTTTAAGTTGCTAAAGTATTGGAAAATCATGGTGTTCCAGGCAAAGTATTGTTTCTTAAAAGGTTAAGGCCCACGCTATAGTGGGCCCTTAACCGTTGCTCTTATAGTTCTATTTTAGCAAATTCTGCATAATTCCACGCCAAACTGCCGCGCGGTTTTACCCTTTGGAATGTGTGGGTTAGTAGAAATCTTCGGGTTCAGGGGCTTGACATGCTTTAGGGTGAACTCCTGAGGTGAGACGGTTATGGTCTAGCTTGGCGCTGCAACCAGAAGACCCAATAGTTTGTTTTGCTGGTGCTGGTTTATGAACAGAGCGGGCAGAAAGTTGTGAAAACTGCCCCACTCAAACCAAAAGATGGCTTGAATGGACACCCGCGAAAAGAACCTCCGGCTCGCTTCCATCCTCACTCCAACGGGACTATCCTTACCTCGCCAAAGATCTTGTGGGGAGGGGACATGACATGGGTACATCAGGTCGAACCCTGAAACAGACAATCATCGAGGAGACGAAAAAATTCCTCGTCATCGCCGCTTATCTTTGGGTGATCTTTGCGCTCCTGATCGAGTACAAGTCCGTAGTTCTGGCCCAGGAGAACGTTAGTATCGAGACGCGTGGCCTCGCGCTCATCAACGCGCTGGCACTCGGAAAGGTCATAGTCTTGGCCGACGCCTTCCACCTGGGCGAGATGGCCGCAGATGTGCCGCTCCTCTACCCAACGCTACTCAAGTCCGCCTTGTTTTCTATCCTCCTGGCTTTTTTCAAAATTCTGGAGGTCGGCATCGTCGGTCTCTTTCACAATCGGCCTTTCGCGCAAAGCATTACTGAAATCGGCGGTGGCACCTTGAAGGGAATCATTTGCGTCACCCTGATCATGTTCGTCGTACTCATCCCCTTCTTCGCCTACGCCGAAGTGCGAAGGGTTCTGGGCCAGGATAGATTGCGCCATCTCTTCTTACATCGACGCCCCGCCGAAAGCCAACTGACAACGGAAGCGTAAGCGACAACGCTGTCGCAAAGGCGGCGCCGAATCCATCATCGATTGGACATGAAGCCTTCCGCAGCAAGGCCGGGGTAGAAGCACTGGCCTTCAGGCCAGTGAATAAGAAACAGCCATAAAAGGGCTTCAGCCCCGGCCCTTACCTAACCGACGTCATCCTGAGCGGAGTGCCGCAGGCGCGCGGTCGAAGGACCTGCGGTGTCTCTTCAAATCAGGACGAAACCCAATGCCGGGGTGCCCCATATCTCGTTTTTGAGATATGGGATCGCCTTGCGCAGCAAGGCTCCGGTGAAAGCACTGGCCTTCAGGCCAGTGAATAGAAATCGGCCCAAGGAGGGGGCTTCAGCCCACATGTGCCGCTAATACCTTCCCCGTATCAAGGTTGCTGGGGGGTAGTGGGTCAATTTGATCTGGAGGCATGAAGTTACCGATAAGGCGACTTTTGCAGGCACTACGAGTTTGTTTCCGGCTTGCCGATGATACGGCAAGATCCCGATCAAGGTTGCGTCAGTTTTTTATGAATAGTGAGCACCAACGCTGCCCCGAGGCTGGAACTATCATTAGTCAAACTCTGGATCGAAGCGCACATATATCAAGATGAATAGAAAAAACTCCACGAAAGTGATAAGGGCTATTGGCAACACACTACCAAACGGGAAATAGTCACGTAGAACCAAAATGAGGAGACAATGTAGCGTTATGCAGATGCCAGTGGCCTCCCACACCCATCCGTGTTTGAGCTTGTTTAATCGATGGGCAAGCAACGGAACAAAAACACATGCAGACCACAACCCAATCTGTATACTTCGTTCCTGATAAGACGATGCAGCGCGCAAGACTACGAAAGCCAATCCAATGCCTGCGCCGACCAGATAGCCTTTCAATCTGCTGTTTCGACGTCCGTCAATCATTCGTGCTAATGCAGTTCACCTTCATCAAACGATCTTAGAACCATTCTTGCTTAAAGCTCATAACATCTTAGCTCCTCAATCGCAAGAGCTTCTCTCAGCTAGTCGAACTTATCCCGCTCGGTGAAAGTCTAGTACACGAAGTGCTTGAAAAACGGGGTTTTGGGTAACTACAACCGGCAGGACCTTAAACTGACCCACTCCCTGCTGGGGTAATGCCTTGCCTAAACCCCCAAAATCACATACACTTATATTTTGCGCGGGATGTGGCTGTGTGTCTCTCCTGCCAGTATCCCATTCCCCTAAGGAAAGTTAAGGAAAACCATGGCAAACCATGTTTCATCGTTGAAGCGCGCCCGTCAGTCCGAGAGAAAGACTGCGGTGAACCGCGCCAACAAGAGCCGCGTTCGCGGCAGCCTGCGCCTCCTGCGTGAGGCCCTCGCCAAGGGCGACGCCGCCGCCGCCAACGAACAGTTCAAGCAGACCGTC
>Ga0206827_1067_pt1 | contig 24677 bp, 18 predicted proteins | sample Alteio_BWOrgCont_77_FD_152852 | JGI IMG/M metagenome (GOLD analysis project Ga0206827, IMG submission 152852) | Enriched cells from forest soil in Barre Woods Harvard Forest LTER site, Petersham, Massachusetts, United States -... | ecosystem: Environmental > Terrestrial > Soil > Temperate forest >...
GCGCCTATATCTGGTTTTGATGTACTCCTGATATTTCCGTCAATATCATCTTTTACTTCATTTATGGGAATGCCCGCAGCCAGCTGCGACGAGAATGGATATAAATTGTTCGGTGAACTGAATAATGGGTTTACAGAAATGGAATTTAAATCAAAACCTGTAGCCATTTGCCAGTCTGAAAGAGATTGTTCGTATAAAGTATCAACTTGCGCTATGTAATTTCCATTGGTATACAAGTTATTATAATTAAAAGAATCGGTTTTAATTATGGTATCCACGCTAATACAAAAAGAACCGCCACTATTAATAATATTATTGTCAAGCACTTTATTATGACTCCCTATAGTAGGGTAATAACTTTCATAAACGGCAAGAGCAACAGGTGGTGGAAATATTTGATATGGTATGGAATAGCGCATATTAATGGTATTATATGCTATCAAAAGATCAGAATCTGCTTCAGCTAATATTCCATATCCGGTCGTATTGGAGCCTAAATAACCAATGGATACTGAATTATTGCAAATGATAGCCGGAGAATCTACCGTACCCCGGCAAAAGTTAGTTTCTATACCTGCTCCAGAGCAAAAAATTCTGTTTTTAGAAATGAATATGTTGTTGAGGCAGTTGTTAATATCGATAGCAATTAATACCCCCGAAAAAGTATTTTCCGAGATATCCAATGAATTTAAATTAAAAAACAACAAACTTATATTGGTAAGAAAATCAAATAGTTCTATCCTGTTTTTCTCAAATACAGTATTGACCTCATAATGTATTACCCCGGTATCATTTACATTATCTTCCAGCGCACAATCTGGAGCCCTGAAAAGGATATTTTTATACGAGTTGCCACTATCTCCATGACTAACAATAATATCTGCGTAGCCATCAGTAAAGATCTGATCATTCAAAAAGCTGCAACCCTTTGGCGAATTCATTTCGATTACAGCATATTGCCAGCCACCCGTTCGCTGGATTGTAATTTGTTTAAAGGTTATAAAACTAACGGTGTCTAATTTTAAAGTATAAATGGTATCGTAATAGTTGCCATTACCTGTGGTATCAGTCAGAATAACTTTGCTGCTATCCCCGTTTGCAGATTGAAAAGAAATAGTATTAGTGCCTGAAGAACCTTTAATAGCATGAATATAAACCTGTTCCTGGTAAGTTCCATCTGCCACATTAAACACCACCGGGCCGCTAATTCCATTCTTAGCAAGTGCATTCACTGCTCTCGTAAAACTAGTAAAGTTTGTAGACCCGGAGCCGGATGGGTTGATAGTATAGTTCCCATTCAATTGCCCGGAAGCAAGTGAAAAGTGAAAAATGAAAAACAAAAAAACAATTGCGAATTTGAATAGGAGAGTCTTCTTCATAGTTATTATATTTGAGTTCTGAATAATTTACAGCTAAGGTAACAGAAATCCTCTATGCCAAATACTTTATCTGTTATTTATTTTCAGCAATCAGTTTTTTTTATCTGTGTTTAAAAAATCTTTTTGCGTCCCGCTAAGATTAGCGCCAACCCTTTGCATGAGAAACGGTAAATCTTTTGCAGGCCACTGTGCCTGAAAACTTTTTTTTGGTTATTTTTGTAATTAAGTTAAAGTTAGGCACATGTCAAACACAGAACTGAAAGAAAGGATAGCAGCAGGTATCAATAAATTGGAGGACAAGGCTGTACTCGAACAACTGAACCGCTTTGTTAATGTAGAACTGCCTGCAAATGGGCTTATGCATTTAACAGAGGCGCAAAAAAAGTCCATCGGAGAGGGAATAGCCGATATTGAAGCTGGCAATTACATCACTCACGATGAAGCCAATAAGCAGATTGATGAATGGCTAAACAAATAATTTGGTCAAACAAGGCCCAAAAAGACAGGAAAGAAATTCTCGCATATTAGTTAGCAAGAAACAAATCAGCGGCATATAGCAAAAAGCTCAATTTGTTATTCATTTTAGGGGCTGCGGCAATAGCTGATTTCCCGGAATCGGGCGTGCAGACCGACGTAATAAATGTAAGAACGAAACTGGTGAGGGATTATTACCTTTTTTATCGAATAAAAGAATCAACGATAGAAATCATATCTATTTGGGATACGAGACGGAATCCGGAGGAAAGTCCATTCTAACCCACTTTATCCTTATATAACAGAAGCGCCCCGCTTCAATTATGGCAATTTATCCAGGCACGCACCGTATTATATCATCCCTCACTTCACATATATAATTGGGATTAAAAGACCTGACCAATCCAAACAATTCCTCCACAGTTGGGTAGTCATGTGTACCGTCAAAGCACCTTGCATCATCTATAGGTATGATATGTGTTTTTATTTGATGGGTAAGGATCGCCTTGAGTTCTTCCACCACAGGCGTTTCTTTATTCCCTTTGGCGGTGATGCCGCCGGAGTAATGTCCGTCTAACCAGAAAAGCGCAGGCATGCTTATTTTTTGCAGGAGCTCCGGCAGCTCGGTAGCGCTATCGCCTTGCACAATAAGAGCATGAGAGTATTTTTCAAATTTTACTTTCGCTTTATCCGCCAGTTCTTCACCCAGTTCCAGCGAATATATTTCCCTGAAATTTTTCAATTGCGCCTGCACCATATCACCCAGAAAAGTACCCGTTTCTACCAAAACATTTGTCTTGTATTTTTTGGCATATTCTGCCACGCACTTTTGCTTTACTATATGCGGGGGTGGTAGCGGTTTACCTGCTTTTTCCCATTCATTTATGGTTTTATTACCGGCATAAGTCCTCGCAAACCGTAATGCATACCGCTTGACGCTAACCGGGATAATTGATTTGATTGTTTTATACACAGGTAAAAATAGATAGTTGCGAAATTATCATTCTCATGGCAGAATTGGACATTTTAAACTGGGATGATTTAGTTTTTATTAAATTCTGCTAATTCTATAATTCTGTGAATTCAGATTCAGACAAATAAAAAAGGGTACCTCCAGCGCTTTACGCTAAAATACCCTCAAATTTTCGAAGCGGGAGAATCTGTAAGGACTCTCACCGTAATGACCTTTGCTTTTACTTAGATAGAAGTTTCAAGGTGCGAAGAATGCTGGGAATGCTCTACAATTATCTCCACAGTGCTGCTTTGCGGTTCCATAGCAAGCATATCAAGCTGTTTTACTACCTTGTATAAACTCAGGTAGGCGTTGCTCAATTCCGTGTCGGATTCAATTGCGCTTTTAATTTCCCTGTACTCTTTCTGGCTTACTTCGTTGTAAATAAATCGGACAAGATCATCTTCAGTGTAACTCTCGTGCATAGGCATCGTCGTGTTTTATTTTATAAAAATATTCCTTTTTTAAAGCCCCCAACCGGAGTTGGGGGCGTTTATGCTGATTAAACGTCAACTTTTTCGTTTTAATATTAAAGGGTCAAATTATATTTTTCTATGAGTTTCCGCATGTTTATGAGCGCGTACCGCATCCGCCCCAGGGCAGTGTTTATGCTTACGCCCGTCAGCTCAGATATATCCTTGAAGCTCAGGTTGCCATAGTGCCTCAGCACCAGTACTTCTTTTTGTTCTTCAGGCAGTTCCTGTATAAGGCTGCGCACCCTTTCGGTGGTTTGCTCCCTTATCATTTCATCTTCCCGGTTTTCTTCAAGGATGCTCATGCCGCTGAAAACATCATTGCCATCGCTGTCTGTAATAGGTGGTAGTTTGGCTACCCTCCTGAAATGGTCTATCACCAGGTTACGCGCTATGCGCATTACCCATTGCATAAACCGGCCTTCTTCTTTGTACTGGCCTTTTTTAAGAGTGTTTATTACTTTTACGAACGTATCCTGAAATATGTCCTCTGCCAGGTACGTGTCCCTCACCAAAAGGTAGATAGAGGTGTAAATTTTACTTTTATGCCTGTTTATAATCATTTTTAAACAAGCCTCATTCCCATTGAGATACTGTACAATGAGCTCTTCGTCGCTGATAATTGCCTTCCTCATAGCTGTCATAACCATTTTTTCTGTTAATTAATAGTGCTGTGTAGAGGTCTTTCTTATAGGCGAAAATCTTAAATTTGCAGTTCTTTATTTATTGTTTATATCTCTTTTGAAAACTTTAGCCAATTTACGGCGTTTAAATTGAATAACCAAATATTTTATCATTTATTTTAATGGAACTCAAAAAAATTGAAGATTTTGACCAACATAATCATATACTTATCAAAAATGCGCGCCAAAATAATCTCAAGGGTATTTCCCTGGCCATCCCGCACAATAAAATAATTGTTATCACGGGCGTTTCCGGCTCCGGAAAATCTTCCCTGGCCTTCGATACCCTGTATGCCGAAGGGCAGCGCAGGTATGTAGAAAGCCTGTCTGCTTATATCCGCCAATTCATGGGGAAAATAAATAAACCGGCAGTGGATTATATCAAGGGGCTGGCCCCGGCGGTGGCTATTCAGCAGAAAGTAAACACATCCAACCCCCGCTCTACCGTGGGCACCGGCACCGAAATATATGATTACCTGAGGCTTTTGTATGCGCGTATAGGCCGTACCTATTCTCCGGTCAGCGGCACAGAAGTGAAAAAGCATAGTGTAGACTTTGTAGTATCTGAAATGGAAAGCCTGCCTGCCGGTACACGCGCCCAGATACTTTGCCCGATAGTAAAAAATGCAACCAGGGAATGGAAAGAAGAACTTTCTATTATCCTTCAGAAAGGCTTTAGCCGCATTCTTGTGGATGAAAAGGTGCTAAAAATTGAAGATATACTTGCTTTTTTCTCTACCGGTGTAATAGAGGGAGAAGAATTAAAAAATATCGCAAAAAATATTGAAAAATATCTCAAAACTGCCCTTCTGTTGATTGATAGGGTATCTGTAGTGCCTGAAGACGATGAAAACCGGTCGCGGATGGCAGATTCCGTGCAGACTGCTTTCTATGAAGGACATGGCACCTGTATTATAGAAATTGCCCATAATGAAGGAGAAATTGAGAGAAAACAATACTCTGACAGGTTTGAACTGGATGGGATAACTTTTGAAGAACCATCCGTAAATCTTTTTACCTTCAACAATCCCTATGGCGCATGTAAAGTATGCGAAGGTTTCGGGCAGGTAATAGGTGTGGATGAAGATAAAGTAGTTCCTGATAAAACGTTATCGGTGTACGAAGGTGCTATTGCCTGCTGGAATGGCGAAAAAATGAGCGAATGGAAAGATGCTTTTGTAAAAAAAGCTATCCATTACGATTTTCCCATCCATCGCGGCTATAAGGACCTGACAAAAGCTGAGAAGGACCTTTTATGGAAAGGGAATAAAGAAATTCATGGCATCCTGGCATTTTTCAAATATTTGGAAAGCCAGTCTTTTAAAATTCAGTACCGTGTGCTGATGGCCCGCTACAAAGGCAAGACCAAATGTATGGAATGTGGCGGAACGCGCCTGCGCCCGGAAGCCAGTTATGTAAAGATAACCGAAAAAGCTATTACCGACCTGGTAGATATGCCCGCCAAAGACCTGGTTCAGTTTTTCAGGGATATTAAACTCAATGAAACTGACCAGAAGATCGGCAAACGCATACTATATGAAATAAATAACCGTCTTGAATTTTTGAACGACGTAGGCCTTGGCTATCTTACGCTTAACCGTGCTTCCCGCACGCTTTCCGGCGGGGAATCGCAGCGGATACAGATTGTTACGTCGCTGGGCAGCAACCTCACCGGTGCGCTCTATATCCTTGACGAACCAAGTATTGGTTTACATTCACGGGACACCGGCAGGCTTATAAAAGTATTGAAAAGGTTAAAGAGCCTCGGTAATACAGTTATAGTAGTAGAGCATGATGAAGATATTATTCGCATAGCGGATGAAGTAATCGATATTGGGCCAAAGGCAGGTTCATTAGGTGGTGAACTGGTTTACCAGGGCACTGTAGCAGATATGCTTGCCGAAGCAAACACACTGACTGCCCGCTATATGCGAGGAGAAGATTCAGTGCCAGTACCTGAAAAACGACGGAAAGGAAAATATTTTATAGGGGTGGCCAATGCCGATAAAAACAACCTTAAAAATATTGCGGTCAGTTTTCCTGTTGAAGCCATGACAGTGGTCACAGGCGTAAGCGGTTCCGGTAAATCCACATTGGTACGTGAAGTAATATACCCGGAAATTAGGGATTTTACTGAGGGTAAGATTGGCAGCGGCAATTTATCCGGCGATGTGAAAAAGATCAGGCGTATAGAATATGTTGACCAAAATCCGATAGGTAAATCATCACGCAGCAACCCAGTTACTTTTATGAAGGCTTTCGACCCCATCAGGGAGCTTTTTGCCAAACAACCGATATCAAAAATAAGGGGTTACACTCCTGCTTTTTTCTCTTTCAACGTAGAAGGCGGCCGGTGCGAAACCTGTAAAGGCGAAGGCAGTATCACCATAGAAATGCAGTTTATGGCCGATGTGCAGATGGAATGTGAAACCTGTCGTGGCAAAAGATACAAGGCAGATCTGCTGGAGGTTACATATAAAGATAAAAGTATTGCTGATGTGCTGAACCTCACAGTGGCAGAAGCTATTCCATTTTTTGCAGACCATGCTGAAATAACAAAAATGCTGGAACCTCTTGAGAGGGTTGGGCTCGACTATATTGCCCTGGGGCAGCCAAGTATACACCTTAGTGGCGGCGAGGCGCAGCGTATAAAACTGGCTTCCTATCTTGTAAAAAGTAATACGCCTGAACCGGTTTTATTTATTTTTGACGAACCTACCACAGGCCTTCATTTTTCTGATATAGATCAGCTTGTAAAAGCCTTTCATGCCCTGATAGACAACGGCCATACGGTAATGATCATTGAGCATAACCTCGAAGTGATAAAATGCGCCGACTGGATCATAGACCTGGGCCCTGAGGGCGGCGAAGCGGGTGGCCACCTTGTTTTTGAAGGTATTCCCGAAGATCTGATAAACGTAGAAGCCAGCTATACCGGCCTGTATCTGAAAGGTAAGCTGGAAAATATTGGAGTATAAATCAATTTAAAGGCACGTAGAAACTTCCGCCAGTTATTCCTACTGTTTGGGTTTTGTTTCCAGGATTTATACACGTAAAAGAAAAGGTTCCGGTTATACTTGTGGAAGTAATAGTACTAAGTCTTAATGCAACAGTTTTGCCAGTGGTGATATAGTGAACATTGTTTGAAACATAAGTTTCTACAACACCTGAAGCAGAATCATAATTTGAATTGATAACAGAACTACTTGGAAAGGCGATAGTAATTGTAGTGTTGGCACCATTAAATCCTGTAACAGTGATAGTTCCATTACTATTTAGAGCTGCTGGTGAAACCCCGTAAAATTGAATTTGATTAATAACAGCGCTAAAAGAATAAGATTGGGTACTATTGTTATTATTATTGTTGTTGCCAGATATTATAATAGGGGTAGGGCCGTTATTATTAGCCTTGGTACAGGAAATTAAGGCGGATACAATAAATGCCAAAACAATAATTGTGGATTTGATCTTCATCATAGTAGATTTTTTTTATTTTGTTATTACAAAAATAAGTAATTTTTATCTTTTTAACGATATGTATTTTCTATCCTTTTTTATTTGCCTGTAAAAGGGCAATATGGTGTTCTTTTGCAAACTGGGCGGCATAGATAAATTCTTTTAGCTCTTCATTATCAGCATTGCGTATTTCTTCTTTCGTGCCTTCCCAGTGTTTCGTGCCTTTATACAGGTAAATGATATATTCCCCGTGCTCTAAAACGGAATTCATATCATGGGTGTTTATAATGGTTGTAGTCCCAAAATCCTCGGTTATTTCTTTTATCAGTTCATCTATTACTATAGATGTTTGTGGGTCGAGGCCAGAATTGGGTTCATCGCAGAATAGGTATTTTGGGTTTAGCGCGATCGCCCTTGCTATGCCAACCCTTTTCCGCATCCCCCCGCTTATTTCATCAGGGTATAAATTATTCACTTTTTCAAGGTTTACTCTGTCGAGACAAAAATCTACCCTGTCTTTTATTTCTTTCGGAGTTTGTTTGGTAAACAGCCTCAAAGGAAACGCAACATTATCTTCTACGGTCATAGAATCAAATAGGGCAGCATACTGAAAAAGCATCCCTATTTCCTGCCTTGTTTCCCTCTTCACTTTCGGGTGCATATTTGTAAAATCTCTCCCATCGTACAGTATTGTTCCGCCGTCAGGCTCCATCAACCCTACTATACATTTCATCAGCACGGTTTTGCCGCTTCCGCTTCCGCCTATTATCATATTGGTTTTACCTTCCTTAAACACGGCATCTATGCCTTTAAGCACAAGGTTGTCTCCGAATGATTTTGTAATACCTTTTATTTCTATCATAGTGGTTTATAAGAATAATTGCGCCAGCAGGTAATCTGAAAGTAAAATAAGTACGCAACTGTAAACTACTGCGCGGGTACTTGCTTTGCCCACTTCTATAGATCCGCCACTCATAAAATAACCCTGGTAAGAAGAAACAGATGCAATAAGAAAGGCAAAAGTAAAAGTTTTGATAAGGGCAAAAGTGAAAGTATAAGTTTGAAAGGTGGCCCTGGTGCCATCGATAAACTGTGCAGGCGAAACTATACCAGTTATTTTTCCAATAAATATACCGGCGCTAATACTCAGGCCCATGGATATAAGAATAAGTAAGGGTATCACAACGATAGCCGCTATTATTTTAGGAAATATCAGGTAGCCTTTAGAGTTAACGCCCATGGCATCCATGGCATCTATTTGTTCGCTCACGCGCATACTGCCAAGTTCGGTGGCTATATTGGAACCTACTTTACCGGCAAGCACAAGGCAGCAGATAGTAGGGGAGAGCTCGAGGATAACAGATGTGCCTACTACCTCGCCTATCACCTTTCTTGGCAAAAAGGCAGATACAAGCTGGTATGAAGTATTGATGGTAGTTACCATCCCCACAAAAACGGAAATAATGGCTACAATACCAAGTGAATCAACCCCTATGGCATTGGCTTCTTCCATGATGCGCTTGAAATAAATAGCCCTCTTTTCCGGTCTTGAAAAAGTGGCCGCGAGCATATTTATATAATCGCCAAAATGATAAAAGAAACTCATTGATATCTATGTAGCTTTGTTATTCTTTAAATTGCAAAATTAAATATAAGAACCCACAATTATAGGGTAAGGTTTAAGATTGTAGATTCAGAGTAAAAATTAACTAACGTAAAGATGGATAAGAAAGTTGTAATAACGGGCGCCAGCAAAGGAATTGGAAAAGCCCTGGCGATACGGTTTGCACTCGAAGGATACTATGTGGCTGTTTGCTCCCGTGATGAAAATAACCTTAAAGCCCTTGCTGATGAGATAAAATCAATGGGCACCAGATACCCGCTTTTTTACAGCGTTTGCAACGTGAGAAAAAGGGAAGATATAACCGCGTTTTATGACAAGGTAAAAAAGGAATTCGGGGCGATTGATATTCTCGTAAATAATGCTGGGATTTTTCTTCCCGGCCAAATAATGAATGAGGAGGGGGGTGTTTTTGAAGAAGTTATGAGTGTCAATGTTGCCAGCGCTTACCATTTTACACGGTTGTTTGCAAAAGGTATGATGGAAAGGAAATCAGGCCATATTTTTAATATGTGCTCGGTAGCAAGCATCAAAGCCTATCCGAATGGCGGTTCTTATTGTATTTCAAAATTCGCCCTTTTAGGAATGACTAAGGTGCTCAGGGAAGAAATGAAAGAGCATAATATAAAAGTAACAGCCGTATTGCCCGGCGCTACCTATACAGATTCCTGGAGTGGTACAGGCTTGCCCGAAGAACGTTTTATACCTGCCGAAGATATAGCGAATACGATTTTCCAGATCAGTAAATTATCTCCCCGAACAAATGTGGAAGAAATACTACTGCGTCCACAATTAGGGGATATATAACAAATCGCATTAATTTCTAAAAGCCTACTGTATCTTTTTAAGTTTTAGTTCAGACAATTTTCCTATTTTCGCTTTTGAAAATATGGCTAAGAAACCTAACAAAAAAACGCAAACTCCCCCGGCCCAGGCCAAAAACAAAACAAGGGCCGCGCCAGCAAAAAAGAATATTCCTGCTAATTGGCTTTTGATCATTATTCTTGTAGCAGTAGCAGCTGCTGGTTTTATCGCCTTTTATCCCTGTCTTCACAATGGCCTTACCACCTGGGATGATGAAGGATATATAACCAATAATTTTGACATCAGGGATTGGTCTTTGCATGGATTAAAGTACCTTTTCAGCAGCTATGCTATGGGCAACTATCACCCAATTACCATGCTCAGTTATGCCATAGAGTACCATTTTAATGCCCTTAATCCATATATTTTTCATCGTGATAGTGTATTGTTGCATATTCTTACCAGCCTTGCGGTTACTATTTTCACCTGGTTACTTACCCGCAATCTTAATATCACTGCTTTTTGTGGTATTCTGTTCGTTATCCATCCTATGCACGTTGAGTCTGTGGCGTGGGCTTCCGGGCGAAAGGATGTTCTTTTTGGCTTGTTTTATTTCCTGGCCCTTATTGCATGGTATTATTACTGTTCTGCAAAGAAAAATAAAGGTGCGTACTACGCGCTTTGCATTTTGTTGTTTTTATTGTCACTGCTGTCAAAAGGCGTGGCAGTTACTTTGCCGGTTAGTTGCCTATTAGTTGATTATTATCTTAAAAGGCCGTTGAAGCTAAACTTGCTTTTAGAAAAGATCCCCATGTTCCTTTTGTCTTTTGCATTTGGCGTTATTTCCATTAAAGCACAGGATAGTGCAGGCGCTATACAGAAAACCCCTTATTCAATTTTTGACAGGTTACTTTATGCTTCCCATAATTTTCTTGCCTACATATGGAAATCAATTTTGCCAGTAAACCTATCAAATTTCTATATTTATCCAGCAAAGACCAACGGTAGTTTCCCTATAGACTGGTATATAGCCCCAGTCGTTTTGATCGCATTGCTTTATGTAGTTTATAGGTTTGCACGTAAAAACAGGGCAATAATTTTTGGTTTCCTGTTTTTTGCCAGCGCTATTTTCCTTGTTTTGCAATTGTTGCCTGTTGGTGATGCGATTATAGCTGAACGTTATTCCTACCTTTCATATTTCGGATTGTTTTTTATTGGTGGCAGCGTGTATGCCAATGTTATGAAGGGTGTTCCATCCTGGGTAAAACCTTTCAAGACTATTATTCCTTTTATTCTTATTGTATATGGGATTTACCTCACAGTTTTATCCCGCGAGCGCTGCCTTGTATGGAAGGACACTTTAACTCTTTGGATGGATGAAATGGAAAAGCAGCCTCTTGATCCGCAATCCTATAATAATGTAGCTTCGGAATATAAGGCGCAAGGAAAATATGATGAGGCCTTACCGCTATTGAATAAATCTATTGCGTTAAACCCGAATTTTGCCAACCCTTATTCATCGAGGGGTGAAATTTATACAATGCAGAAAAAATATCCTCTCGCCCTGGCTGACCTTAATAAGGCCATTTCGCTAAACCCCAACCGTGGGCGTTCTTATCTTGGCAGGGCGATACTATATGGTTCAATGGGAAAGATAGACTCTGCAGGCGCTGATTTCAAAAAGGCTGTTCAAATGGAGCCATATTTGCCGGAACTTTATTACAACCTTGGGATATATGAAGACCTGGTGGGCAATTATGATTCTGCGGTAGCTTCCTACTCAAAGGCCATTATTTTGCAGCCAACCATGATTGATGCCTATTTCAACCGGGGATTGGCATACCTAAAGCACAATGATATAGATGCCGGAATCAAAGATTTCGATGTTGTTTTACAAATAAACCCGCAATCGGCCCCCGCATATTTAGACCGCTCTGCCGCATGGAACAGTAAGAAGGAATATAAAAAAGCGCTTGATGACGCACTCATGGCACAGCAACTTGGCTATAATGTTGATACAAATTATATTAAAGGATTACAACAATTAGCAGGGCAATAATTTTTTTATGTTATCTTTCTTTTTTTGAATCTCAATTTAACATCCCGGAATATAATTTGCAGGGTATAAACTATTATGCTTTACAAGTTGTTTGGAAAATGAGTATATTTATACCTTAATTACCGCCTCGTGATACTATTGCGTTTAAAAAGAACTTTTTTTATGCTTTTTATGAGTTGCCTTTCCATCCAGGGCTGGGCTACGCATAACAGGGCGGGCATGATCACGTACAAGCACCTTACGGGCAATAGTTTCCAGATTACGCTCACCACATATACCAATACCAATAGTTCCATTGACAGGAACCCGATTGTGCTCCATTTCAGCGATGGAGATACGGCCGTGGTTTACCGATCTATAGACCAGGTAATAGCCAAGCCGCAAAATATTAATACAAAGATAAATGTATATGTTACTACGCATACATTTCCCGGGCCGGGTACTTATATAATTAGTTACATTGACCCAAACCGCGTAGCGGGGATAGTGAATTTTGCAAGCCCAAGTGTTAACATCGCTTTTTTTGTTCAGACGGTGCTTGAGATAAACCCGGGTATTGGATATGACAATTCGCCTGAAATTTTAGAGCCCCCTATAGATGAAGGCTGTGTGAACCATTTATTTATGTATAACCCTAATGCCTATGACCCTGATGGGGACAGCCTAAACTACACACTGGTACCGCCTATGCAGGATACAAATTCTCCCATTCCAAGCTATCAGACCCCATGGGCAAGCGCTTCTTTTAAACTTGATTCAGTTACTGGTCAATTGGTTTGGGATAACCCTATACAGGCAGGTATTTACAATATCGCCATCCGCATCGGGGAATACCGGAATAAGGTATTAATCGGATATGTGATTGAGGATATGCAGATAATAATTGAGAACTGCAGCATTCATAACCCTACTCTTACTAAAGTAGATGATACCTGTGTGGAGGCTGGTATTTATTATAATATGAGTTATAATATCCATGCAAATGATACACTCGACCATCCTTCTGATTCAATATATATTACTGCTACGGGTGGTCCATTTATACTTCCTGTCGATTCGGCCTTTATGACCCCTGATACAGGCCGGGGTTTGGGTGCCGCAGCTTCCACATTTACTTGGTTTGTTGGCTGCGACCTTATTAGGAAATCACCTTATTCGGTAGTTTTTAAAGCGACCAATGATAACCCTGTAACTCCTCTTACTACTCTTGAGTATATGTCTATAAAAGTAGTAGGGCCGCCTCCGCTAAACCTTACATCATCGGCGTTTAATAATTCTATCACTTTGAATTGGAACAGACCCTCTTGCGTGAAGAGCTGTATTGGGTATTTTATTTACAGAAAAGTTGATTCATCCAGCTGGCAGCATGGCAATTGCGAAATAGGCGTCCCCGCTTATACCGGTTTTGTATTGATTGACACGGTATTAAATCCTGACAGTACATCCTTTAATGATAAAGGTAATGAAGGTGGCTTGCAGCCTGGTGTAAGGTATTGCTACCATGTTACAGGCATTTACCTTAATCTCGGGCAGTACCAGTTTGTAGAAGGCTATGCTTCCAATGAAACTTGTAATGAATTGGAAAAGGACTTGCCTGCACTTACTCATAATTCAGTGCTAAACACGGATGTTGCAAAAGGGGCAATCTTTATAAATTGGGCCAGGCCTGATACACTTAATACGGTAGAATACCCGGGGCCATACTATTATTTTGTTTACCGGTCGGAAGGATTTTCTCCCGGTGGCGGAGTTTTGGTCGATTCTTCCTCAAGCGCGCTTTTGCCAGGGCTTTCGGATACCTTTTTTACCGATACAAATTTAAATACGGTCGCCAATCCTTATACTTACAACATAGAGTTTTACAATACATTCAAGGGGAAAAAAAATTATCTCGGCCGGACGGAGGGCTCATCTGTGTACCTCTCTATTCGTCCAGCTCACAGGCAATTACTTCTTACCTGGGCCGTGAATGTTCCATGGACGAATTCTTTATATATAGTTTACAAACAGAATAAAACAACAGGGCTATTTGATTCTGTTGCCACTACCACAACCCCCGCATATACCGATACTGGACTGACGAATGGAACTGAATATTGCTATTATATAAAATCTATAGGCGCCTATTTTGTTGAAGGTTTCCCAAAGCCAATTATAAACTTATCGCAGCAGCGTTGTGCGAAACCTAAAGACACTATACCACCCTGCCCGGTGATATTAAGCCTGACAAAGAATTGTGATTCTTTTACGAACTTCCTATCGTGGCAGAAGTTTGACAGCTGTACCAAAGAAGTGATTTTATACCGCATATACTTTAGTCCTTCAGAAAAGGAGGAAAAATTCATCTTAATTGATTCGGTAACAGGTTTGAACAACCTTAGTTATTTAGACAACAGGCAGATATTACACACATCGCTCGCGGGCTGCTACGCAGTGGCTGCCGTGGATTCTTATTATAATGAAAGCGTTTTAAGTAATATAATTTGCTCAGATAATTGCCCTTTATATAAACTTCCAAATGTTTTCACACCTAATGGCGATGGTATCAATGACCTCTTTGTTCCTATACCCGGTTACAGGTTTATTCAAAGTATTGACTTAAGGATATTGAACAGATGGGGACAAGTTGTTTTCACAACCCATGACCCTGAAATAAATTGGGATGGAACGGACCAGAACAGCGGCGCCAAACTGGCCGCCGGTACTTATTATTTTATATGTGTAGTGTATGAAATACACCTTGATAATATTATCACCGACAATCCTTTTGAAGGGACAGTAACAATAATCAGGTAAGGGTGCATTCACGCATTCGAAGTTGCTGACCTTATTAATAAGCAATTTTAATTTATAATTCAGATTATTTCTATCTTCGGGGTATATGTTTTCAGGAATAATAGAGGATTTAGCGCAGGTTCATTCTGTTGAATATCATGGAGGTAATAAAATATTATGGCTTAATAGCAGGCTGGCTCTGGACTTCAAAATTGACCAAAGCGTTAGCCATAATGGAGTTTGTTTGACTATTGAAGAAATTAATGGCAGCCTGTACAGGGCAACTGCTATAAAGGAAACCCTTGATAAATCAAATATCGGAGATTTAGAAAAAGGTGATTTTATTAATATTGAAAGGAGCCTACGGCTAAATGACAGACTTGATGGCCATATTGTACAGGGCCACGTGGATGGAAAAGGGGTTTGCAAAGGTATTGAAGAGTCTGGTGGCAGCTGGAAGTACGCCTTTGAATACGACAAAAAATTCAAGAACCTCATTATTGAAAAAGGCTCAATTGCTGTGAATGGTGTTAGTTTGACCTTGTTTGATTGCCAGGAGAATCAATTTTCAGCAGCAATTATTCCTTACACGTGGGAACACACTAATTTTAGATTTATTCAAAAGGGTGACAAAGTGAACCTGGAATTTGACATTCTGGGCAAGTATGTACAAAGGTGGCTCGAAAGATAATGGCCCTCGCTGAAGGTTAAGTCCATAGGCCGCCTAGCTACTTAATAAAAAAGGCCGCCTTACGGGCAGCCTTTTTATATATTTCAAATATACCTAAATATTATTGTCTTGCTTTTGGTTTTTGATAATCTCGTTTGCTGGTACCTACACGTATCATAGCGCAACGGAAACCAAGTTCATCTGTTGACTGGTTTTCGTCAAGAAATCTCCTCGAGCCAGGACTCATCCAGAAAGCACGGTCATTCCATCCACCGCCTTTGTACACATGAGCATGGTCGCTTATTAAGGTATTATTACCAAAGTCATATCCTTCCTGGTCGTTATTATATGTCATTTCATCCTTGGCGCCAATATTATCAGCTTTTCGGTAGTTTCTGCGGTTTGCATTTTCTTCTACCGTTACATCAGTATATTTAATACGGCCAAGGCTGTCCTTATCGGCTACGTATCCGTCCTGGTCGCGCACAACTTTTTTAAACACGTTACCGCGGAAAGAATTGAAGTCACTTGCGTCTTCATAAGTGAGAGGCCTATAAACGTCCAGTACCCACTCATTTACGTTACCACTCATATTATACAATCCGAAATCGTTGGGCCAGTAACTTATTACCGGGGCGGTAATATAGGCGCCATCATTCGGATCTTCAGATACGCCTTGGTTATCACCACGTCCGCGTTTAAAGTTACAACGGAATTTACCTACATAACGTCCATCGTTCTGACGAAGTGAAAGACCATCCCATGCATATATCCTTCTTTCATTTACGTTTTCAAACTTAGCATTGCCTTGCTCAGCAAGGGCAGCATATTCCCATTCAGCTTCAGTTGGTAGCCTGTAATCAGGTTCGAGTACACCATCTTCCATTTTAATGCGGCGTCCTTTGCTGCTGCCTGTGGATGAATAGTCTTTTTCATGGTGATGTCCGGGTTTGCCATCATACTTACCTATCAAATAAGCTTCTGTATTAAAGTTGTCTTCATTTTTTTGATCAGGGTTTTTGGCCAAATCTCCCCTATCTACCATTATTTCTTCGTTTACACGGTCAGTTCTCCATTGGCAGTAGTTATTGGCCTGCACCCAGGTTACACCTACTACAGGATAATCCTGGTAAGCAGGGTGCCTGAAATAGTATTTCACAAAAGGCTCATTGTAGGCAAGTTTATCTCTCCAAACTAAGGTATCCGGCTTGGCCTGCTCCAGCACTTGTGGGTAGTCAACATATACGCGTTGCAACCAATAAAGGTATTCCAGGTAGTCAATATTTGCGACTTCGGTTTCATCCATATAAAAATCCTGGATGGTTTCCCTTCTTGGTATGGCATCGGCTTCGTACGTAACATCCTGCTCAAGCAAACCCATCGTAAAAGTTCCACCTGGTATATATACAAGGTTAGGGCCAGTGGCCTGCTCTCTATAAGGGTGCTTTTCAAAGCCCCCCATTTTTTTATCGTTATAATTCCATCCCGTAGTTTGGGATTTTTGCTTCTTGCACGACAGCGACATTCCGCAAATACCGGCAAGCGCTACAAGAAATAGTGTCCTTTTAATCATATTCTTCTAAAAAATTGTATAACCTTTAATAACCAATCCTAATATGGATAACTGCAAAAATAGCTTTTTATTATAAAACAAGCAATTTTTTATAATGCAAATATATATCTTTTTATAGCGCGTGATACTATACCTATATGGTAAAATATTAGAAATGCTATATTATTTAAATCCAGGGCATGGAACTGCTTTCCATTTCCTCGTCTTTTGGTGGTTGTATTTCTGAAGTTGTACTATTAATGAAACTTCATGGCTGCCGGTAGCAGCTGTACGGGCCTGAGATACTGTAAGGTCATAGCTATATCCTATCTGCACGGCGTCTTTTCTTACTCCAATAAGGGCCATAATAGCATCGGAATTTGGCGCCGTTTGACGATACCATAAACCTGCCATAAAATAGGTTTTAATAAGATACGCGCCAAAATTTACTTGGGTAAACTTTGCCTGGCGCTGGAATAATATATTAGGGGAAATGAATGTTTCAGGGTCGCGTTTCCAATTATCAACTGCTATTTCTGTTCCAACGTGAATAGTTAATTTCATCGGCAGCGTGCTTGCAGGGTTATTAAAAAAAGATTGCTCCGGCTGAATAATATGGTTGACTGCTATACCTGCAAAAAATTTGCTTGTATAGGCAAGTATGCCTGCAGAAAAGTCGGGTATTATAGCAGTGGTTTGCACACCTTGTGTGGCAAGTAATTCTTTTGTAGGATATATAAAACCAAGGCGGGAATCTATTTCATCACCGAAAGTGAGTTTGCTCCAGTCAATACTTCTTTGGAATGCAGAAGCCTCAATGGCCATATTTACTATAAAATAATCTTTATTGCCATTATCTTTCAAAGTAAGTTGGTAGGCATACATGCCACTTACAGAATTGGTTGTAAGGTTTCCATCCCCTGCGTGATCACTCATTACCTGTGCACCGATCCCTCCGCCTATTCCGTCAAAATGCTCATCATAAGAAGCGGCATAAGTAACAAAATTGCCGGAAACACTTGGCCACTGATCCCTGAAGTTTATACAAAAACGGGGACCACCGGCGCTTCCTGCAAATGCGGGGTTTAAGTAAAGTGGGTTTGCATAAAACTGGGTAAACTCAGGATCTTGTGCATATAATTTACCATAAAAAGTAAATCCAACCACCAGTAAAGTAAAAATACGTCTCAAATTTGTCATCAATTATCTTTTAAAAGCAATTACAAATATATAACTCTAAAATACATTTTCCAATTTTTTGTGGCAGAACTTGAAGAATTTAATTTTTTTCACTTTTTTCTAAGCTGCCTTTTTATCCTTTTTATGGCTTAATGGCGCAATTTGCAAATATTTTTGCTAAATTTGCTCGAATATCATTTTTTTATTTTCTTACAATTTTAACTTTATAACTTCGTTTAGAATGAAAATCTTAAAAATGATGTTCACTTTTTTAATTCGGGTTATATAAAATTGTAATGGTAATAACTACTCTCAAATATATGAAACGTGTTTTTGGTCCTCATATTTTAGTCTTTGTTGTATTTTTTTATAGCCCTACGTTGGTTAATGCTCAAAAAACTGTTATTCCATCCTCTAACTGGCAGCAAGTTAATAATAATAATAAAAATCCGCAAAATAATATTTCCCATATCTTACCCGCTATAGCTTCTTCTTCTCCAAAGAAAGGCATGGTATCCACCAGTTTATCCAATTCATTACTTACCTCTGGTAACTGGTATAAACTTGGTGTAACGAATGATGGGATATATAAAATTGACTATGCGCTGCTTAAGAGTATGGGAATAAACCCGTCAACTGTTAATCCACAGTACATACATATTTATGGTAAGGCAGGGGGAATGCTTCCTCAGGCTAATTCCGCACCTCGTGATAATGACCTTGTGGAAAATGCCATTCAGGTAGTTGCTTCTGATACCGCTTTTAGTCAAAATGATTATGTCCTCTTTTATGCAAAGGGGCCTACATCGTGGACATATGATTCGGTGAGCAACTTTTTCCATCACCAGATAAATTATTATGCTGATACTGCTTACTACTATTTTAATGTTTCTGTTATTCCTGGCAAAAGAATAACCACTGTTCCATCTTTGACGAGTTCGAATCCTAATATTGTCACTACTTATGACGCACATGATTATCATGAAGTAGATAAGATTACAGATTTAACTTCCTACGTAAAATCTGGCAGGGAATGGTATGGCGAGCAATTCAACCTGCTAAATAATTACGGATTCAATTTTAATTACCCATACTTTGATAATACAAAGCCTGTAAAATTTTTCTCTGTTGTTGCCGCCCATGCCGTGGGCGTTGATTCCGGCAGTTCTTTTACAATAAATTTAAATGGTACCGATGTCAACCAGGCTGTAGCGCCTATTGATGGAAATTGGGAGGATGCTTATGCTGCCGTAGCGATGAATACCTATAGTATTAACACTACTTCAGGGAACATAAGTGTAGTATACAATTATAATCAATATTCAGAGGAAGAAGGATGGCTTGATTTTTTCGAATTAAATTTAAGGTGCAGCCTTACCTATGCTTCCGGGCAATTTGCCTTTCGGGATGCTTCATCACTTTCTTCAGGAAAGATAAACCAATTTCAAATTTCAGGCCCTACCAATACACAGGTATGGGACGTTACCAATTTTCATAATATAGTGGCGCAGGGTTTGAATTCCGGAGGTACGTCTTTTAATGCGGACGCAAGTTCCCTTCATGAATACGTGGCTTTTGACGGAAATAATTTTTATACGCCGTCGTCCTTTGGCCAAATTCCAAACCAAAACCTGCATGGCGCTCCATCAGCAGATATGATTATAGTATCATATCCCGCTTTTCTGGATGCAGCTAACGAACTTGCCGCATTTCATAAAAGCCATGACGGGCTTTCCTGCCTTGTGGTAACCACTCAGCAGATATATAATGAATTCTCTTATGCCGGGCAAGATGTTTCTGCTATCAGGGATTTTGTAAGGTACCTTTATAATAAAGCAGCAGCTCAGGGCGTAAATACTCCCCGTTATCTCCTCCTTTTCGGTGATGGGTCTTATGACTATAAAAATCATTATGCCAACAACAGCAACTATGTGCCTACCTATGAAAGTTATAATTCCACAGAACCAGATGGGTCTTATGCCTCAGATGCTTATTATGGATTTGTTGACAGCGCCGGGGGGTGGACAGGTTCTTTGGATTATGATGATTATTCCCAGGAGAACGATACATTGGCTGTAGCTGTTGGCCGCATACCTGTGGACAATGACCAGCAGGCGCACGATTTTGTAAATAAGGAAAAAAGGTATTGCTCACCCCAGGCGCAGGGACCCTGGAGAAATTCAATAACCCTGATAGCTGATAGTTACGAACCTGACGGGTCCCTGCATTTGCAGAGCACTGAAACGCTGGCTTCAATTATTGCAGCACAAAACCCCATGCTGAATATTGATAAAATTTATCTTGACGCCTATCCTCTGATACAGGATAATACAGGGCTTTCAGTTCCGGCGGCTGAAGCAGCTATTGATCAGCAGGTATATTCAGGTACTCTTGTATTAAATTATATTGGTCATGGTGATGAAGTATTGCTGTCTCATGATGATGTTCTAAATATATCGGATATTAATAAATGGACAAACCAATATGCCATGCCGCTTTTCATGACCGCTACATGCCAGTTTGGAGAGTTTGATGATCCTGAAGTAGTAACTGGCGCTGAAACGGCCCTGCTTAAGGCCGATGGGGGCGTCATTGCGGTCTATACTGCATGCCGTGTGGTTGAGTCAGGAGAGAATTTAACTTTGGGTGAAGATATATATTCCAATAACCTTTTTAAGAAAAAGAACTGTCAGTATCCTTCAATAGGAGAAGCTTTCAGAATTGGGCAAAACCTTTCCGGTTTCGACCTCAATACGCGCAGTTTTGCTATGCTTGGCGATCCTGCATTACATTTGGCCATACCTCAATATAATATTGTCACAGATACAATTATTTCGGTTTCCAGTAACCCCTCAGATACCATGAAGGCTTTGTGTACTATGAAGCTTGCCGGGCACATTGCAGATTGCGCCGGAAATACCATTACTAATTTTGACGGGAAAATATTTCCATTAATATATGATAAGGAACAAACTTTTGAAACACTTGGGCAGGAAGTCCCCGTGTCGCCATATCAGGAATATACAAATATTATTTACTCCGGGCAGGACAGCATAAAGAATGGCCGTTTCTCACTTGAATTTGTAGTACCTAAGGATATCGATTATGTTTACGGCCATGGAAAAATAAGCTACTATGCCGAAGATACCCTAACTGATGCAAATGGCTTTGATGATTCTGTAATAGTCGGCGGTACTTGCCCTGATGCTGTGGTAGACACTACCCCTCCTCTTATCACCTTGTTTATGAATGATACGAATTTTGTGAGCGGTGGCCTTGTAAATGACCAGCCGCTACTTATGGCCAGGGTGAGCGACAAGCTGGGGCTTGACGTTAGCGACTATGATATAGGCCATCAAATGACGGCGATGCTGAATGACAGCGGCCCTATTATACTGAACGACTATTTTCAGTCGGCTCCAAACGATTATAAAAAAGGAACAATAAATTATAAGTTTATCAATTCCCTGGCAAATGGTACATACCAGTTAACGGTAAAGGTATGGAATGTGGCAGATATTTCGGCCCAGGCAACCATTAATTTCGTAGTAGCAAATTCATTAACGCTAGCCATTTCAAATCTATCAAACTATCCTAACCCGTTTTCCAAATATACTACTTTCCAGTTTGACGATAACCAGCCGGGGCAGAATTTGCAGGTTTTTATTGATGTATATAGTATCCAGGGAAAAGTAGTTTATTCAATGGATGACGAAATAAATTCGCCGGGAACACGTTCAGTAGCCATACAATGGAATGGTGATGATGGTAGTGGTGCAAGACTGGCCAATGGCATTTATTTATACAGGCTTACAGTAAAAACGGCTGATGGGCAACAGGCCTCCCTCACACAGAAATTAGTAATAATGCATAATTAAACGAATATTCATAAATTTGCAACGAATAAAGAAATAATGAGAAATAACTTCAGGAAAATTTATGCTGCCTGCTTTGTGCTTGTAATCTTTCAGGTTACAAACGGACAGGCACAATCAACCCTTTTAGGGCAGATAAATAGCCAGAGCAGGGTTATTACTACTGCTGTACCGTTTTTGCTTATCACCCCCGATGCCCGTTCCGGCGGTATGGCAGATGCAGGGGTAGCAATCTCCCCGGATGCTAATTCAATGGCCATGAATCCTGCTCAGCTTGCTTTTTTGAGCGAGCCATTTGCAGTTTCCGCTTCTTATACGCCATGGCTTAGGGAATTGGTTCCTGATATTGACCTCTCTTATTTGTCACTTGCTAAAAAAATTGATGATTTTTCTGGCTTCGGCGCTTCGTTGCGGTATTTTACTTTGGGCAATATTACATTTACTGATAATTCAGGAAATACCCTGCGCGAATTTTCGCCAAATGAGTTTGCACTGGATTTGGGGTATGCCCGTAAGCTTTCCGAACATTTCTCCATAGGTGTAGCAGGCAGGTTTATTTATTCTAACCTTGCCGGTGTAACTACCCTTAGCAATGGAAGCACCACAAATGCTGCTGTTGCCTTTGCCGGTGATATATCGGGGTATTATACTAAGAAAGTGAAAGTAAGCGGCTACAACGGCGAACTTACCTATGGTTTCAATATCTCCAACCTTGGCAATAAGATTACCTACACGGATGAAAATGACAAGGATTTTCTTCCGCAAAATTTAAAAGTAGGCGCTGCCCTGCATTTGGTGATAGATGATTATAATGAAATAACGGGTACTATTGATTTGAACAAACTCCTTGTTCCCACCCCTCCCGTATATAAAACCGATTCGTCAGGTAATCCTATAGTAAATGTAAGGAGCAATCAACTTGAAATACTGGCAGGCCAGAACCCTAATGTGCCTACTATACAAGGAGCCGTACAATCTTTTTATGATGCACCAGGTGGTTTCAAAGAAGAAATGGCAGAGATTGACCCCTCTATAGGCTTTGAATATTGGTACGATAAACAATTCGCCGTGCGTGCAGGATATTTTTACGAAGCCCCATCTAAGGGCGACAGGCAATTTGTTACGGTTGGTGTTGGTATAAAATACAGGGTCATCCAAATTGATTTTTCTTACCTTGTACCTGCTACCAGCCAGCTAAATGTACAGCATAGCCCGCTTGAAAACACTTTGCAGTTTACATTGCAATTCTTTCTCGGGCGTGGCAAGACCCCTGATACCAATGCCCCTGCGGTGGCCCCCGGCGCTACAGAATAATGAAATTTAAAATAGGGTTTGGGTTTGATGTGCACCGCCTCGGCGAAGGAGAAACCCTTGTGCTTGGCGGCATAAATATACCTTCCGTAAAAAGCGCCATAGGACACTCCGATGCTGATGTTCTTATTCATGCTATCTGCGATGCACTGCTTGGCGCCGCCAACTTACGCGATATAGGTTTTCATTTTCCGGATACAGACAATTCATTTAAAGGGATCGACAGCAAAAAATTGCTTATTGAAGTAATGGATAAACTCAGAACCCTTGGGTTTTCCCTTGGAAATATAGATGCAACTGTATGTCTTCAGAAACCCAAAATAAGCCCCTATATTGATGAAATGAAGGATATGCTTGCCAAAACTATGATGGTAAATGCTGAAGATATATCTATAAAAGCAACTACTACTGAAAAGCTTGGCTATGTAGGCAGGGAAGAAGGAATAAGCGCTTATGCCGTTGTTTTGATCTATAAAGCAGCTCAATAGCGTAGGGCTTTAGCCCTACGTGGACAAGGCGTTGCCTTCCTCCTTCAACTCTTCCATGGCAAGGTTCAAATTTATCCGTAACCCGTTTAAAAACTCTTTCAATTTAGAAGAGGAGGGTTTTTTAAATTTTAAATTTTCAACGATCATTTCCAGGTTTTCCTGGCTCCTTATGCCCATATAAACCATTTGGGCTTTCATCAGGTTTGCACAAATAAAACAACCTTCCCAATTCTTCTCATGCACGCACTTTTCCATTTTCTCCAGGTGCGCGGGGATAAACCGTATAAACATATTGATATATCTTTCCATTTTTACCTTATCTCCCCCTGTAAACTTCGACAGGAACCGGAGGTCCATTATTTTATTGGTTTCGATATTCATTCGTTTAACCCGTAAAAATTTTATCAGGTTATTTGTGCATAGTGGTATCGGCAGGAGCAGGTGCGGGTGTGGCTGTACTGTCACCGGCAGCAGGCTGATCCATAGCATGGGTATTATCAGGCAGTTTAATATCCACTTTCCAAACACCGTTTATCTTTGTCAGGTCAAGGTTTTTAGGAGATGGGTCGTCTTCAGTTTTAAAACCTACCGTTGCGGTTTTGCCGTCAGCAGCTATTTTTTCATCTTTTATCTCAAATTTTACGGGTTTTACCTGGCTGCTGTCCTGCGCGCTAAAGCTTTTCAGCATATCAAGGAATTTCCCAAAACTTTCGGTGCTGTATTTTTTTGCTTCATCCCATTTCCGGGCATTCAGGGCAGTGAGGAATTTTTCGGCCACTTTTTTCGGCGAGCCTTCATTGCTGCATGAAGTCATTGTAATAAAAGCTAAAAGAACAATAAGGCCGGATTTGATCGCTTTCGTCATT
>Ga0206827_1068_pt1 | contig 24433 bp, 21 predicted proteins | sample Alteio_BWOrgCont_77_FD_152852 | JGI IMG/M metagenome (GOLD analysis project Ga0206827, IMG submission 152852) | Enriched cells from forest soil in Barre Woods Harvard Forest LTER site, Petersham, Massachusetts, United States -... | ecosystem: Environmental > Terrestrial > Soil > Temperate forest >...
TTCGCTGGTAAACATAGAAAAAGTATCGAAGGGGCTAAAAACAAGCCTGCCTGACCTGTTCAGCCGTCTCTAAAGATATCCTAGCTTTTGCGTTCCCCAATCTCTCGGAATTTGAATGGAGGTTCAGGCTCGCTGACATAAAGTCTGTGAAGAGTGGCCGGCGAACGGTGGATGACCGCTTTGTGCTCGTGCGCAGCGACACTGACGCTGCACTCTCGGTCGTTTCGGGCGACTATCAAATTGTCCAGCCGAAGGAGGTCCTCGAATTCTACCGGGATTTGGTGAATCTCTATGGCTACACACTCGAAACATCCGGAGCACTGGACGGCGGCCGTAAGGTATGGGCACTCGCTAAGACCGGAACAAGCGATGCTGTCGGTGACGACGGAGTAGATAGACTTGCCGCATACGTATTGTTGGCCACGTCCTGCGACAAGACGCTCGCCACAACGGCTGCATTTACGAGTGTCCGAGTCGTGTGTCAGAACACGCTCTTCTTCGCACTGGAAGACATCAAGACGGGCAGGCGACCACATGTGAAAGTGCCTCACAACCTTCGTTTCGACGCGGACCACGTAAGGAGAGAGTTGGGCCTTCTCAATCAAGCGTGGTCTGGATTCATAGCAAAGGTGCGCAAGATGGCAACGTACCCTATGAAGCCAGAGACAGCTTCAGGCTACTTCGGTCTGTTGTTGGGCAAGACGGATACCAAGCCGCTTTCAAGCAGAGCTGAGCGCGAGCAAAGGACCATCATGGCGCTTTTCAATTCCGCACCCGGACAACAGTTGGGCACTGCAAAGGAAACTCTGTGGGGAGCCGTGAACGCAGTGACCTACTATGCCGACCATATACGGTCAGGAACCGACGGAAACAGGCTGGATAGCTCTTGGTTCGGTGCCGGATGTGCCTTGAAAGACAAGGCTTGGGCTAAAGCGAGCGCTATGGTCGCCTAGTCGGAACCATAGCGCCCCGGCTCTGCCGGGCATACTTACTCTTTCGGCAGGTCGACTAAGGGGACTTTGCGTATCTCAGTTGGACGGCCGTGTTGGATGCTTTGGACCTGCTGCAGGGCTTTATCGACGGCGACTTTGCCGACCAATAAGGTGTAGGTGATATCGAAGTGGCGTTCCTCTTTAGGGCCAATGGTCGGCACGAGATGCAACGCGCGCTGATAGCTACGGTTGTAGGCGAAGCTGGTGCCCGGCTCCAGGCCGGTGACATACCCCTGGCCTTGGGTATCGGTGTTTTTCCACAAGGAGAACACCGGCAATTGCTGGATATTAAAGCCAAGGCTAACCCCCAAGGTACCGCCTGAGTTAAGCAGCACGGCTAGGGTATTGCCGTGTTCGTCTCCGTAAGGCAGCACGTTGTAGACGGTTTCGTCGTAATCCCGCGTAGGCGCCCGGTAGGTCTGTCAATCGCCCAAGTCTGCCGCAGCTTTTTCATTGAAGGGTGAGACCTGCTGCACAGGCGCGCTGTAGCGCGCGCCTGGCTCCAGGAGCGGCGGACCGAAGTTGCTATGATAGAGCGCTTGGTATTCCTTGGGGTAGTCGCCTTTGTTGGTCAAGGTGTCGTGCAGGCTGAAGGATTGAGCTCCGGCTTCGGTGCTGAGTTCGGTGGCGATGAGAAAGTTTACTTGTTTGAATGCCTGCTCCTTCAACTCACCCCTGAGGCGAATGGCATAGGGTGGCCGCTCGTCGATGCTCAGCACGACTTTTGAAGCCGGTGTATTGGCCACCAGCCCATGCAAGGAGAGCATGACACCCTGATCCACCCCGGGATGGCCAACCCATTCGTAACCGCAGCGTACGACCAGTTCATTGAAGCCTTCGAGCCAGCCCAGGCCCCCGCGTCCGTTCAGATCGATGAAGGCCGGATTCACCACCTCGCTCACCGGCGAATCCCAGCCCAAGCGCACCTTTCCGGCTACGGCTTCGAGGACGTTCATGCCGCGCGTAGGGACGACCGAAATCTTCATGGCGCCGGTATCGACATCGATGATGGTGACACCTTCCTGGCGCCCGCCATGCAAAATGCGCAGACCTACAGAGAAAGGCTTGTCGATTTTCAAACCGAGTTCCTGGCTGGTGATCTGCCAGTCCTGTGGCGCTTTCGACGCATCGAGCAGCACCCAATCCCGCGCCAGAGCGGGATTGGCGCCAAGCGCCGCGCATAGACCGATAATGGAAATGGTCTGAAGTAGCTTCTTCATCACGCGCCCCCAATACACTAACACGGCGCGGGGGGGGACCGGTGCGGTTGCGGCCAACGCCGTCACCCGTGGACGCAAGTTGCTGCGATAATGATCAGGAAATTGAGGTCACCCTCAAATAGCCAGGCCCAGTTTCGTAGCCAACTAACATGTCCCTCAGGTCGGCCGCGTCCTTCGGTGCGGTAAAGCTTTTGGGACGATCGGGCGCGTAGATCGTGCGGCGGCGACCGCCCTTTGCGCCCGAGGTCGGCAGCCTTTTCGATTACCTCGGCAGAGCTCACAAGCAAAGCATTATTGTTGGAGGGGCGCTTCACGAGTGAGGTGAAAAGTGAATGAAAAGCATTCCCAATATACTCCGCCTCCACCTGACATATTCATCATATTTGGCGCGGTGGTTTGGCCTGGCGGAATATTTGGTTGCGAAAGTGGGATGCCAAGCGTGCGGAGTCTGTGCAGAGGGTAGTAAATTCAAGGATTGCGGGGGACCAAGTATGCCATCGCATAGTGAACGAGTGACAGTTGCAGGAATCATTAAAGGGCAAGGTCTTGAAGCAACTTGCCGAATGTCCGCGCTCAAGGTGACAAGTACTGATGGAACGGATTCAGCATTGACGGGCTTCAAAATTCTCAGCGTCTCAGAATCATTGCCCGATGGAAATTACGAGTTGATTGCCAAGGGTAAATCGGAGTTTCTCAAACTTCAGAATGGAAAATGGATGTCAGCATGATCGGATCCTGGGGGAATGGATCGATTAAAGACATTCGCCGATTCTTTGCAGAGTTTTGTGGATTTCCTGAATCTGAGGTACTCGAGCATCACGGCATTTCTGTCGCAACTCGCAGAAACTAAGCTATTTCCCTGAGGTCTCTGGCTTCCCCTGTTGTCTATGGATTCTCCCCTAGGGAACCAATTTCCACAAAAATCGGTATCCATGGTATCCCCATTTTTGGCGTTAGGGCGACTTGTGCGACCAGGTAGGCCCATTGGGTTTCGTCTTCATGCTAGTTTGGCGAAGGCCAACCCACACAATGAATTCAGTGCCGAGGATAGGGTTCCTTCCCCCAGCAAGTGGAGCCGCTTCTAACCCGCGACCCAATCTTCCAATCATTTGAGAACTGCCGGTCCGACAGGATGATCCGCCCTGTCCACGGTAACGAGGTTGCCCTGCGAGTCGATCCCCACTCTGGTCTCAGGCGCCTCAACAGGAACGAATGGATGGGGAGGAGAGTCTTGGTTGAATTCCTTAGAAATCCGCTCCTGCACCGACTTCTCATGATTGGTACCTCGTTTTCCTCCTTTAGCAGCCCGACAGATCACCAGACGAATTTTCTTGATCTGGTTACGATCAAGACCCATACGGTCCTTAATTCCCTGCGCCACTTGCTCAGGAGTCAGCTTGGTACCGGTGAGCTCTCCTGGGTAACCATGGGCTATGACCGTGAACGTGTCATCGGGAGACACGTAGTTCTGAGCGTTCGCTTTGTTGTTGATGATCCATACTGGACCGCCCAATCCGTCGGCGTCGGTGAGATTGATGGGATCGTTCAGCACGTACCCGTAGAGCTCTGTGTCGCCACCGCTGAACAGACTGGGATCCTTAGCGGCCCATCGGCCGGTGCTAGGGTTGTAGTCACGCGCGCCGAAGCGAATAAATCCCGTGTACGGATCCTTCAGGCCTCCGGCAAAACCGAATGGCTGGAACCCGGCGTTCGAGTCCTGCAGCACGTTGCCAAACTCGTCGTAGTTCATCTGCTCGGCGACTGCGCCCGTCACTGTATTGACTACCAGCCGCGGACTGCCCAGCTGGTCAGCGATGATGCGGTAGAACAATCCCCCCTGCACCACGTAGTCTGGGCTGGTCGAACTCGTCGCATAAACGAACTGGCTCACGATCTGGTTGCTGACATTAAGCTCGGCCACGATCTGGTCGCCATCGTAGAGAAAACCGGTCTGCTGCGTCCCATTCACCCGCTTGGCCACGCGATGGTTTTCGGCGTCGACCAGGTATGTGATTTTCATGCCGTCGGGGAGCGTTTCCGAGATCAGGTTACCCAGCACATCGTACTGATACTGGGTCGTCTGCGCGCCCTTCTTCTCGCTGGCCAGTTCCCCGTTGGCTGTGTAGGTGAACGAGGACGTCCCGTAGGTCAGCAGGCGGTCCTGGGCGTCGTAAGTGCCGTTGACGGTCCCGGAGGAAGTAATCGCGCTCAGGCGATTCGAGTTCGTGTCGTAGGTGTACTTGGACAAGCTCGTTCCGTTCTGCGTCACCCCGGTCAGACGTCCGGCGTTGTCGTAGGTAAAAGCATAGGTCGTGGTTCTTCCGTTGATTGTCTCCGCCTTCGATGCGATGCGTCCATCGGCATCGCGTGTGTAGGCCACGGCGTAGAGCGTGGTGGTGTTGTACTTCGCGGTGTATCTCGTCAGTTCTCCGAAGCTGTTGTAGGTGCGCGTGTCCGTGACGCTGCCGAGGCTCGTTCCGGTAATCAGACCGTTATTGAGATCCCGAGTTATGACCATCGCACCAGCTTTGGTCAGGAGGCCATCGTTGTCGTAGTCATAGGTGATCGTGTGTGCTCCATTCACGCTTAGCAATGCCACCCAGAAGTTGTTGTTGTACGTGCGCGAGACGCTGCCCGCCACGGCCCCGCTCCAGGTGGACGAGGTCGGTACGGAGCCGTTGTAGCCGTACACGAGTGACTCGCCCGTGGGAATCGAAGCGCCGGTCAAATCGCCGGTGGTAGCGCTGTAGACGTAGTTGATAGTTTCCGTGGGGGCAAGGATCGAGCTCAACCGACCCGCCGTGTCATAGTTGAACTTGATCGTCTTCGCGTCCGGCCTCGTAACGGTCGTCAGGTTCTGATCTTTATCGTAGGAATAGGTTGTGGTGTCCGAACTGGTGGCCGCAGGAGGGGTGTACGACGAGGGAAAGTTCACGACGTTATAAGCAAGAGTATGCGCCGTCTTTCCCGGCGGGATCAGGGTGGTCAGGTTGTTATTGGGGTCGTAGGCGAACTTGACCACGCGGCCGTCCCCCAATGTGGCCGTCAGCACGTGCCCGTCGGCATCGTAGGTAAAGCTGTTGGTCAGTCCCAAGGGATCGGTCACGCTGGCCAAGAAACCGTTAGCGTTGTAGCTAAAGGTTGTTTTGCGTAGACCCTGGGTTGCCGTGGAAAGCCGTCCATGCGAATCGTAAGCATATTGGGTCGGAGTTAAGGTTCCAAGCTGGACGGTGGAAATCCGTTCCAGGGAATCCTGTACTGTAGTCGCTTTGCGACCAGCTGGACTTGTGTCAACGTAAGTCCGGCTCGAAGCAGTGAAGACGGAAGTGTATTTCCGCCCATTGACCGTGTCTGTATCGGTTTGCGAGGTCAGACTGAACGGTTCGCCAGCTTTGCCCAGGGCTGCCGTGCGCGTCGACGTTACGTTCATGGTCAGGCTACCCAGAGTAATCGTCGAGCCGTTGTCGATCGGCACCTGGATCCCCCAGCGCGGATCTCCAGTGAGTGTGTCCCTGTAGGACGAGCCATCAGGTAGGCTCAGGTTCTGGGAGATCTGGCCGCTGCGCTGCGTTCTTGATTCTTTCGCCTGCAGCCCGTTCGGCCACGTATCTGTGTACTGCTCCGTGGTGGAGGTGCTGGAGTTGGAAAATACCGCTTTGTAGCCATTGGTTACGCCCATGGCGCTCTTTTCGCTCACACTGTAGGTGTTCGTGCCGACCGTCCTGGCGAGGGATATGAATCCACCGGCAGGGTCGGAGTGTCGCGTGAGCTGGCCATAGGTGTCGTACCGATAGGAATAGACCTGCCCTTTCGGATCCGTGAGACTGGCAAGTAACCCCGTCGAACTGTAGCTGAGCTTCGTCACCCGCCCCAGGGGATCGATGACTTGGCTCAAGTAGCGGTTGGCGTCTACGACGAGGGTGGTTTTCTGCCCAAACGGGGCAACGATAGCCGTCGGGTTCTGCTCGGCATCACGCTGAATAGCGGTCACATTACCGCTGGCATCGGTGACGCTGATCAGATAGCCGAGCGCGTCGTAGCCGAAGGTATAGCGCACAGCTCCGGTCATGGGACGCAGGGTCCGTGTGTGACGACCGGTGGAACCGTCGAACTCAAAAACTTCGTTCCCGTCCTCCGAAGTCAGATAGTCCTTACCGTTCAGAAGAAAGGCAGCCTGCACGTCGGCATCCGTGCGGGTTTCGCCGTTGCCTAGGTACAAAGCCTTGGGCACCGTTGCATACGGCGTGCACAAGCCACCGATGCACCATGTCATGATCAGCGGTTGCAGAGCATGATGGACGTTCAGCGTCCAGCCGCCCAGCTGGAGCGCATCCACGACCGCTACCTCGTCCGCCCCAGCCCGCCCAGCTTGCCGATCGCTCTCATAGTGAAGAGAAAAAGGTGTGCCCACGATCGAGATGTCTTCCCCCAGACTCTGATTCCGGCCGCTGATTTCAGAACCAAACAAGCCTTGCATCTTATCTTTGCAAGGATCGCAGTCCTGGTCCGGGACGGGCGACAGATTCCACTCATAAGTCCAATCAGTAGCCGCTGTACCCCACCCCCAAGGCGGGTTCTGGAACTGGGAAGAGCCCTTGAGGATGACTGCGGAGGCCGGCAATGCCGCGGTTGGTATCTCTGAGCCATTCCAACCCCATAACGTGGTGCAGGAGTAGGGGGGACTACCACAAAGGCTGCACGTAGCCATCACGTCACCACTTGGGAGGGTAAAGTAGCTGTTGGGGGCGAGGGCATCGATTTCCAACGTGAATATCGAATTCGTGCCAGGACCATTGGCCGTGACCACTGCGGGACCCCCTTTGCAGGGAGAGGTGTCTTTGAGCACGATGAGGTCGTTCATTTGGGACTTCCCTTGCGCGTTCCAGATGCAGCTGGCAATTTGCGGTGCGTAAAGCCCCCCGGTTATCTGTTGCTTGGTCGCGCCCGAGCTGTCACTGCCACTTCCTTTAAGCGTGAACGTACCGTAGAAGACTTCAACGTCAGCCCATTGAGTCGGACAACTTTGGGCTTGAGCCGATAAGCTACCTACGGTCAACGCGGCGAACCACAGAACCACGATCTTTACCTGGCGTTTCATCCCGATCTCCGTGGGGCCACTCAAAACTTGGGTGGACAAAGGAAAGTGAATCGGACAAGCAAGGGTGGACCGATCTGCAGCTGCCGCGGCGCCGATCTTTTGGGGGATGATTCGCTACAATTCCCATCGCGTGCGGATGCGACAGTACCTTGAGGCCACTTAACTTAGTTGAAACAGTACACGGTGTCAAGGACTCGCCGCTGCTATGTCGTTAGCAGATGATAGGTCCGGATGAATTAGCAGATGAAATGTGTGCGTCCAGCGAAGGATCTTGGGAGTCAAGCATCGCTGGAGCATCCCCATATCATGTTGTTGGACATGATAAGAAAATATATCCGGACGTTGGCAAGCTTTCTTCCTCGCGACTAGGCGGCATCGACCTTCAATCCATCCAAAATGGACTTTGGCTTTCTGCGAATTCGCGCTCTGCGCGCTCGCAGATCTGACGGTGACGGGCTGCATACTTCTCCGGGTTGGCGCGCGATTTCATCGAAATCTCCGGATGCTGCCCATGCCTATGGCCCGTCGGCCAAATTTTGGCGCGCTGAACGAGTGATAATTGCGTGACTGCGCGGCACTTCCCGAAAGGCTCGTCTTGGCGAGAACCTCAGCCTTTGATTTGGCGCCGTCTTCAGCTTGTTTCGCGTACTCCTCGGCCCACATCGCCAGGATCCTCGAGATCCTTCCTGTCTGCAAAGCGACTGGGATTGTCTGCTTGTCCAGTACCTTCATTAACCTGACCGTCGCTGCCCTGATCGCGTGGTGTTTCGAAAACCCCTGAAAGAGGTGCGCGTAAGGCATTGCTACGCTGGACGTGTTTTCTATTTTGCTTCCCTCCATTCGCCGGCTTGCTCCAGTCCCAAAGCGCCGGGTCCTCATCGTAAATCTGCTCCGCAAAGAAGTTCCGCGGCGTCTTGCAATACTTCTTGTCGGCACCCCAGGTCTCCCGCACCAGCAGGTAGTACTGGAACGCCTTCTGCATCAGCCACTGGGCTGCCTGCTCGACCGGGATCTTGGTCAGGTCACGCTCGGCAACTATGTGAGCGTGCTCGGCGTACACGTCCTTAGCTTTGGCTGGAACGGTTTTTTTCGGGCACATATCGCAGATCAAGGCCAGGTTTTGGTCGTGACGAAATCTACAAAGGTCGTCGTAGGATTTGACGTGTTTGTGCAACGTTCAGAACCGTCGGAAAGGCGCTCTTTCTCTTCCTCTGGGTAGAACCGCCCACTCCCAACGAAGCTCCACGGACGGCCCTGCTCCACGACTTCTAGACGCGGTTCGTCAGGGCGATATAACAACTCATTAGCGACCCGTCCAGAGGGTCGCTTGTAGGTCAACTCCAAAGCTTGAGAGCCGAACCACTGTACGCTGACTACCGTAACGAGTTGATCCGGTAATATTCCGCGGACCGCCGCGTTCGGTTGAAGGTCTTCGAGGCGCATTCTTTCTCATTCCGAAAGGTTTAAGGGATACCTTAGTGCCCAGATTATAGTTCACCACCCTTCGCAGTCTTCTAGAGACGCAATGCGGTCGCTTTCCTCCTGACTGCTGCCGGCGAAAGGCCGTCTTCCGTCACCCACCTCACTGCGGGCCTGGTTCGAGACTGTTACGAAACTTTATGCTCGGCACAACTCATCGCTGGCCCAACTTCCGCAGCTTGAGCTCTTCGATGGTGCACGGCGCAGAAGCTCATACTGGTTTTCGCCTGGGCAGTCGCAGCACCACACAATGCAGCAGCAGTCATCAATTGCCAACCCGCTACTGCAACGTCGCGTACTCGGCTTTGGCTTGTTTCAGGATGGGGATGTCGGGGTCGGCGTCTTTCCAGAGGGTGAGGAAGTCTTTGTATGCGGCCAGCGCGCGCACGCGGACGGCATCGGCATCGGCGCCGCTGGAAGCCTTCATTTCAACTGCATTCGCGCGGGCTACGCCCAGTCGCGCCAGGGCTCCTGTCCAGCAGTTCCACACCACGCCGCTGTGGTCGAGGATCTTCTGGAACTCAGCCGCGGCCTCCCTGCCTTGTCCTGCAGCCAGGTAGGCCTGCCCGCGAATGTAGGTGGGATAGAGGCAGGAGACTTGAGCGATGAACGGAGTCGCCCCATACTCGATGGGCGGCAGTGCGCTTTGCAGTTGCACAGCGGCTTCGGCTGCATTCCTGCGGTTGAGCGCGGTCTGTGCCTTGATGGCTGGCAGCCAGAGAGATTGCACCTGCGTGTCAAGCGGATATCGCTGGTTCAACTCGCGCGCCATCGTCCGCGCCTGGGCTGTGTCCCCGATCATGGCGTAGGCCAGCGCTGCTTCAACCTGCACTCCCTGGCTCTCCGGATAGAGCTTCATTCCGCGGCTGCATCTCTGCGGGCTTCGGCAACATTGCCGATTGCGGCCTCGCGTAGCGCCGCGTTCTCCCACCAGATTGCACCATTTTCCTTAGCGTCCGCCCGAGCTGCAGATTCCACCGCGCGCCTCGTCAGTTCCCGCGCCTTACCGACGCGTCCTGCATAGGCCTCGCTGTCGGAATCCAGCGAAAGCCCGAAGTGCTCAACAGCCGGATTGGCCGCAAACCATCGCTGCTCCGTCGCCATCGCGCGTGAGTCTGAGTCGAGAAAGGCGAGCCCATAGAGCGCGTTGTGCAGGATAAAGTCGTCCAGTTTTCTCGCCTGGGCTTCCTGAAAGGCCTTTCGCACTTCATCGAAGCGCTGCAGGGAAATCGCCACATTTGCGATCTGTTCATATTCTGGAACGTGATCAGGTGCAAGCTGATGGGCCTGATACGCAAGTCGCAACGCGTTCTCGTAATTTCCCTGCGCCCACTCAACCACGCTCATCCCAGCGTATCCGTTAACGCTCCGGGGAAAGTCGTCGATCAGCCGCTGGTTAACCTGCGCCGCTTTGTCGAGTTCGCCGGTCACATTGCTGTAGTAATAGGCGGCGATGAAGAGTTTCTCGAGTTCGCTGGCGTGCTCCCGCAACTCATAGGCCTTGCTGGAGTACTCGCTGGCACGTCCCGACTCGCCCAGAGTGATGTAGTCGGTTGCCACTGCGAAGTACGCCAAGGCGAAGTTCGGGTCGAGCTGAATGGCGCGCTGGTCATACTCCAAAGCTGCCGCCGGGCCCTTTGCACGACTGACTTTGACACCGGTGGTGTAGGCCTGCAAGGCTTCGAGCGAAGAGGTGGTCGCCTGCTCCAGCGGCACATCGAATTTCTGCACCGAAGGCAGCGACTCGCCCAGTTGGCCGCGTAGCTTCGCGGCGGCATCGCCCACTGCATTCAGCACTCTTTCCTTGCCGTTTGCCGTTACCTGCTCCTGCGCCAGCGTATCGTCGGTCCGGCAGTTCACCGCCTTCAGGCCGATCACATATTCGCTGCCGAGGTTGGCAATCGAGCCCACCACGTACGCCGTGCCGCCTGCGCGCTGGCAAAGCTCGCGCGCAATGCCGGGAGTGAGCCTTGTGTCGACGGGACGCGTCATCAGCTTTAGCGTCGCCGCTACTTTGTTGTCAGCAAGCACGTTCAGGAACGGCGACTGGTTCAGCGCTACCGTGAGTGCTGTCTTCAGCGTGTCGTCAAATACTGCGTCGCCTGTCTTGTTTTCGAAATCGGCGACAACAATCGTGTCCTTTTCTGTGAGCTGCTCGCTCTTGTGCGAGCGGTAGTACAAGCCCGCCGCAGCCAGCGCCGCGACGACCAGCACCGCGAGCGATACCAGAACGAACGTCAGCTTATTACCGCGAATGACCGCATTTCTCTCGGCGGCAGGCGCTGCGGCTGCCGGAAGGCGCCGACTATCACTGTCGCGCTCTAACCGTTGCAGCTCCGCTCGCATGTCTGAAGCATGCTGATAGCGCAGTTCACGGTTCTTCTCCAGTGCGCGCCGGATCACCGACTCCAACCCCGGCGAAATCTGTGGGTTGATTTGCGATGGCGGCCCCGGATCATCCCGCAGAATGGCGCTGCTGATCTCGCCCGAGCTTTCACCGCGGAACGGCAGCTTGCCCGTCGCCATCTCGTAGAGCACGGAGCCAAAGGAAAACAGATCGCTGCGCGCGTCCAGTTCCTTCGCCCGCACCTGCTCAGGGGACATGTAGGCAACGGTCCCGAGCATCGCGCCCGGGCTGGTCAGGTGAGAATCCGAATCCAGCGTCTGGGTTTCGGATTCCCCGTGATCGGCGGCAATCCTGGTCGTGACTTTCGCCAGTCCGAAATCGAGGATCTTTGCATGCCCGCGCCGCGTGACGAAGATGTTGGCGGGCTTGATGTCGCGATGCACAATGCCTTCGGCGTGGGCCACGTCGAGCCCGTCGGCGACATCAATGGCAATGCGGAGCAGTTCTTCGCTTTCCATCGGCCGGCCGAGGATGGTGTGCTTCAGGGTTGCGCCATCGAGGAACTCCATGACCATGAAGGCGCGGCCGTCTTCCTCGCCAATGTCGTAAATAGTGCAGATGTTGGGATGATTCAGCGCGGAAGCTGCCTGGGCCTCACGCCGGAAGCGCGCCAGAGCCTGGAGATCGCGGGCTACCGCATCGGGAAGAAATTTGAGCGCGACGAAACGGTGCAGCCGGATGTCTTCGGCCTTGTAGACAACTCCCATACCGCCGCCGCCGAGTTTGCTGAGAATGCGGTAGTGCGAGATCGTCGTATCGATCATGACGAAGCCGCCGCCAAGGTCGCCTGATCATAGCGGCGCTGGCAAGTAGCAGTCAATCTCACAGAATAAGACGGCGACTTGCGTGGCCCTTACAGCGAAGTGCTTTCTAGCGGCTGGCGCAGGTGAGTGGCGTCTTAGCGCAGCGACTTCGTCAAGTCTTTGGGTAGTGTTACCACCCAGTGCCGCTGGCGGTTGGTCGTGGCCTCGACTGACGGTTTCAGGCCTTAGCACGCATTGACAGAGTTGGACCCCGGCGACATGGCCGCGTTCGATCCCGAGAGCGCAGCAGCGATCTGCATCTGGGATATACATGCGTGCAGAGTCCCTGACACATTCTCGGACAATAGCGTGGACAGGCCGGGGATTCCTCCATTGCGGTTGTGCATGGTTTGTCGGCAAACCGGAAGTTTCGGGACGCGTTCACCATGGTTTCGAACTGTGTCTCACAACCTGGCTATTTCGAGATTCGGAACGACAATCAGACACTTACTCGAGGCGCTTCGGGAGGGAGAGATCAGTATTCATCGCGCCTCTATTTGGGTAGAGAATCCCGAGAAGCAACTCGACCAGCTCAGGTTGTACCAGAATCGTCGTGGTATCACGAGAGCGATCCGTTCGCTCCAACGTCGGCATCGCCTTCCACATCCGGCAAACGAAGGACGATTCGATATTCAGCGGATCGCAAGCGCGTTGATGGCGATGAATTCAGAGAAAAATCATTCCGTCCTCGTTAGTGAGATCCAACTTCCAGGGCATGCCCTACTGCTTTCCTCTGGGCTTTTGAAGGCATTAGAAAGCCAGGCAGAATTGCAACTATGAAGCGCAGCGATCATCCGCTAAAACAGATTTTCAAACTGACCCGGGCTCAGTGGGATCACCCCGCTGAACGAGATGCCGTGCGCGACAATTTCGGCAAGGTCCTTGCGTGCCGAACACCTGCCCTGGGCGGCGAAGTGTACGCATCACCATTAGGGGAGAAGGTCTTTTTTCACACCTGTAAATCGAAGTGCTGTCCGAGTTGCGGAAATCGCGGGACTCTACTCTGGCAGCGGGAGCGGTGGGTCGAACTGCCCGATATACCGTTCGTTGGCGTCGTCCTTACTATGCCAGATGTCCTCTGGCCTGCCTTCAAGGCCCATCGGCGTCTGCAACATGATCTGCCGGCTCTGGGTGCTTCCGTACTCCAGCAGTGGGCATGGAATCGATTCCGGGTACGCTTGTGCGTGATTGTCATACAGCACACCTTCGGCGGCCGTCTCAACCATAATCCACACCTCCACATGATGGTTTCTGCAGGCGGATTGAAACAAGCCGAAGCCCGCTGGGTCAAATCTTTAGAGTTTGATCGTGAAGAAATCATGGATCTATGGCGCTTTGCAGTCACCTCCTACCTCTGGAAGGCACATCGGAACGGACTGCTACGAGAATCATTTCTTCTTGGAGATTTCAACGATCTCATCCTAGAGCAAGTGCAACGGAAGTGGAATATTCACATCACGCGGCAAATGTCTAAGAAACATTTCTTGGGATATGCCGGGCGGTATATCCGCCGTCTTCCTATTTCGCAGAAGCGCATTCTCAAGGTGACGGCACAGGAAGTCGTTTACATGAGCAAAGACACCAGGACGAAGACCCTAGTTGAAACTCGCTGCACGCCGATGGAGTTTATTGCCATGCTCTCACAACATGTCCTGGAACGGTACCAGCACTCCATGCGCTACTTCGGGCTGCTTGCACCGAGGACGAAGAAGCTGACTTCAGCAGCCATGTTTGCTCTGCTCGGTCAGCTCAGACGACCCAAACCTCAACGACAGCGCTGGGCTGATTCGCTTAAAGAGCATTTTCTCGTTGACCCCCTAATTGATGCATCCGGCAATCGTATGAAGTGGATCGGGTATCGACAACCTGTTCTATAACTCAAAATGTCAGTTCTCAAAACACGAGTTTGGATCGTTCTTCGAACTCGGGCTACACTCGCCGAAAGACAACGGTGGTCCTGCGAGGGACCATGTATTTGCTTCCGCCTTACCGCCTCTCTGGTCACTAACGAGTGTTCAGAAACCACAGAAAATCTTTGCTACCCGATATCTGACATTGCGAATCGCTATGACCCGAGTTATTGACTTTCCTAGAGATCGAGGGGAGCGAGGAGTCGGCGCTCCAGGCGCAAAGGGCCGAAGATGCATTAGCGAGGATTTACCCGGCGGTTGCGCAATATCTGCGCCTTCGGATCGCGTCCGGAGTGCTCCACAGCGCAATCGAGGCCTTTCGCGAGAAACATCAGGGGCCAGTCTTGAGCAGGGCAAGTGATCTCTTCTCGCATCTCACACTTGGCGACCATTCCGGTCTGACTACTGGTTTTGGGGATGACGATAGACCGATCCTGGTAGCGATTCGACGAAACAAAGAGCACATAACTGTTGAAGGGTTGAGCGACGGCACTCGCGACCAACTGTATCTTGCCTTGCGGTTGGCTGCGGTTGAACATCATGTCCAGAGCGTGGCGCCTTGCCCGGTGATTCTTGATGACATCCTGATTAATAGCGATGATGGACGCGCATCTGCAGCCCTACAGGTGATTGGTGATTTGGCGAAGCTTACACAGGTGCTCTTTTTCACGCACCACAAACATCTGGCGCAATTAGCGATAGCCGCAGGTGCTCAGCTCATCGAGCTAGAAGCCACGACTACGATCGCGTGATCGACCTGGCCGCGGTGTGTTTCCATTGCTTGTAGCCATACTCTAGTCGTCGCTCATTGTCGGGGTCGACGGTTGGACCGTTGAGTTCAATCGTGGGATATTGGAGCGTTAAAGCCGCCACCGCCGAGGCATTCCAGGCTCAGCAGATAGATGGACTTGTCTTGGAACTCGCACTCGATTACGACGGGCCTCCAGGCACAATGCAGCCCGTCATCGTGTGGGATAAAGCGTTTAGCAGTTACCGACGAGCGATAGTCACATCCTAATCCCTTGCTTCTTTCCGGCCTTAGGACGTAAAACATAACTTTCCACAAGAAATTGTATGAAGAAGAGAGCTGCTCTTTTGAGAACTAGCACTGCGCTTGGATTTGAATCAAAACTTTCGGGACTTTGCAATCCGGATACTGATCGGCTTCCACCCAGTTTCTACGAAACGCTTAGAAAATCCAACAGCAAAAGAGAGCCTATGTGGTGGAGGTGGTGCGAGATACTGCCTAAAGGGAATGTCGCTAGCGCAGCGAAACAGGGGAAGGCCGAAGTCTATGAACGTTTTTGATCTCCGCGATCGTCTCGTTAGCGATTACGCCAGCTACACGCGCAGCTTCATCAATATTAAAGATGCCGAGATTAAACGTGCAGTGGGGTCGGCGCTCGATGGAGGGCTGTTTTGGCCGGAACCGCTATTGCAGCTCAATCCGACGTTTCTGCCGGGCGGAACGATTGACGACCTGGTGGCTGACGATACCCTGCATATCGAGTGCGACAGTCGTGCGTCCCACCACCAAATGGCTTTTGCGGCTATCACCATCCGATCATAGGGGTTCTTGATGTGCTTGCCTTCCCCTACGCGGTATTGGCTTACCCATTCGGGAACGGCTGGTTTGATGACAACAACGGAGGAAAAGAAATCGGCGACTTTTGCAATAGTCCAGGCAATGTCACCACTCTTGGTGGTTTTCAAGTTCAGGGCATATGGTCAAACCGAGCGGCCAAATGCATAGTGAGCCCGGGTCCTTTTCATATTGGAAGCCAAATCAATGTTGCCGATAGCACGTCGGCAACGACAAGCACGTGCGTGTTTAACGGTCAGCTTTTCGCGTTCTGGAAGGCTAACGATCCCAGCAATCGGATCTTCGTGGCGCAGTCGACAGACGGCCGCACGTGGTCGGGGGGGCAACCGATTAATGGATCCGATAGCACTTCAGACTCAGTTGCAGTGTGTGCATTCAACGGCTATATTTATGTGTTTTGGAAGGCTAACGATTCCAGTAACCGGATCTACTTTTCTCGTTCATCTTCCGGAGCAGCGAACAGCTGGCCCCCCGGACAAGTCATCAACGGTTCAGACAGTACTTCGGCCGCTCCCGGCGTGTGTGTAAGTCCCGGCGAGATTTTTTTGTGCTGGAAGGCTAACGATCCAAGTAATCAGATCTACTTTTCGAGTTCGTCCTCCGGAGTAGCGAACAGCTGGCCGCCCGGCCAAGTCATCAATGATTCAGACAGCACCTCGGCCGCGCCGGCCGTATGTTATTTTTCCGGTCAGCCTTTGTGTTCTGGAAGGCTAATGATCCAAGCAATCAGATCTACTTTTCCGGCTCGCTTTCCGGAGCAGCGAATAGCTGGCCGCCCGGCCAAGTCATTAATGGTTCAGACAGCACCTCGGCTGCGCCGGCCGTATGTGTGCATTTCGGTCAGCCTTTCGTGTTCTGGAAGGCTAATGATCCAAGCAATCGGATTTTCTTCTCGCAGTCCTCAACGGCCCTTCCGAATAGTTGGGCGCCCGGCCAAGTCGTCAACAACATCGACAGCACTCCAACTGCACTCGCAGCAGTTGAGTTTCAAAGCCAGATTTATCTACTGTGGAAAGCTAACGATCCCAGCAATCGGATCTATGTTAGCTCAGGGGAATAGACTCTTATTTCGTGAGCGTTACGTGAACCACATGCGTTGGAATTACTCGTCTTTTATTCGCCATAATATCACTATGTTTCACTGATCCAATTCCCGGCTTTGTGATTTTGTCATCGCCTGCAAGGGCTGTCGGGAAAGCATCGCTGCTCCCGTCGAGACGATGCCGGATACCTGGATAATCCATACCTCTCCGTTGTGTGGGGGAACGCCGGCGATATCTTCCCGCTGAGATTTTCAGAGGCACGCTGTCTTACCGGTTTGAAAAGCTGGGAGTTCGTCGTGGGGCTTGAAGTCGGCGGCCATCTCTTCGAATTACATCCCAAACATCGGCACTGGAACGATTACCTGGTTGGCAGACAGGAGTTGTCAGTCGCTATCTCATAGAGCCAGTTTTGGTGTCGATTCCATCAATTTTTTCCCCGGAATTCATGAGAAGCCTTATAGATTTCCTTATCGTTGTCACCAAGGCGAAGGCGCACAATAAATCAAGAACTATGCGATGCGGTGGAAATTGCCGACGAGGAGCTTATGCTTGAGAGCACGAGCATCTACCTGGAGAGAGATATCACTCTGTAGATTGGCGGAAAAATCAGGTGCGAATTCAAAGCCAAAATCGGGCAATGTACGTTGAATTGTTTGCCGTTTGTACTCGTCCCCCAAGTGAGCATAGTGGCGTTCTGTAATGCGCGTGCTCTTATGTCCAAGTTGGTCGGCAATGAACTTCATAGGAGCACCATTCATCGCCAGTTGCGACGCGTACGTATGACGCAGTATGTGGAAGGTCACCTGATCGAGTTTCGCCAACCCGCAAGCCGCATCCATAGGGCGCTTCTGCTCAGAGTCTTCCCAGGCTTTCCCATTCAAGCGCAGGAACATGTACTCTTTCGAGGCCTTCCCATCGCTGAGCCTTTCAAAGAACCGAATTCCTTCCGCGTTTAGTAGAACGTGTCGGGCTTCGCCATTCTTGGACTTCGGTATAAATATGCTTTCGTTGTTACGCTCGAATGCAGAGACTTCCATCGCTTTCAACTCGCCGTAACGGCAGCCGGTCAGCAATGCGGCATGAATCAGAAGACGTAAATCCGGGGTGGAAGAGTCAAGCAGCGATTTCGCTTCTTTCGGCGTTAGAAATCGGACCTTTGGCACGTCTACGTTGCGGAACGGCCTCACATTCAGCCATGCGGCATTACTGGAAACGCGATGCGTTTCTAGTGCGTAGTTCAATGCGGCCTTCAACGTAGTCAGCACTCGGTTGGCAGTTGCTTGACGTGCTCGCTTGGCATTTTCGTCCGTGCCATCAAATTTTCGGAAGGCTTGCACCTTTCCTGTTTTGGTACGAACGCGGGGGGCCGCATCCTGCAATGCGTCCCGCCATGCCTTCAGCCTCGCGTGGGTGAGCTTATTCACGTCCAGATCGCCGAGTGGACCCAAAATGTGCGCTCGGATGGATGTGCGGGTTCGTTGCAATGTCTTGCGCCTCACTCGTTCACGCTCTGTGACGTAATCTTCCATAACCTGTGCAACCGTATAGGTGCCAGTCCAGTCAGGAGTGCCTTGCAACAACTGCTTAAACCAGTCGCGGGCCTTCTCCTGGGCTTGCTGAAAACTGAGGACTTGAATTCCATCGGCATCCACGGTGTCATCCGCGACTCCGATAGCCTTAAAACGGCGGCGGATGACGGAGTCGTTAAGTCGGGCAATCCATGTACCTCCACGTGCGCCCTTGCGATAGCCAAGGTGCTGACCTTCGGCTATCAGGTGCCAGTGGGGGTCACGTCGATCTCCCAGCTTTGCGCGTGCCGTGCGATTGGTTATGCGAGGGTTATATGAGGTGCGTGCCATCGTACGTCATATATACGTCATAGACGCTGCTGGAAGCAAGAGGACCATTGTGGATGGTGAAATTTATTACGGTTATTAGTATGTGCGCGTTATCTCATCCGCAGATATCCACCGACGTCCAGGAATTCGCTTGTTATACCTCTTTCACGGCGATAACACGGGTTCAAATCCCGTCGGGGACGCCAACATTCTCAACAACTTACGGAATTGCTGGTTTTTGGCGCACTACGGGTCACGCTACGGTCTAGTTGTTGGATTACCCCACGATGGGCGTTGCGCTTCTCTTCCGACATGGCTTCGTCGTAGACGTTCATCGTGATCGAGTACGAGGCATGCCGCAACAGGCCTTGTACCACTTTTGGGTTGTTGTTGTTCTGCCGAAGCAGGGTCGTGTAGGAGTGGCGTAGTGTGTGCCATCCCTTGAGTTCGATGCCTGCTCGAGCGGCCACCGGTTTAATGTGATGCTGCATGATCCGGCTCATCCAATACGGCTGCTTGCCCCTCATTTTCGCGCTAGCGAAGACGTAGTCACCGTCCTGGGCATAGGGAGTTTCCTGGCGCCAGGCCAGCAGCTCTTCGATCAGCACGTCATCCAGAGGGATGCTCTTTTTCGAAGCTTCCGTCTTGACCTTGCCGATGCGCTGTTTCACGATTGAGCGCTTGGGGGTCAGGACCTTGTCTTCGAAGCAGATATCTTCCCAGCAAACGCCGCTGAGTTCACCTCTACGCAGTCCAGTTCCGAAATCCAGCAACACCATCACTCGCTCTCGTTGTTTCAGCACCCCGTAGATAAGTTGGGAAAGCTGGTCAACTCCGAGGCGGATGGGTGTTGCCTGGCGCACGCCGCTTTGCCGAACAGACGTAATAGGATTACCTACTACGAATATTTGCGCACTTTCTCTCAGGAACTCGGGGCACGTATCGTCGAGATGTACCCCCCGCTGTGGGGCCAAGCGATCCTCTTCCTCCTACAATTAGGACGCTTTTACGGCAACCGCTTCCAGCGCAGGCCCTGACCATCTCTGGTGTCGCGAAGCATCTCAAAACAGCGCGATCGGCGATCATCGTCGGTGAGTGCGGAACCGGTAAGACACTGATGTCGGTTGCTGTCGCCCATGCCGTTGCCCATACGCATTCCGAAGGACGGCCGTACACGGCCATCGGCATGTGCCCGCCACATCTCGTGTTCAAGTGGGCGCGCGAGGTTCTGGAGACGGTTCCCCGCGCCCGGACCTATATCATCTACGATCTCCGCAATGGCGGCGATCCGACACGTCCACATGGCGTCGTCGAGGTAAAGCAGCGCCATGGTCAGATTGTTCATAAGGGTCTAAAGACCACACTCTTCGAGTTGCGAACCATGGGCCGGGCTGAGTGGAAGAAACTTTGTCCGGGCCCTGCGTACTTCATCGTAAGCAGGGAGACGGGCAAGCTTAGCTACCACTGGAAGCATGCTTACACGATTGCCGAATCCGGTCGTGAAAGAGGTGCTGTCACGAATCCCGATACTGGCTGCGCCATTCCTCGCTCAGAGGGCGGATATCTCAGCCGTGTGGATTTCGCGGAGAAGAAGATCTTCGAGCACTTCACACGTTGGAAGGACGGGACTGCTGCGTTTTCCGCCATGTGGCAGGCCGATCGGCAGAAGATTCAGCGCATGGCGCCGCTCGGGTATATCGGCCGTTACATGAAGGGCTGGTGGGACTACGCCATCGCCGATGAGCTGCACCAGCTGGCTCAGGAGACGGCCCAGGGCAACAACCTCGGCGTACTCTATCGCTGCTCGCGAAAGTTGATCGGGCTCACCGGCACTCTGATGGGAGGCTACGCTGACGACCTCTTCAATGTCTTCTATCGGATGACCCCGCGGCAGATGGTGGCAGAAGGCTTCGCCGCAGGCAGCTCGGGAAGACGCGACTTTGCCGAACGCTATGGCGTTCTCGAATCCATTGAGAAAATCCCGGATGCCGACAATGCGTGCACCCGCGCTCAGAAGATGACAGTGCGGCAGGTGCGAAAGCCCGGGGCTTCACCGCTGGTCTTCGGCAAGTTCCTCATGGCGTCCACGGCATTCGTGACGCTCGAGGATATCGCCGCATACCTGCCTTCGTATGAAGAGAGCGTCATCGAGGTCGAGATGGATGCGGAACTGGGCAAGGCGTATGCCGAGATGGAGCAGGACATACGAGAAGCAGTCAAGACGCACCGCGGAAACCGAAGCCTGATGAGCCTCATGATGCATCGATTGCTTCTTTACCCCGACCATCCGTTCGGTATCGGGGAGATCTGGGGCAAGCGGTTCAACCCCCATCTCGGTTGCCTTGAGCCGTTCCTGGTAACGACAGCAACGGATCTTTCAGAAGACTTTGTGTATGCCAAAGAGCGCAGGCTCATCGAGGACATCGGCGGAGAGCTACGGAAAGGACGGCGTTGCCAGGTCTATGCGACTTTTACCGGTGAGCACGATGTTGCCGCTCGCCTGGAGAGAGTGCTTCGTCAGGCCGGGCTGCGAGTGGCTGTGCTGCGGCCAACAGTCCCGACCCTCAAGCGAGAGCTCTGGTACGAGAAGCAGCTCAAAGACGGCGTTGAAGTCGTGATCTGTCACCCGAAGCTGGTAGAGACAGGTCTCGATCTTCTCGCGTTCCCGACCCTCTACTTCTACGAGACTGGATATTCGCTGCACACGCTGCGACAGGCCTCGCGCCGGTCGTGGCGCATCGGACAAAAGCATCCGGTGCAGGTGAAGTTCCTCGTTTCGAAGGCGACGACACAGATTACGTGTTTGCGATTGATGGGGAAGAAGATGCTGGTGGCGCTGATGATGGAGGGCAAGTTCTCGGGCGAAGGCATTCACTCCCTCGAGAGCGACGAAGACATGATGAGCGCCATGGCGCGTGAGTTGGTCGAGCGCGGACGCGTCGGTGAGTCAGCCGATGCCGTCTGGGCTGATCTCAAGCGCGAACGTGCCCAGCACCTGGTATCGATGCCGGTGGTATCCCAGTCGGCGCCGGTGGAAGAGGACGATCCATCGTGGCCTCTTCTGTCGCAGGAGCCGGTCGCAACATCGTTACCTGTGCCGCATCTCGTAGAGTCCACCCCGAAGAGACAGAAGCCTTCCGCGCTTTGGCCCACCGGCCATGTGGAAGGAGAGCAGATGCTGCTCTTCGCCTGAACCATCGCATGTGAGCCTGGCGGATTTTCTGCAGGCTCATGTGCGTGGAGCTTTCAATGACAAACACGGAGATTTTATGGCGACCAAAGCTACACCTTTGATTGCGTTTCAAGCGACCACCGTGGCGCCGTTGTCGCCGACGGCGGTCGCGACCGATCATTCCCTTCTTGAGCTAGACACCGAACTTGATGCGATGCTCGACCAGATTCAGGACGAGATCGAAGAGCAAGGGGAGGCGAGCGCCGAAGCAATGGAGCGGCTTCAACTGTTCTGTGAGGCGATGGGTGTAAAGATCGATCGGATCGGCCGATTTCTCCGCGTCATGGAGACACGTGCCGAATACTGCAAGAAGGAGTCGGCAAGATACGCTGCGCGTGCCAGGAGAGCGCAGAACAAGATCGAGCGGACCGAATCCATGGTTCTCTACTACCTTGCTAGCCACGATCTCAAGAAGATTGAGAGTCACGAATTCACGCTGAAGCGGAACAAGAACTCCCAGGACACCGTTGAGATCACCCAGCCGGATAGCATCCCCGACAAACTTCGGCGCTTTGAAGCCAAGATCGATGGTCCATTGTGGCTCGAAGTGATCCATACATTGCCCAAGGCGTTGGCAGAACCGCTCGCAGCTTCCATCAAATCTAGCGAGCCTCGAATAGTGCCATCAAGCAACACATTGCCAACGGTGGCGTGGTCGAGGAAGCTTCGGTCAAACGCGGGTACCATCTGCGAATCGAATAGTGGGAAAGTCAATCACAGACGCACAGACAGAATGGGCCAGCCTGGCGCTGGCCTATTACTCTGTTTGAAGAATCGCCTATGACCCTGCGCAAAACAAGCAACTTCCTGTTGGCCAACCACACACACCCGAACACAATTGGGAGGACCGATAGAACTCTCAATGAGCGCGTTGGCCTGAACGCAGCAGTTGACTGGAAAGCTGGCCGCAAGCCGACGTATAGGTACCAATCTGTATCAAGACACACCAGGCCGAAGAACAGGTGGAATATGCAGTTCTTTCGGCTATGCCGATCTTTGGACCTTGCGGGTAGACTCCAGCGAAGACAGATGAAGGTCCAGTCGTTCGTCTCCGGCCGAGTCGTCGGAATTCGCCTTGCCCCTCACTCGTACCTCAGCGCCACGGACGGATCCACGCTCATCGCCTTTCGCGCCGGCAAATAACACGCCGTGAGCGCAATCGCCGCCAGTCCCACCGCCACCGCCAGCATCGTCGCCGGATCGTTTGCCCCAATCCCGTAAAGCACTGGAGCTAGCAGCCGCGTCGCTCCAAACGCCGCGCCCAACCCGATACCCAGCCCGATGGCCGTCAGCCGCAGTCCTTGGCCCATCACCATCTTCAGCACATCGCTCCGCCGCGCCCCCAGTGCCATCCGTACGCCGATCTCATGCGTCCTCTGCGACACCACGTACGCAATCACCCCGAACAGCCCGATCGCCGTCATCACCACCGCCAGGATCCCAGAAACCCCCAGCAGCCACCCCATCGTCCGCGCCGGAAACAGCGGCAACGCCATGTACTCCTCGATGGTCTGCACCTGCGTGGCCGCCATCAGCGGGTCCACAATCGCAACCTCCCGCTGCACTTCGTCTAGCAGCGTCCGCGAATCTCCCGCCGTGCGCACCACAAGCGTTCGCGCCAGTGGCAGCGTTCCGCGAAACACCACCGCCGCCGGCCCTTCGCCGAGAGTGTGGTATTTCCCGTTCTTCACCACTCCCACTACCTCGCTCATGATCTTCTCGCCGCCCAGCGTCAGCCGCCTGCCCACCGGATCCTCTCCTGGCCACAATCTCCGCGCCAGGGTCTCGTTGATCACCACCGCATCCGGCTTGTCGCTGTCCGCCTCCTTCTCGGTCAAATCCCGCCCGCGCAGCAGTGGAATCCCCATCGTCCGGAAGAACCGCGGCTCCACGCGATATTCGTCCACCGCCAGCGCGTTCGGATCCTTGCCCAGTTGCTTGCCCGCTGATGTCCCTGACTGCGCTGTGCCCAGCGGCAAAAACTGCGCATAGCTCGCCGACGTCACTACGGGTAGCCGCTGCACTCGCTCCAGCAGCCGTGTGTAAAAACCGTTAATCTTGTCCGGCGTGTATCCCAGACTTCCTGGATCCAGCGTCGCCAGCGCGATATGATGCGTGTCGAATCCCGCATCGATCGCGTTCGCGTTCATCAGGCTGCGCACGCACAGCGCCGCCCCCGCCAGCAGCACAACGCAGGTCGCCATCTGCGCCACCACCAGGGCGTTTCTCATGCGCGCTTTCTTCCGTCCCGCTGTCTGCGATTCCTCCTTCAGCACCCGCGCCGCTTCCACCGCCGAAGCCCGCAGCGCCGGCGCCAGCCCGAACACCACTCCCGTTGCCACTGAAACTACCGCAGTGAACAGCACTACCCGCCAGTCCAGCGGGATCGCCAGCGCGATTGGAATATTCGCCGGCTTCAACTCCATGAGCAGCCGCGACGTTGTCCACGCAATCGCCACGCCCGCCGCGCCCGCAATCGCCGCCAGCATCAGGCTCTCGACCAACATCTGCCGCACCAGCCTCGCCCGTCCCGCTCCCAGCGCCGCGCGCGTCGCCATCTCACGCGCCCGCCCGGTGGCCCGCGCCAGCAGCAGACTCCCCGCGTTCATGCACGCAATCAGCAGCACCAGCGCAAACACCGCCAGCAGCCCTCCGGTGAACGCGCCCACATACCCGCGGTCCGGCCCGGGCACCAGCGCCAGCGGATATACCACAGCGTCCAGAAAATCGTCCTTGCTTCCGTCCGTCAGGTGCACCTGCTTGGCCAGCAGGTGCATCTCTGCCTGCACGCTCTTCCGGTCCCCCGCA
>Ga0206827_1037_pt2 | contig 24409 bp, 24 predicted proteins | sample Alteio_BWOrgCont_77_FD_152852 | JGI IMG/M metagenome (GOLD analysis project Ga0206827, IMG submission 152852) | Enriched cells from forest soil in Barre Woods Harvard Forest LTER site, Petersham, Massachusetts, United States -... | ecosystem: Environmental > Terrestrial > Soil > Temperate forest >...
CATTTACGAGGATAGGCCGTGAAATAGCCATATCGGTAAAATTAAGCGGCCCAGACCCTAAAACCAACCCAAGGCTGCGTGTAGCTATGCAAAATGCAAAAGGCGCCAATATGCCAAAAGACAGGGTTGAAGCCGCCATAAAAAGGGCATCGAGCAAAGAAGAAAAAGATTTTGAAGAAGTGGTATATGAAGGCTATGGCCCGCATGGAATAGCTGTAGTGGTGGAGTGCGCCACCGACAACCCCACCAGGACGGTGGCTAACGTAAGGATGTATTTTTCACGCGCTGAAGGGGCTCTTGGCAAAACCGGTTCACTTGATTTCATGTTCGACCGTAAGGGTGTTTTCAAAATATCGCCCGAAAATGTGGATATGGACGAACTGGAACTTGAACTAATTGATTCCGGGCTTGAAAGTATTGAAAAAAGCGAAGATGAGATCATTGTTTATACCTCATTTACCGATTTTGGCGCCATGCAGAAAGCGCTTGAAGAAAAAAAGATAAACGTCATCAGCTCAGAGTTGCAGCGCATCCCGAATACTACTACCGAGCTTGCCGAAGCCCAGGAAGATGACATCATTGCTCTCATTGAAAAAATGGAAGACGACGATGATGTTCAGGCAGTATATCATAATATGAAGATGTAATAACAGGTTTCCGGTTGATACAAAAAAGAATCCCGGACAACTGTTGTTACCCGGGATTCTGATGATGAATGGAACTATGAAAAATTATACTAAAGAATGTTATGTCCTTTTAACTTGATATTTCCCTGTTTTATTTTACGGGTCAAAGGTCTCCTTTCTGCTTTTTATAAAAAAATACAAAAAAAGGCGTTTATCGGACAAGAAGGACGTGCATTTTTTAATCTTAACATCTGTATTGTATTCGAAAATGCAGTTTAGATCAAAATCTGCCTAAATTGCACAAAAAAACCTGAACACAATTAATACATTCCTTCGACCCGCCTTTATTTTCAGAATAAAATCAGCGATATTATTCCTTGTTTTACTTTTTGCAGACGCTTATAATATTTCCGCACAGGATTATCATGCCATAAAATCTATGATGAGCGCCAGCTCAGGAATAAAAACCCTCAAATTAAGCAATGACAATAAATACATTGCCTCCACAGGCAATGATGGCCAATTATCTGTCTGGGAAGTGAATGCAGGCGCATCTCCACAAGGATTGATAAGTACGCACGGAACGGTTACCGATTACAAATTCAGTCAGGATGGTTATGTACTTGCTGTGGCTTTTGAGGATGGAAATACAGTTCTATGGGACTGGAAAACAAATACCGTCCGCAGGACTTTCCCTCCAGATACAACTCAACCGGCTGAAGAAAGAAAGATTAGCTTTATAGACTTCGGCGAAAGGGACTATAAACTCATCATTGGCAGAAAAAGCAATCAAATCGATGTCATTACTAAGCCCATGACCGAAAAGCCAGAAACACAAAGTTTCAATGTCGGAGGCGGAAAATGGAAAGAGCCTTTGGTGTTTACCTGCGGAAAATACAGCGATGCCCTCGGAAGCATTGTTGCTGCAAGCGGGAAGCAAATATTCTATATAAACCCCACTGATGGAAGCATTGTAAAAACCCTTGGAACGGCAAGTGGAACTATCACTTCTCTTGATGTAAGCGTTGACGGCAGTACAGTAGCCACCAAAGCCAGGAACCGCTATGTCGATATTTGGGATCCGAAACAATCAGGCCCTGTACGTTCATTGCGTGCTTATACCACTACTCCATCTGATAATGATAGTACGCCTATAAGCTTTTCTAAAGACGGTAAACTACTCGCAAGCGGTAGCACCAATGGTGAGCCTTCTATCTGGAACCTTGAAACCTATGATCTGCAATACAAACTCTTCGGGCATAAAGGCGCCGTAGAGGCTATTCAATTCAGCAGCAATGGCGAGATCGTTTCAGGCGGCATAGATTCTGCTATAAGAATTTGGAAATATTACACTCCCGATACAAGCCGTAACAAACCACCCGAAGTAAAAAAAGGCAAAGCATCAAATAATGAATCTGACCTTGCCAATCTTACCTATTCAAATGATAAAACACCCACTGGCATTGAAGGACGCAAAGTGCACGTCGCCAATACCACCAATGTGTATGCCAAAAAAGTAATCCTCTACATTTGGGATGATGACATTGTAGATGGTGATATTGTGTCGCTTAACTTTAATGGCGCCTGGGTACTAGACCATTATACCCTTACAAAAGAAAAACGTGCAGTCACCCTGATCATGAAGCCTGGCGAAGGCAATTACATCATATTGTATTCCAACTCCGCAGGTACCACCGGGCCATGTACCGCCGGAGTAGCGCTGGATGATGGGTTCAGTGTGAAGCAGGTATCTCTGCTCTCCGACCTCAAAACCAGCGATGCCATAAAGCTGATGCTGAAATAGCAAAGTTCTTCCTGCTTTGTAAAACCAATTTTGCCCCGCATCCGTATATATCAACAAAAAGAAAGCAATGAAGACAATGTTGATATTGGGTAGCCTTATCCTATTATTCGGATTGATAAACTGCATGCCTGTAAACAGCAAATCGCAGGACAATGCAAAGCACACTACCCGCACAGACAAAGTGGTTAAGACGGATGCCGAATGGAAGAAGATACTGACGCCTGAACAATATAATATCACCCGTGAAGCCGGTACCGAACAGCCATTTACCGGGCAATATTGGGACAACCACGCCAAAGGAACCTACTACTGCGTTTGCTGCAACCTTCCCCTCTTTTCATCCGACACCAAATTTGAATCCGGAACCGGGTGGCCCAGCTTTTACCAGACTGTTTCGAAAGACGCAGTATCTGAGATCACTGACAACAGTTTCGGGATGTCAAGAACAGAAGTTAGGTGCGCCCGCTGCGACGCCCATCTCGGCCATGTATTTGATGATGGCCCTGCCCCTACGCATCTGAGATATTGCATGAATTCCGCCGCTTTGAAGTTTGTGAAGCAATAACCATCTCACTAATCGGCTCAATAGCGTAGGGCTTTAGCCCTACGCTAATAAGTTTTTCAACATACCCTCATACAACGATCTTTTTGATTATGTAACTTTGCTCTATGCAAAGGGCACTCATTTTAGCTATCGGTTTCATATTGCTGCTTAACCCGTTTTACAGCAAGGCGCAGGATTCTACCAATGCTGATGCCTTTTTCAATTCCGGCATGCTGGCTTTCAAGAAATTAGATTTCTCCGGAGCCATCATTGATTTTACGGAAGTGATAAAGTACAGAAGGACAACCTCTGACCCGTACTACTATCGCGGCTATGCAGAAATGATGGGCAACCTATATCCCGAAGCCGTAGGTGATTTTGATACCGCCCTCACAATAAACCCAAAAGACGGCCCGTCCATGTATGAGCGCGGCATGACCTACAACCGCTGGGGGAAATACAAATTAGCCATTTCCGATTTCAACACATACGAGATCATGTCCTCCGGTAATGCCTATGGCTATGAGGGCCTTGGCTTTGCCTATTTGCAGCAGAAAGAATACGACAGCGCCCTGTACTTTCTCAATAAAGGCATGAAAACAGATTCATCCAACGTGGAAATGTACTTCTACAGGGGCATAGCCAACTACAAACTCAAAAACTACCGCCGGTGCATACCTGATTTCAAATTATTCCTGCGTATAAACCCAAACCACTCTGAAACACTGAGCTATATGATGGATGCCGAATACATCCTCAAAGACGACAGCGCCACACTCTTTTATGCCGACCGCTACCTGATAATGAATAAAGAAGACAGTAAAGCCTATTTCCTGCGGGGCCAGTCCTACTTCCGGATGATGCGTTACAGCGATGCCTCAGCCAATTTTACCGAAGTAATAAACAGGAAAGCCGACCTGCCAGATGCTTTTTACTACCGTGGTATTTGCGATGAAAAATTGGGCTTTGATGAAAAAGCCTGTAGCGACTTTAAAAGGGCTGCCATTCTTGGCAATACCAAAGCCGTCACCCTTGTGAAAAACTTCTGCCAATAAGTCTGAAAATCTTACGCGCTCAAACTACCTGCACCTCCCGTTTCTTCACAAATTAGTGGGGCGTTTTTGCCAACTTTTGCATGCTTTTTTGCCGTTTTTTGCACTTTTCGGGGCTTTTTACGCCAATTTCACCCGTTTTTACAAAACAAAAACCTTGTTTAAAGCAAGCCAGGGGCTATCTCCTCTACTTTTTGCGAAATAGAGGGGGGTAGCGCTTAAAAATCTTACGCGCGTAAACCTCATTATAGCATTTCCTGCAAACAGAAATCCTTCTCTAAAATAGAGACATCTAAAGGGGTAGCGCCCTTTAATATTCTCCTAATAAAAATTAGAGGCCAATTCGCTCAAAACAGTGTTTTTGGGTAGGTAGACTTTCAAAGTTTTTAAAACTTGGAAAGTCTTGCAACACGGGGTTCAGACAGTTTTTACCAATAAATAAAGCCATTAGTAATTAACGGCACGAAATCGAGCTTTCGCATGGCCAAGGTAGGCAATCTTTTTCATATTTCCAAATTTTAATCCTGAAAAGTAGCGTCATTGTACCCGCCCCGCCTGGCCCCGTCCGAACGACCTGGCCGGCATAGCCATTCGGCCAGGGAAAAACGGCGTCATTGCGGAAAAACCCTTATTGGCACTTCCAATACCCACTTCATCTGATGGGTTTTATCCGCAATCCCCCGTGACAATGAGCCCTTCTTCTTTATTTTCCTGTAAGTTAAGAAATGGATAAATGGTAAAGGTTGGTTTGTCAATTTTAAGAGGGGATTGCGGATATTTTTTGACGGTAATTTTGTGCTTTTGTTGAACTTTTGATCGTCAAAAAATTCCGCAATGACGTCGTTTTTTTGCAGAAGGGGCCCTATTCCACCACCAATTTAGCATTTAAAACAGCATTCCCCGAACGAATAGTGAGTATATATACCCCACTATGCATAGAATAATCTGATGCATTGATGGTAAATTCATTTTTATTGGTGGAAAAGGATGCAATACTATGCCCCAAAATATCGTACAGGCTTATTTGCGACTGCTGTATGTTATCTCCCTGTAATTTAATATTGAAAGTGTTATGAGTGGGATTGGGGTAGACTGATACTTTACTGTCCGGCAGCGGACCTGTTTGCGCTATCCCACTTCTTACAGTTACGGTACTATCAGATATTATGGTCATTGTGTTGGTATCTATCACTATTGTATCCGCTCCAACGAGGCTGACGGTATCCGTGATGGCTGTTTTACATTTATAGTCATACACAAAATGATCGCTATCATCAAAACTATCCTGCTCAAGTTCAGAGTTTATTTTCCAAAGATGGAGAGCAATTGTCGAATCAGGTAGATTTATATTACCTGCAATAAGAAACTGATTATCGTAAGTAGGCACTAATTCGCCAATCCAATCCTGGTAGGGATAGGTTTTTCTTTTAAGAATATTGCCATTGCTATCAAGTTTTATTAACTCAGCACTGTCTTCGGTATTATAATATACTCCCATAATAGGAATGTCTGGTGCTGCCTCAAAAAGAATATAACTATTATCCGGCGCATTATACACCATATTTTCTAATTCTCCCTGCATTGTGTCGCTCCATGTCTTTAGCCATTCTTCTTTCCCATTACTATCCTGCTTTAGCACAGCAAACGAATTCAAATTGCTAATATCTGCAAAAGCAAACAGTGTCAGGAAGTCTTTGTCTTTGGCTGGGCACGACGTGACACCATAGGTTCGACGCAGTTGTTTGTCCTTGTAATTATATATCCATAATAATTTACCAGCAGGGCTTATCTTTGCATCAAAGACATTGATGATAGCAGAATCCAAATTATTAGTGCCGGTAACTAAAAAATTGCCATCCGCATCTAACACTATGTTTGCAGCGCCATTATCGTGTGAATTGGAAATTTCTGCATCCTGAAACAACAAAGACCAGATAGGTTTACCATTATTGTCCAGCCTGCAAATTAAATCGCTATTATTGGTATATCCGGCGATATTAATAATATAACCACCATCTTTCATCTGAACGATTAAAGTGATATAATAGCCACTTGTTAAAATATGGCTCCATTCTATTTGCCCGCAAGCGTTTAATTTTGTTATAAAGTTGTAGCCCAAAGGCTGGTTTATTTCTCCACCCAGGATAAAACCGCCATCAGAAGTCGTATCTAAAGATGTATAAAGCGCCAGTGAATCCTTTAAAATAGACGACCATAAGATATTACCATTTGCATCGGTTTTCAATAAAGTAGCAAGCCCATTGCTATCATTCAAATTAGCCGTGGCTATCCCTTTATCATAGCACTGCATTGTCCCCCAATCATTATTCATGTAAGTTGGGTATATGCGGGAAAAGGTTTGGGCATAAAGCCCAGTTACCCAAAATAAACCCACCAACAAAAAGAGAATTTTTTTCATAATAGTAAGAACCGCATAAAGCGGTGATGGATTTTATTTATTAGTAAACTTAGCTTTTCGATTTTACTTTTTTCTTGGAAGGAGAAATTTTATTATTCCTTTTGCTTTTTATTTTACGCATCACTATCCTGAAATCTTCAAGTTCTTTTTCTGTCCATGGTTGGGATTTCATAGAAAAGTCAACGTCTTTAGGTTCCTTTATTAAGCCCATAGTTTTATTTGTTAAAATATTGTTTGATTAATCTTAATGCAGCTTTTGTTTCTATATACATTCTTTGCCCCCTGAAATGGGTTGCATGCAGCGTTTGTTCATAGTGTTTTATTAACACACTCTTTGCATCAAAAGCAACAAAGCCTTCATATCCTTTTTCCATTGAGAGTTTACACGCAAAAGCTACGAGGTTGCCCGGAACGCCATAGTAAATTTTGTTTTTCCCTTTATTAAACTTAGCGCTTTCTATAAGGTGCATAAATAAATGGTCATTTTTATCCTCTAAACTTATCAAACCTTGTATTATATCGGTGTTATTCAGGGTAAATAATTTGTAAACCTCTTTCGCTTTATCTTTTAACTCTGCTTTCCAGTCAAATTGCCAAATATCCTTTTTAATTTGACGAGTTTCGCTATCACTAACTAATACAATTTCAGTATCAAAAACCTCTCCCGTGGAAGTGTTTTCAATCGACCTTGTCAATTTATCGACCTCAAAATCAAGCAACTTCAATTTAGTTCTTTTAGTTCAAATTTACGAATTTGATTAACAATTGCCAAAATATCGCACAGCAAAATATCCCTCTCCTTCTTACTTCGGCTCAAACTTCGCCACTTCCAGGTCGTCAATATAGACAGGTTGTTTGCCCTGGTACCATACAAAAACTTTCAGGTTGTCATTATCGTTCCGCACTTCCGGCGTCATGTATTCGATGGATACTTTTACCCATTTATCATATTCTTTCGGCTCTGCCGTGCGGAATTTATAGGGTTGCTCCTGGTGGTGGAAACTTACTACCAATTGTGGGCACAAGGGAGACCCTTGCGCCAGCGCGCCTTTAGGCACACACATCCATACGCTGGCGCGTATCCATGCGTATTCTTTTTGGGTCAGGTCTTTGTATTTTATGTCTATACCGGGCGAATAAGGCATAGAGCTGTCCATCATTAAAGAACTTGTGCCCGAATGGGCTATTTTATTGGTATAGTGGTTTTTATCACCACCCTCATCATGTTCAAAATCAAAATTGCCGATATTGGTTTTGTAAAAATTGTTTTCACCAGGCATATTCTCCCCAATAGTAAACGCCCGTTCTACCGACAGCAGTTTTCTGTCATCATCCGTGGCGCTCAGTTTCCCGAAGGTGCGGAAATAATATTCCATCGTCATGCGGTCGCCATCCAGTACGCCCCGGTATGCCTGCACATGCTGGAACAGGTTCAGGCTAATAGTAGCAAGGCACAATAAAACAGCGAGCACGTAGCCCATCCTGTTTTTACCGAGCCATTGCAAGAAATAACCAAGCGGTAAGGCAAGGAAAAGGTATGACGACATCTGCGTGCGTGCGCTGAAACTGCCTGCCGCATACCAGTAGCAGCTCCAGCTTGATACGAGGTATAAATTGACAAGGCTGTAAACCAAAAACGGCCAGAAAAGCGGCCTGTTTTTCTTGTACAAATTCACAAACCCAATGCAGGCAAAAAACATAATGGGCGTATATATAAACCACCCTTTGCGGAAGCCAAAAAGGAATTTCCAGGTAAAGGGGCTTAGAAATTCAAAGCCCACGCCCGGGTCTTTATAGCTGTTTTGTATGGGGCCACCCGCCGCATAGCTCCAGTATATTATTTGAGGCGATATACCTATTAGCCCCGCCCAGACTATCGCCCACACATCGCCTTTCCTTTGTTTCAGCAGGGCCAGTTTATTGTTCAGGCTTTCTTTATTATATACGCCCCATAGTGCTGGGATAATAACAGCAATCAGTTCATTTGCCCTCACTATAGTTATAAGGCCCAATATTAATCCAATAAAAATGGCATACTTTCTCCGGGGCGTTTTATGCCATACTTCTGTATAATATAGCAGTATGGCATAGAGGGTAAACTCGTAATTGTGCGGCAGGGTGTTTTTTACGGTAGTAAGTTCAAGGTAATTGGTAGCCAATACGATGAGAATGATAAGAATAGCTGTAAGCTTGTCGCTAAAAAACCTGAGAAGGAATTTCCTGGCAAAATACAGGCCTACCAAAGTATAAAAAAGCGCCGCCATGCAGTAGGCAAACTGGTAAGGCAAAGAAAAGCCATCAGCCGCATAAGTATGTCCGGATAGTACATATAAATGCGCGATAAGAAAAAAAGGCAGGCTGAGTACCGCCGGGCCTATCGGGTAGCGCATATAGTGGCCATTATGTGGGGCCGCATTCAGCTGATAGAGAGTAGAGCTTGGATGGTATTGATTGAATACATGATTGATCCAGGCAGTATCTTTCAGTTGCAGGTCGTGGTAAACAAATTTGGCCGGCAAAGCGATATAATACCCGAATACATCCCATTGAATAACATTGTCGAACGGCATGGTAAACCGTATATAAATAATGATGGCCGACAGCAGAATAACCGCCCACCCTGACATTGAATTTAGAAACCTGAAAGACATGTTTTGTTTTTGTTCATTGGGCATAAACAGGCATAAAATATTATGCCCCTACGACTACTAAATATGCGCCGCTATCAATAAATCAAGTTCTTTATAAGGAATATTGAAGCGTTCACCGAGATGCTGGTTGGTTAGGTTGCCTTTATAAATATATACCCCGTGGCGGGTGCCTGTTTTGTCCCAAAGATAATTCTTCACGCCGCCATATTCGCCAATATCAATGAGGATAGGAGCGAAAATATTGCTGAGGGCATAGGAAGCGGTACGCGCTACCCGCGATGCTATATTGGGTACGCAATAGTGTATCACGCCATGTTTTTCAAAGATAGGGTTGGTATGGTTTGTTACTACGGAGGTTTCAAAGCAGCCGCCCTGGTCTATACTTACATCCACGATCACAGAACCGGCCTTCATTTCCATCACCATTTCTTCGGTGATCACGCAGGGTGTGCGCCCCTCTCCCACCCTGATGGCGCCAATTACCACATCAGCGGTTTTCAGTGCCCGGGTAAGGATATTCGGGTGCATTATGGACGTATAAACCCGTGTAGCGAGGTCGTTTTGCAGCCGCCTGAGTTTGTATAACGAATTATCAAATATCTTCACTTCCGCGCCAAGGCCAAGGGCTGCCCGCGTGGCAAATTGCCCCACCGTACCTGCACCTAAAATGATGACTTCTGAGGGGGGTATGCCTGAAATACCTCCCAGCATCACGCCTTTCCCATGATTGATATTGCTTAAATATTCTGCGGCGATAAGAATAGAAGTGCTCCCCGCTATCTCGCTCATAGCCTGTATCACTGGATATGCGCCCGATTCATCTTTAAGATATTCAAAACAGATAGCAGTTACCTTTTTTTTCATCAGCAATTTTATCTGGTCATCTTTGAGCATAGCAAAATGCAGGGCAGAAATAATGGTCTTGCCTTCGTCTATCATTTGTATATCTTCCAGAGAGGGAAAAGATACTTTCATAATAATATCACTTTTGAAAACCTCTTCGCGGTTGTAGGTTATGCGCGCACCGGCATTTTCATAATCGCGGTCATAGAATTTGGCTTCCCTGCCAGCTCCGGCCTCTATCACCACTTCATGGCCGTTGGCTGTGAGCAATTGCGTTGCGGCCGGCGTAAGGCCAATACGGTTTTCCTGGAACGATGTTTCTTTGGGGATGCCTATGGTGATGGAATTATTGCCTTTTTTCACCATTACGGCCTGCTCCTGCGGGGCAAGGGTAGCCTGCTTGGCTATTTCATAAAAACCAGACTTTTTCGTCATAGGGGGGATATTAAACCATAAAGTTACGCAAATTTATTTCTTTACAGGAAATATTCCTCGCGTTTTTATTTTCAAACTCAAAAGTAAGCTCTACAAACTTGTTATCAATCAGCGGGTAAGCTATTTGCGGCCATTCTATAAAAACATAAGCTCCCCTTTCAAAATATTCCTCAAAACCTATCTCCGGCAGGTCTGCTGTTTTCTTCAAACGGTACAGATCAAAATGATAAACCTGTACTGGCCCGGTATATTCATGCACTATAGAAAAGGTGGGGCTGTTTATTTCACCGGTAATATCCAAAGCCTTACAAGCAGCCTTTACAAAAGTGGTCTTACCGCTGCCCAGCCCACCGATAAGAGTAAATACCCGTACATCCGGGTACAATTCAAATATATCCTTCGAGATAGAAACCATGTCTTCGGGAATATTGGCCGTGAATGTTTGCATGGAGCGAAGATAGTGCTTGATTGTTAAAATCTGATCTGTGCCAAAATTAAAAACTCCACCTCAGCCGCAAATAAATGGCGCTTCCGGCAGTTTGGAATTTATTATTGATAGTAGCAAAAAATGATTGGCCGATAAGGTCCAAGTCCCAGTTGGTGGCCATATTATAAGTAAGTGTGGGCAGAAATACAAAGACATTGATTCCCGGTGCATACAGCACACCGAAATTTCCAGAAAAAATAGGTGTAAACGGCTGTTGCGCCTGCACCAAAAATGAATACCTGAACGGTAATAAATTATCAGCCGAGAGCGTGGTTGCTTTGAGGGCAGCAAGGTTGAAAGTGCTTTCAGAACCATGGTTATTATACAAAGCGGAAGCATTGATATATAGGCCATTCACAAAGCTATAATCAGCTGACAAGGATACTTCCATACTTGCTTTTATTGAATCCTGGAAACCCGGCCTTGGCTGGAACCACGAAATTTCCCCCTTAAAGCCGGCATCTTTAATATTGCCAGCCCACCCAGTTCCTATAGCAATGTCTTTATTGTATAAGCCACCAAGAAACTGCATATCATAACCTTTAAAATTAAATTTATATAACCCTGCGACTATATCCTGGTTAGCCTGCAAGCCGGGCTTTGCTGCAATTTCAAGGCTGGAAAAATTGCCGAAATAATGTTGAACCCTCACGGCATCATTACCGGGGCGTTCTTCATAGTCAAAGTCAAGGAGGTTATAGGCATTAAAAAGGTCGTTAGGGTTCCAGGCAATAGCCACTCCCCAGTTGATGCGCTGTCTGCCCACGGTTACATCCCACTGGTCAGTATGCCAGTTTAGGTTCAGCCTGTCGAACTGCGAATGTAAAATCATGGTCTGGGTGTTTATCAGCGTTTTGGTGAGATTAAAATACCCCGTTTCCGAGTCCGCCGATTTATTGAGGCCGGGTGTGGCCTGCACTAATCCCCCGAAATACAAAAGGTTCCGTTCCTCAGCAGTAAAAGTGAATTGGGAATTGATAAAATATTTAAAGTTAAGCCGGTTGTGAATAATGCCACCTGTAACGAGGCTATTGGCATTGTTGCTAAATTCAGCAAGCTGGAGGTCCTTCACATAGCCGCCAAAGCGAAAATGTGATGGGTGGGCTGTGGCGCTGTCAGTAGCTTTCAGGCTATCCTGTGCATGGGCAGGAATAATAAAAAAAACGACATTAAATAATAAGATCAACGCCGTCATTGCGGAATTTTTTTGCGTTGCGAAACCTGATAAAAAGCACGAATGCCCCTTCAAAAAAATATTCGCAATCCCCCGAAAATAGTTACCCGTATTTAGGGGATTACGGATATTTTTTGGCAAGCAAATGAACAACTTATCTGCAACAGGCAATTTGCCAAAAAATTCCGCAATGACGGCGCAACTACCCGATATTTTATGAATTATATTCACTTACTATTAGTTACATCAGAACTTACCTTCCCGTCCACCAATGTAATCACCCGCCTTGCACGGTCAATAACCCGCTGGTCGTGGGTAGAAAAGATAAAGGTCATATTCTCATCTTTATTGAGCCGGGCCATGATGTCCAGAAGGTTAGCTGTTGAAGTAGAATCAAGATTGGCAGTGGGTTCATCGGCGAGTATATATTTGGGCTTGGATGCCAATGCCCTTGCCACAGCCACCCTTTGCTGCTGACCACCACTGAGATCATTGGGCCGGTCATTAATTTTAGTTTCAAGGCCTACTTCTGCAAGCAATTCATTTACTCTTGCATCCCGTTCCTTTTTTGGGCGGTTTTGCAGGAGCATGATGAATTCTATATTTTCTTTGGCGGTGAGTACCGGTATCAGGTTATATGCCTGGAATACAAAACCGATATTGGCAAGCCTGAAATCAATCATCTTGCTGTCTTTAAAGTTGGTAATATCTTCCCCGTTAATAATCACCTTTCCTGCAGTAGGTTTATCCAGCCCACCAAGCATATTCAGCAAAGTTGTTTTACCGGAACCTGAAGGCCCTACAAGCGCTGTAAATTCTCCCAGCTGAAATTGCAGGCTAACATCTGTAACCGCCTGCACAGGTATCTTAGTGGAATGATACACTTTTGTAATGTTTTGGACTTCTATGACATTCATTTCTTTCAAATTATGAATTATTAATTATGAATTATTATGTTATTTGGCAAAAACACGGCCACGCGGAATCCTTCCGAATTATGAACGAAAACCATCAACGTATCAGCGATATAACAGCTATAATCGTTCTTCCTTAATAATTTATAATTCATAATTTATAATTGTTTTTAAATGTGCCTTATCGCTTCTGCCGGTTTTAGTTTTATAGCTTTCAGCCCCGGATATATAGCTGCTAAAAAAGCAGTAATTAATACCATAATGGATACCTGTATATAGCTGCTATTCCTTAAACTCGGATAAATTATAGTATGAAAACCAAAGTTTTCCAATCCTTTGGAAAATGCTGAAAGGTCAATGCCATGTTTGCCGAAATACCAGGTTATTATCCACGCAAACGCCATCCCAAACGGGCAGCCCAAAAAAGAAAGAATAACCGTTTCATACATCAGCATCCTAAAGGTGCGGCCTTTATTCATGCCTATAGCCATGAGCATTCCAAGCTCGCGGGTGCGCTCCATTACAGTCATCAGCATGGTATTGACAATGGCAAAAAGAAGGCCTATCATCATTATACCCATCAAAATTTCGAGAATGTAATCTGTCATTCCGCTGAGCAGGGCGCTTTCCGGAGAAAGCTCCATCCACGATTCAACCTTAAGAGACGGGACTTGCGATTTTACCATGCTTTCAGTGGTGTCAAGCTGCCTGTCGTCTTTCAGCAATACAGCTATTTCATGGTAGCCGCTGTCGGCGCCAAGCAGGGCATTTATATCATACGCATTTACAAATACATTAGCGCCATCGAATTGATTATTACTCGTTTTATAAATTCCACTAACCCTAAATGCACCAGACAAAATATCCCCTTCCTTATTAGCAAAAGTAAGGATGATTTTAGAGTGTAACCTGACTTTTAATTTGCGGGCTAATTTCTCCCCAATCACAGCTGAATTCTTTTTATTTTCTGCAAAAAAAGTCCCCTTCTTTACAAAAACTCCCATATTGGTAAGAGGGATTTCTTTAGCGGGAATTATGCCCATTATCTTGGCCCCGTTTGCAGCTGCGGGAGAGGCTACCATTCCAAACACTATATTGCGCATAGAAGCCGCTTTTATTTGCGGGTCCTTTTCGATAGTTGCCAGTGCATTACCAGCACTGGGAATAGTGTACTGGATTTCATTATTGGCTACGAAACCGGGATTATGCACCTGGATATGTGAAAAGAAATGGTTGATCGTATCTTCTTCCTGCTGTTGTATCATGCCCGTAAAAACGCTCACGATAAAAAGGCCGGCCAATATCCCAAGCATCACTGCAAGGATGATGATAAGGCTACGGGTTTTCTTCCTCCATATATTCCGCCAGACGATTAGTAGTATCATGCTCTATTTATATAAAAATTCAACAGGCCACAGATTCACAGATTAAAAAATCACTTCTTTTTGTCATTAAATATTTCGCTGAAACACAGGGCTATACCCTGTGCCAATAGATGACGCCCTTCCAAGGCTTATTTATGCTATTTTTCTGTGTTACTAAATTCATATTCAATCATATCTAAAATATTATTCCGTGAATCTGTGGCATACTTCTTAATTCCTAATTCCTAATTTTTAATTGCCCCTACTCCCCCTGCATGGCTTCTACGGGTTTCAGTTTTGAAATTTTAGTTAGCGGGTACAGGCATATCAGCACGGCTATTACAAATATGATAATTGCCTGGTTTATAAAATACTCCGGCCTGAAAATAGCCTGAATATACGGCGGGATGCCATATTGATCAAATGTTGATTTAAGGCTGGCCGGGACAGGAATAGGAAAATGCACAAAGTACAATACCACTGGCAAGCTAATGAGCAACCCTATAATTGCGCCAATAAAAGAAACAAGAAGGCTTTCAAAACAGGTAACCAAAGCAAGCCGGAAACGCTTCATGCCGATAGCGGTAAGCACCCCAAACTCATACATCCGCTCGTTGGTCATCATCAGCACAGTACCGAAAATCCCGAAAGCAACGATCAAATACAATACGCCAAGGATGATATAATTACTGGCCATTTTTCCCCGGATAGTCTGGTCAAGTTCCGGCATCATTTCTTTCCAACCAAGAACTTCATAAGTATGAGTCGTGTCAATTTGCTTATCCAGGTACTTTACAGTTTTATCCACGTTATCAGGGTCATCAATTACAATTGCATAAGAAGTAAGCCTTCCCTGCGCGCTAAAAAGTGTTTGGTTTTGCTTTAGTGGTATAAATGCAAGGCTTTTATTCAAATCAGGGGAAGCCATTTTTATAATAGCCTTTATCGGATATTTTCCCGCGGCGGACATTCCATGATAGCCCTGCCCCAGTATAACCAATGTGTCGTTTACTTTTAGCTTAAGGTACGATGCCAGGCCCTGTGCAAGTATTACCGCATCTTCGCTGTCAGAAGTAAAATAGCTTCCCTCGATTATTTTTTTATTTATGGCGCTAAGGCTATTCTCTTTCACGGGATCTATACCTGTGAGCATAATGCCTTTGGTAGCATTGTCTGCACAGGCAAGTGCGAAACTTTCCAGGCGTGGCACCGCCTGGCTAATGTGTGGGTTCGTTTTCAGCGCCTTACTAAGGCTATCGTTTTCAAGTAAAGTGTTGTCGAGAGTTTGGTCATCCCAATAACCTTTCTGGTGCACCTGGATATAGCCAGAATAAAAGCCTGCTACACTGGTTACCATTTGCTGAACAGTACCCATCTGTATGCTCATCAGGAGCGAAGCAAGCAATACAGCATAAAAAACGGAGGCTATTGCAATAAAAGAACGCTTTTTGTTCCTCCAAATATTCCGCCAGGCAAGTTTTAGATACATTGTTTTTATAGGTTTAGGGCAAGGGCATAAAATATTATGCCCCTACTTCACATCATGCATATTTTGCAAACTGAAGAAACTATCATCTATCGGTTTATCAAATATCATATTATTATAAATAAGGACAGTTTTGTTCCCCGGCTTATCGGCCGGTACCAGTTCCATGCGTGTAGGTATAGTCCTTCCCCCCATTGTTTTTACCTCCAAAAAGGTCATGGTATTCACCAGGTTGCCGTCTTCATCAAAAAACTCGCTTTTCATCTGGAAATACTCCGTTTTATCTACCCAGGTGATAATTTTACCCCATACTACCGCAGATGATGGCTTCGGTGTTAACTCTACTTTATAGCAATCACGCCCCGCTATTTTTTCCTCTCCGAGCAGCTTGTGGGTATAGTCGTCTACAATAGAAGCAGAATTGATCAGGTCGTCATTCGTAAGGTCTGTACCCATCCAGGATTGGGACATCATTGACGGAGGCAGTTTTATAGTCCTTTCAATAGAAGGAACCCAGTTCCAGGCTTCTTTTTTATCCTTCAAAAATGCAGTGCCTTTATCTTTAGCGGGGGCAGTGACTAAAGCCAAACTGCGGTCAAGACCTTTGCTCCATATTTTCATGCTCAACTCCCGGTTCCAGGTCGGGCGTACTATTTGCACTGTCATCTGCGCCTGCAAAGTATTGCCCCGCATTTTATCATTTGCCTTGCGTATGATCTCATCGGCATTTTGAGCCTTGCCAGAGAATGGCAGCAATGCGGCCAAAAGCATTATATATTTAAAATACCTTGTCATTATATCTCTTTAATTAGGTTTATTAATAAATCCTGCATTCTTTTATATACCTGCATAAATTTCCGGATTTCCTTTTCATACCCGTCATTTAAGGTAACCCTGAGAGTAAGCGATTCTTCCAATATGGCAAGAAACCGTTTGGTTTCTTCTACCTGTTTCATCACTATATATTCCCAATTTCCCAGGGTTAGTTTAAAATAGCGTTTTCTGTCCCCTGCAATGGTAAAATACTCCACCATTCCTGCTGTTTCCATTATCTTCAGGGTATTGCTCACAGCGCCCTTGCTTAGTTTCAGGTCGGCCTGTATTTCGTCAAAAGTATGATAAGGCGGCTCGGAAACAATTAAATACCCGAATATCTTTCCCATAGCAGGGGTAGCGCCCAGGCTCTTGAAAAGCACCCCATACTTTTCTACCAGCTTCTTTTGTTCCTTGTTAAGCTCAATCACGAAGCAAAGGTAAAACAAAGTTTTTTAAGTTCAAAACAAAATGAACTAAATATTTTACTTTTTTAATTTCCCCTCTTTTATATGTATTTGATCAGGTTTTTGTACCTTGCTGAAAAACAAAAAAATAATAATGGCAGATTTTGAAAGCGGAGATAAAGTACGGTTTATAAATGACCGGATGAAAGGGACTATAATAAGTAGAAAAGATAAAAACTATTTTCTTGTTCTGCTCGAAGATGGGTTTGAGATACCTGTGGCTGTCAATGAACTGGTGCTTGTGCAGAAAGCAAACCAAAAAAATGTTGAAACAAAGACCAACAATATAGTACCCGGTTCTTCACCTTTAACACAGCAAATAGCCCAGGGATATTACGTAGCTATTACAATTACTGAAGATAAAATAAGGGAAATCCATTTCCATCTTATCAATAATACAGGTTCTGATATACTCTTTACACTTTTCAATCCCGGGCTGGAATTTAAAGGGGTTACCAAAGGAGAAATAAACCGTGGGCACACCATTAAGATCAGCTCCATCCCTGATTCTAACCTGGATATGTGGCGAAGCATGGAAATTAGCATCCTCGAATTTGACAAAAGGCTAAAAACCATCCCTGCACCACTTCATTTTAAATTGAAATTTAAAGAAACCTCTCTCTTAAAACCTAAAACTCATATCCCATGGTTATCTGCACAGGGCATTTTGCTGCCCTTGGAAACTGCTTCGGTAAAAGATTCTCCTTCGCAAAAGGATCAACCCGTCATTTCCCCAATTACAATGGAACCGGCGGAAGATATAATAGACCTTCATGTAGAAAAACTCATTGATAACACTTCCCAGATACCGGCTGAAGGAATCCTTATGATGCAGGTGAACCACTTTGGCAACCATCTTGAAAAAGCGATAGCTGCCCAAAAAGACCATATTATTTTTATTCATGGCATTGGCAACGGTATCCTGAAAAAGAAAATTATTGAATATGCAGGCAATAATCCCCATGTTTTAAAAACAGAAGAGGCTGACAGCAAAAAATTTGGCTACGGGGCAACTAAGATTATCCTTAAAAGCCGTTAATTTGCCCTTTTATTCAAAGTTAAATAGTTACAGGACGCGCTTATGGCAATGACAGGGATTATTCTTAAAAACGGGCTGCACCTCAGTACAAAAGTGCCAGCAATAAAGACCGATGCGCTAACTTCACAAAAAAAAGTACTGAACAAGCTCCTTCGCAGGGGGCAGTATACCGATTTTGGAGAGGAATACAATTTTGCACGCATACTTCGCAGTGATGATCGCATGGCGGAGTTCATGAAAAGTGTTCCCATTCATACCTACGAAAAGATGTTCCTTTGGTGGAAGGCATCACTTAACGGGCAGGCATCAGTTACATGGCCCGGAAAAGTGGATTATTTTGCCTTAAGCTCCGGCACATCATCCGGTTCGTCCAAATATATTCCCGTTACACGTGCTATGCTCAAAGCCATCCAGAAAGGTTCCATGAGGCAGCTTCAGTCTTTGGCAAACTGCCACCTGCCGGAAAGCTTTTACGAAAAAGACATAATGATGCTGGGCGGCAGTACCAGCCTCGATTATAATGGCGTTTATTACGCTGGTGACCTCAGCGGCATCACTACCGGCAACCTGCCCCTTTGGTTCCAGCCTTTTTACAGGCCGGGACGGGAAATCTCAAAGACGCGCAACTGGCAGGAGAAGCTGGACAAGATCACTACCCAGGCACATAATTGGGATGTGGGCGCTATTGTCGGTTCTCCTTCATGGTTCCAGATACTTATTGAACGCATTATTGCTCATTACAAACTTAAAAATATCCACGAGCTTTGGCCTAATCTCCAGGTTTTTACCCATGGGGCTGTAGCATTCGATCCCTATAAGAAAAGTTTTGAGGCCCTGCTGGCACATCCGCTCATCTATCTCGAGACTTATCTTGCTTCTGAAGGGTTTATTGCCTATCAAAACCACCCGGATGCAATAGGCATGCAGATGCTTTTAAAAAACGACATTTTCTATGAATTTGTCCCGTTCAATGAACAGAATATAGATGCCGAGGGTAATATTTTGCCTGAAGCTGAAACGCTCCACATTGGCCAGGTGAAAGAAGACCAGGACTATGCCCTGCTTATGACTACCTGCGCAGGCGCCTGGCGGTATATTATCGGCGATGTTATCAGGTTTACGGATGTTAAGAAAAATGAGATCATCATTGTTGGGCGTTCAAAGCATTACCTTAGCCTTTGCGGCGAACACCTTTCAGTGGACAATATGAATAAGGCCATTGAAATGGTCTCCGAAAACATGAATATCTCAATCAAAGAATTCACCGTGGCAGGCGAGTCTGAGAATAACCGCTTTAAGCACCATTGGTATATTTCTACGGATAAAGACGTTGATAAAGTAGTGCTTAAAAACAAACTTGATTTTTACCTGAAAGAGCTCAATGACGACTACCGGGTAGAGCGCGGCCACATGCTTCATGATATAAATGTAGATATACTTCCCAATAACGTTTTCATCAACTGGCTGCAGAAAGAAGGCAAGGAAGGCGCCCAGATAAAATTTCCAAGGGTACTGAAAGGCAAGCAGTTGGAATCATGGAATAAATATCTCGCGGAAAAAGGCGAAATTGCGCTCCAAATCTAAACCATGACAGACCTTATAAGCCCTATAATCAGCGGCATTGCCTACGGATTGATCGTAGCCATTGTGGTGGGGCCTGTGTTTTTTACCCTGTTGCATACCAGCCTCGACAGGGGCTTTAAAGTCGGCTTTATATTTGCCAGTGGCATCGTGATGAGCGATTCTTCCCTGTTCCTGCTCGCATTTTTTGGACACTCGCAATTAGGCTCATATACCCATATAGTTGACAAATACCTTGGTCTTTTCGGCGGGTTTTTCCTGATGATCTTTGGGCTCAGGCTCATCATAAAAAGAAAGAAGGTACTCGAAGAAGACAAGGTGGATGTAAAAAAAATAAACGTGGCCCGCGGTATGTTCAAAGGCTTTATCGTCAATACAATGAACCCGGGCACTCTGCTGTATTGGATCGGGGTGGTGAGCGCCGTGAGCGGCCAGTATGAAGGCGATAACAGGAAAATATTTACTTTTTTTGTTACCATCATGGCTATGATATTCGGCACTGATACGTTAAAGGCATTCCTGGCAGGCAGGCTGAAGCACATCATCACGCCCACTTTTATTATGTACCTGAACAGGGGCGCAGGTACAGTGATTGGCATTACAGGCTGCAAGATATTGTATGACTCTGTCGGGAAATTTGTTGGGTAATTGTCTGAATTAAGATTGATGGGATTAATAATGATAGGATAAGGTTGGGACGGGCGCCTTCGGCGCCCGTCCCAACCCAACAACGAAAAACGTCATTCCGGCGAATGCCGGAATCTGTTGAAAAGATAATATGATTTTAGAAAACATAAACACCGCCAAACCAGCCCCGAAGGAGCGTAATATACCAGCGCAGGGTATAGCCCTGCGTTTTTTAAAAGCCCTGAAAGGGCGCCATCCGTCAGCGCTGGGTGCAGCCCTGCGTTGCCTGATGCTCGTATTTCCGATTACCTTTCTCACCGCCTGCGAGCAAACCCCTATTCCCAAACCTGCTGCTTATCCCCACATCTATTTCCCTGCAAAGGCCTATAAAACATTCGATAGCACCTGCCCTTTTACCTTTCGCTACCCCGTTTACGCCCGCGTGGTGCACGACAGCACTACGGGCGCTGAACCTTGCTGGCTCAATATCAACTACACCCAGTTCAACGCCAAACTGCACCTGAGCTACAAGTCCATTTCCTCTTTCAAAAGCTTCCATGAATTTTCAGAAGACGCCCATACATTTGCCTACAAGCACTCGGTAAAAGCCGATGACATTACCCCCAATTATTTCCGGTTCTCGAAAGACGTTACCGGCATACTATATGAGATAGAAGGCAATACAGCCTCTTCCATACAGTTTTACGCAACCGACAGCGTAGAACATTATCTCCGTGGCGCCCTGTACTTCAACAGCCGCCCCAACAAAGACTCCCTTGGCCCCATCATCGAATACCTCCGCACCGACATTGATACTTTTTTGAAAAGTTTGAAGTGGAAGTAAGGAGAGTGGATAGTGGCGAGTGGATAGTGATTAGTGGGAAAAACGCCGTCATTTCCGCTCAATAGCGTAGGGCTTAAGCCCTACGCTATTGAGATCAATGCAGGGCTGCACCCTGCGCTGGTAGATTGCGCCCTTTCAGGGCTGCCACTATCGGATACGAACAATTTCCCGTGTTATTACCTCATTACCAGCCATAATTTTCACTATAAACACCCCACTACCGCAGCCATATCTATCCGCATCAAAAATATATTCAAACCGCTCTCGCGCTCCCCGCTCTCCGCTCTTTTCTACAACCATCCTCCCCGTCATATCATAAATAGCAAGGCTGATGGCACTATTTTCGTTCAAAACTCCACTAATAGTTGTTTGGTTAGTAAATGGATTGGGATAGATTTGAAGGGACAAATTATTTCCCGGCGCACTTGCAATCCCCGTTAAGCCCACCGTATCCTTCGTTTCATACATAGCGGAGCAGCCATTTGCCGCCCGCACAGTGAGGGAAACGGTATATGTCCCATTACCGTCATAAACATGGGAGGGATTTACAAGATTAGAAGAACCTCCATCACCAAAAGACCATGAATAATCAATATAAGAATTATTTACCGGAGTAAATTTAACTGTGTCGAGTGATGATTTAAATGTAAAATAAGCATCCGGGCTTTTAATTATCGAATCAACGATCATGGCCGTATCGTTACCAGGTACAGTGTCAACAAAACCAATAGGCTCAGTCCATATTTTTAATGTATCAACAGCTGGTTGGAAACTGAATTTACCAATGGAAACATTGGTTGAGTTTCCACTCACCAGGCTACCAGTCCAGGTATAATTAAGCCTGATAGTATCATTTATCGAACATAATATTTTTACAGCTCTAAGCGTATCAGACCCATAGTTTTTCAATGTGACTTTTACTGGTATTAAATCTGCGCAAATTGCCCTTTTAGGGTTGATAATGGAAGAAATTCCAGCGTCGTTATAATAAGTTGGAATACTAAATCTGGCTAAAAAAGCATCTGCGTCTTTAAAATTCATAGTCTGATAAGCACCAGATGTAGCAAGATTATTTGCCTCATTTGCAATTCCATAAATATATACATTACCGGAGTTGTCAATAGAAACATTTGCACCGGCATCATCGTCGTTACCAAAATAAGAACCCCAAAGTAAATTTCCAGAAGTATTAAATTTAACTAAAAATGCCTCATAATCACTTGCTTCATATTTTGATTGATAAGTGCCAAATGTTGTGATGCCCAATGTACTCGAAGTGCTTCCAGTTAAAAAAATATTACCCATTTTATCAGTAGCAATACCAAGAATACCAGTGGTAAAAAAACCTCTATTTCCTGTATCGCCTCCAAAATAAGTACCCCAACAAATAACCCCAGAGGAAGAAAATTTAGCCAGGTACCCTTCATTATTTATAGTATCTCCAAAAGCCTGATAGGCATCGGTAGTGGCTATACCGGACGTGCTATTTGTTTCGCCAATAATATATATATTACTGGACATGTCTGTGGCGACAGCATAACCTAATGAATATTCATTTCCTCCATAATAAGTGGACCAAATAATTTTTCCTGTTGGGCTAAATTTCGCTAAAAATGTTTTACCATTTACACTGTCACCTTCAGTTTGGTAAGCTCCGGAAGTTGCAATCCCTGATGTGCTATAGGTTAGCCCTGTTATAATGACATTAGACGAAGTATCAGTTGCTAAGTTATAGACTCCATCTTCTTTATTTCCTCCATAATAAGTTCCCCAGAGAAGACTGCCAGAGGAGCTAAATTTGGCTAAAAAAGCATCATAAAGACCTCCACCATAGATTGTTTGATAAGCACCTGAAGTTGCGATCCCCGATGTGCTTGAAGTCGCTCCGGATAAATATACGTTACCGGAAATGTCAGACGCAACACCATAACCGTAATCATCCCTATTCCCTCCAAAATAAGTTCCCCAAAGAAGGCTACCTGAAGAGCTAAATTTGGCTAAAAAAGCATCTACAGTATCATCGAGAGAAGTTTGGTAAGCTCCGGAAGTTGCAATGCCTGATGTGCTTAATGTCCATCCTGTTATATAAACATTCCCAAAAATATCTGTAGCCACAGATAAACTAATATCTTGATAATTACCACCATAATAGGTAGCCCATAGTAATTTACCAGATGGGCTAAACTTAGCCAAAAACGCATCGCCATTAATGCTATCTCCGGAGGTTTTATAAGCTCCTTTAGTAGCAATGCCTGAATCACTTTCTGTCCATCCGGTTATATAAACGTTGCCTGAATCATCCGTAGCCATACCTAGGCTATTAGTTGTTGAATCCCCTCCGTAATATGTGGCCCATAAAAGTGAACTTTTTTGGGCTTGGGCAGGAAAGAGAAAAAAGAGAAAGAGAAAGAGAATGAGAAAGAGAAAAAACCGGGAGTTTTTCACCTCACCCCTTGCCCCTCTCCATGTGGAGAGGGGTGTCGTGCTGTTCCCTACCAATAAATGTTGGCGGGGTGAGGTAATAGGAAAAAGCCAAGAGTTTTTCATTGGGATTATATTTTATTCATAACGAAGATAGGGGAAATAGTCGGAATTAGGAAAGTCATCTAAAATACCCTGATTAGCTAACCGGCAAGGAACGAACATTCTTGCCATGTGGGTAGTGTAGTTTTGTATTTTTAATATTGCCGCGTTTCACTTTTCGGGATTTTAAAAATTCGCTGAATTCTCTTTTTTCCTGTTCTGTCCAGGGTTGGTCAATAAATACCAAATCTTCTTCCTCCAATTGTTTTATATTTTTCATAGCTTAAAATTTTTAAAATAGCGTTTTACCAATTCGGTTGCTTCCTTTGTATCTATAAACATCCGGTTACCCGAAAATTGTTTCGCTCCAAGCGTAATTTTATAATGTTCAACTAATTTTGACTTTGCCACAAATGAAATTACCCCATCATAACCTTTTTCAAAAGCCAATTTACAGCCAAAAGCCACCAAATTAGCCGCAACACCTTTATATAACTTACCCGCCCCTTTATTTATTTTAGAATTTTCAATTAGGTGCATAAAGATATGGTCATTATTATCTGATAAGCTTGTTAATCCATGTATTACATTTTTGTTTTTTAAGGTAACAAGTTTATAAACCTCTCTATCGCTTTGTTTTATTTCCCCAAGCCAGTTAAAAACCCAATCTGCTTTTTTAACCTGCTTATTATCAGAAATTTTCATTCTTATTATTT
>Ga0206827_1070_pt1 | contig 24109 bp, 15 predicted proteins | sample Alteio_BWOrgCont_77_FD_152852 | JGI IMG/M metagenome (GOLD analysis project Ga0206827, IMG submission 152852) | Enriched cells from forest soil in Barre Woods Harvard Forest LTER site, Petersham, Massachusetts, United States -... | ecosystem: Environmental > Terrestrial > Soil > Temperate forest >...
GAAAAATTATTTATTGTCAGCATTTTAATGATTTAGTAATAACAATCTCTGCAATGAAGTTATTTTGTATTGTTTTTCATTCATAACTTATAACTCATAATTCATAACTCTCCAAAACCTTTCCTATCTTTGTACTGTTTATTATTTGGAATTAGTCTAAGTATAAAGAAGGTTTTGGTTTTAGGTGTGTGGTGTTAGCAAACCACTATCCACTAATTTTCTTCTTTGACTTACGACTTATGACTTACGACTTACGACTCCCAATGGAAGAAAACAAATTACTCGAAGAGCTTACCGAAAGCGATTATAAATACGGTTTCGTTACTGATATAGAGCAGGATGCCGCCCCTATGGGCCTCAGTGAAGAGATAGTGCGGTTTATCTCCGCCAAGAAAAAGGAGCCTCAATGGATGCTCGACTGGCGGCTGAAAGCCTATCGCCACTGGCTTACCATGAAAACCCCGGCCTGGCAAAATGTAACGTTCCCGGTGATTAATTACCAGGATATTATATATTATTCTGCCCCGAAACAAAAAGTAAGCCTTGGCAGCCTTGATGAAGTGGACCCTGAATTGCTCAAAACCTTTGCCAAGCTCGGCATACCGCTGGAAGAACAAAAAATGCTTTCAGGCGTCGCTGTAGATGCTGTTTTCGACAGTGTTTCCGTGGCTACTACCTTCAAGGGCAAGCTGAATGACATGGGCATTATCTTCTGCTCCATGAGCGAAGCCGTGCAAAACCACCCCGATCTGGTGAAGAAATATTTAGGCAGCGTAGTGCCGTTTACAGATAATTATTTCGCTGCCCTTAACTCGGCTGTTTTCAGCGATGGTTCTTTTGTTTTCATCCCGAAGAATACCCGCTGCCCGATGGAGCTTTCTACGTATTTCCGTATAAACGCCTCCAACACAGGCCAGTTTGAGCGTACGCTTATCGTTTGCGAAGACAATGCTTATGTTAGTTACCTCGAAGGCTGTACCGCCCCTATGCGCGATGAAAACCAGCTTCATGCTGCGGTGGTGGAATTAGTTACCCTGGAAAACGCTGAAATAAAATACTCTACCGTGCAAAACTGGTACCCCGGCGACAAAGAAGGCAAAGGCGGTATCTATAATTTCGTTACCAAACGCGGTAACTGCCTCGGCAACAACTCTAAAATATCATGGACGCAGGTAGAGACCGGTTCGGCCATCACATGGAAATACCCAAGCGTGGTATTGAAAGGTGATAATTCGGTGGGTGAATTTTATTCCGTGGCCCTTACCAATAATTACCAGCAGGCCGATACCGGCACAAAGATGATCCATGTTGGCAAAAACACCCGCAGCCGCATTGTAAGCAAAGGTATATCCGCCGGAAAAAGCCAGAATACCTATCGCGGCCAGGTAAAAGTAATGAAACGCGCTACCGGCGCCCGAAATTTTTCCCAATGCGATTCCCTCCTGATGGGTGATAAATGCGGAGCGCATACATTTCCATATATTGAAGTTGAGAACAAATCTGCCCAGGTAGAGCACGAAGCCACTACCAGCAAAATAGGCGACGACCAGCTTTTCTATTGCCTGCAACGTGGTATTGATGCGGAAAAAGCTATTGCCCTTATCGTAAATGGCTATTGCCGCGAAGTGCTGAACAAGCTCCCAATGGAATTTGCCGTAGAAGCCCAAAAACTATTGGCCATAAGCCTTGAAGGCAGCGTAGGATAATTTAAGGTCACCAGGTTTTCCCCAGCATTTCGTACGTTTGGTTCATTGTGAAGTTAGCCAATTGCATCTGTAATGTAAATTTGTTATTATCTTTGCACGCTTGAATGCCTTTTTCACAAATTTAATTTTTATATGGTTCAAATAAATGTCAAAAAAAATATCGGTGCTGCCGACTCCTGCGCAATTCTTTTTACAGATAGAGCAAAACCTGATTATAAAAAATTTGGCATTCCTGCCGTAGAAAAATCGCTTATTGACAGGCAAAAAGATGCCAAAAGGCCGGTTTCCCTTGCATACAGGAAAGATGCACTTATCTTTTGCCAGTTTATCGACCCAAAGAGCAAAGACGAGCATTACAAATCACTGGAAGCAGCCCGCGTAGCAGGGTTCAGCCTCTACAATGAATTAAAATACAACAAACTTTCCGATATTTACCTGCAAACTGATAGTACAGATGCAAGCCTGCTCATTGCTTATGCAGAAGGGCTGGCTTTAAGCTGCTACCATTTCAGCCGCTATAAAAAAGAGAAAAAAGAACTCCATGTTGCCAATATCTACCTTGTCCATAAAGATATAAAAGATGCCGACGCAAAAGAATTGCAGGCCATAATTGAAGGTAATTTCCTTGCCCGCGACCTGATAAACGAACCCGTATCTTTTCTTACAGCCGAAGAATTCAGCAGGCAAATGCAAAAGGCCGGCGAAGAAGCTGGTTTTAAGGTAGAAGTATTTAACAAAGCCAAGATAGAGGCGCTAAAAATGGGTGGGCTTCTTTCTGTAAATGCTGGAAGTATAGACCCGCCTACGTTTAATGTGCTCGAATGGAAACCAAAAAACGCTAAGAATAAAAAGCCTATCATATTAGTCGGCAAAGGTGTTGTATTTGATACAGGTGGACTTTCCTTAAAGCCTACAGCCAACTCCATGGACCTGATGAAAAGCGATATGGGTGGTGGCGCTGCGGTAGTAGGTACATTCTATGCAGCTGCTAAAAACAATTTACCTCTCCATATTATCGGATTGATACCTGCCACGGATAACAGGCCAGGCGGGCGCGCCACTGCTCCCGGTGATATTATTACCATGCTTGACGGCACAACAGTGGAAGTGCTGAACACAGATGCAGAAGGCCGCCTCATTCTTGGTGATGCGCTTTCTTATGCAAAAAAATATAAACCCGAACTGGTCATTGACCTCGCTACGCTTACAGGCGCTGCCGCCAAGGCAATTGGCCCGTATGGCACTGTATATATGGGTAATGCCAGTGAGGAAGTAAAAGAAGAACTCGAAAAATGCGGCAGGAAAACTTATGAGCGTTTGGTAGAATTTCCGATGTGGGACGAATATGCCGACCTTATAAAATCTGAAATAGCTGACCTGAAAAATATTGGCGGCCCCAATGCCGGGATGATCACAGCCGGTAAGTTCCTTGAGCATTTTACTGATTATCCATGGCTCCATTTTGACATTGCCGGCCCTGCATTTTTGACGGGCGGCGACCAGTACCGTGGCAAAAACGCCACCGGCGTGGGCGTGCGGTTATTATATCAATTTTTAAAGAAAAGAGGAAACTAAAAAATGTTCTCAGAAAAAGATAAACCCGTACTCGGGATAAGTATAGGCGATACTAACGGCATTGGCCTTGAGGTTATTATTAAAACCTTTGGCGACCCACGTATGCTGCAGTATTGCACCCCTATCATTTATGGCAATGTGCCATTAATGACCTTCCACCGGAAAACAGTGGACGTGAAGAACTTTAATACCAATCCAATTTCCAATCCTGGAGAAGCCCACCCGCGCAGGGTGAATATGATCAACTGCGTGGATGACCAGTTGAAAGTCAATTTCGGCGTGCGCAGCTATGATGGCGGGCGGGCTGCTTTTCAGTCACTCCAGGCTATGATAAAAGACGCTGTGGACGGTAAACTGGATGCTATGGTTACTGCCCCAATTGATAAGTTCGCTATGCAATCCCAGGATTTTAAAGTACCCGGGCACACTGAATACATTACGGAAGCCTTTAAGCTGAAAACCACGCTAATGCTCATGGCCAGCGAGCTTTTCAAAGTAGGCCTTGTTACTGCTCACGTACCCCTCAGCCAGGTTTCTGTCAATATCACTATTGAAAAGATCATTGCTAAGTTAAAGATATTCGATATGTCACTCATGAATGACTTTGGCGTGGTGAGGCCAAAGATCGCTGTTTTGGGACTAAACCCCCATGCAGGCGAAGAAGGTTTGCTTGGCAGTGAAGAAAAAGACATCATCATCCCCGCCATAGAAAAAGCAAAGGCAGAAGGTATTATAGCCGAAGGCCCCTTCCCTGCTGACGGATTCTTCGGCAGCCGCATGTACAATTCCTTTGACGGGATACTCGCCATGTACCACGACCAGGGCCTTGCCCCTTTCAAGATAATGAATTTCGAAAGCGGCGTAAACTATACCGCTGGTTTACCGGTAGTCCGCACTTCTCCAGATCATGGTACGGGATATTCTATAGCAGGGCGAAACCTTGCCAACGAAAACTCTTTCCGTGAGGCAGTCCTGCTTGCCAGCGATGTCATAAAAAGCCGCCGCCGCGAAGTTGAAATACACGCTAATCCCCTCCGCAACAGGATGGTGAAAGAAAGGGAAGTGTAACAGGTTAGATTGCTGAAGGACGCAATCCTCCGAATGCACCGATTCAGGCATTTTTTAAAATAATTAAAGGCCGCCTTTTTTGGTGGTAGGCATTTTTATTTTATCCGATAATAATTCTCAATATTTTAAACAGAAAAGGATGGCAAACCGTTACCCTTCAAATCAATGGGCATGATATTCGTTTTCCAACCGCTGAATTAGGGAAAATAAAAGGCGAAAATTTTAAACATTGTGACTGACTTTCCCGTTCCCCTAAAAAATTCCCTACCCCGCCACTAATATAATTTAAAAATGTTTAAACTTTATAAATTCAAAAATAGTTTTGCATGGGCATTATCCATCTTTTTCATTTTGTTTGCCATGAAAGCAAATGCCGGTGCATTAAAAGGTACTTATACCATTGATAGCAACAAGGCCACAAGCGCTACTAATTTCAAAAACTTTACCAATGCTGTGGACTCGCTTACGGCGAATGGCGTCAGTGGCCCTGTGGTATTTAATGTTGCGTCGGGCATCTATAATGAGGCCCTAACCATAGGTACTATAACTGGCGCTTCAGATACAAACTCCATACTGTTCCAGTCAGCATCCCACGACAGCAGTACCGTACTACTGGAAAACACTGTGAATACGGTACTTACCCTGAACGGTTGTAGCAATGTAAATTTTAAAAGCATTACAATTGGAGATTCAGGCTCTTCAGGAAATGATGTAGTTTATTTCACAGGCGGTGCCACATTTGATTCCTTAAGCAATTGCGTAGTAACAGCTAACTTAAACGACGTCGGGATAGGTATATCAGGCATGGTGGACTATATTACTGTAAATAATTGCCTGGTAACGGGGGGTGAAATAGGTATCCTGGTTTTTGGCGGTAAACAAATATCCAATATATTAATAATCAATAATATTATGGAAAATTTTGGCTATTATGCTGTTGAAGCTTTATATACCGATTCCATAGTGATAACAAAAAACATCATAACAGGCAGTGCATCTTCTTATAACGGCATCGTTATGGAAGACCCTTATGGTCCGTTCACGATCTCAAAAAATAAAATTATATTCCCAGGGGGAAACAACGCCGCCATATATTATGTAGCCGGAGGATCAATATCGTCTTCAGATACTGCTTATATTTACGACAATTTCATATCCATGATTGGCGGAAGCACACAGTGTTTTGGAATTTCCACATTCGAGGCTGAGAATACTGCTATTGTATTTAATAATATTGATATAACCAGCGTGGATACTACGAGCGCCGGTATTTACGATTACGATGCTTTAGGCTCTGTGATTTATGAGAACAATATCTCGGTAAATACCGGTGGGGGCTATGCAGTATATGAGGAAAGTCCTTCTTCCAGCGGTTCATTTAACTATAATGATTATTACACCACCGGTTTATATCTTGGCTGGTGGGGCGCCAATGAAGCAAAATTAAGCAATTGGCAGGCGGCCAGCGGTCAGGATGCAAATTCAAAATCAGTTAATCCCCTTTATAATTCCGCCACCGACCTGCATCCCCGTTCCGATTCCCTGTATCACACGGGTACTCCAATAGTAGGAGTTGCAGATGATATTGACGGCAATAAAAGGAATATACTAACCCCGGACATAGGCGCAGTCGAATTTACACCCAATAATTATGATGCCGGTGTAGTGGCCATTGACTCCCCATCAGCGGGTTTTTGCCCAGGTAAAAATTCTATCTATGCCACTATCGAAAATTTTGGTATCAAAACGCTTACATCAGCCACTATTTCATGGGTGGTTATGGGTGGTTCGTCAGGCTCTTATAGTTGGACAGGAAGCCTCGTACAAGGGCAAACAGCTCAGGTCAATTTAGGCGGCAGTCTCACGTTTTCCTCCGGCACAATATATAAGGTTAAAATGTACACAAGCCTGCCCGACGGACATACTGACGGCTACCCTGCAAATGATACTATGGCCGTGTCTGTTGGAAACGGACTGAGCGGAATATTTACGATTGGGGGTACATCACCGGATTATGCTACTTTTTCAGACGCTGTGAAAGACGTTACCGCTAAAGGCCTGTGTGGCAGTGTTGTCTTTAATATACGCCCGGGTACGTATAAAGAAAGCTTTACCATCAACCCAATAGCTAATGCATCCCCATTAAAAACGCTTACCTTCCAAAGCGCCGGCGCCGACAGCAGTACTGTGCTTTTGACAAGCGGAAACTCTCTGAGTACTGTAGCCTTCAATGGCGCTGCCTATGTCAATTTTAAAAATATCACTATCTCAAATAGTAAGGACACCGGTACTGTTTACTTTGAAAATATTGCATCACATGATTCTCTTAGCCATTGTATAATAAGGTCAACCAGTACAGGCAGCGAAACAGTAGACTTCAATGGCTATAATACCTTCATTACCATTAACAATTGCGCCCTGCATGGCGGCAACCAGGGAGTATTTTACAATGGTAATTTTGACAACGGCGCATCTGGTATATTAATTACAGGTAACATTATTGATAGTTTCTCTTCCGAAGGTATTTACTTATATTACCCCGACTCTTTTGTTATCTCCAAAAACCTGGTAACAAACCCTGCGAATGGCAATACTTATGGCATCTATGTTGAATTTCCGACAAGGGCATTCTATATTTACGGGAATAAAATAATATTTCCCGAAAGCGCTAACGGAGGAGGCATCTATTATTATGATGGCCAGTATCTTGACTCTACCAGCCAAAACATGATTTATAATAATTTCATATCTATGGGCAAAGGCACTGGCCCTGTTTTCGGATATGACGCCGATAACGCAGCCTCCTACACCAATTTTTATTACAACAGTATTAATATTATTAATACCAATGCTTCAAGCACAGGGATTTATAACAACCCTACTTTCGGTGGAACCGGTTTAAAATATATTGATAATATCGCTGTGAATACGGGCGGAGGGTTTGCGATATCTGTTGTGAATGGTAATAATATTGATTCATCGGACTATAATGACTTTTATACTTCCGGCCCATATCTTGGTAATTATGGTTTTACCGGTGAGGCAACTTTAAGTGATTGGCAAACTGTCTTCAGCATGGACGCTAATTCGATAAGCGTTAATCCTTACTTTATTTCATCCACTGATTTGCACGACAAAAATGCTAAAATGTGGAAAACAGGCACACCAATCATTGGTTTTACAAAGGATATTGATGGTAAAACCAGGAATTCTACCCATCCAACCATTGGCGCGGCAGAGATTTTTCCGGCTGCCAATTCCCTGGGAATATCTCCGGTTCCAATACTTGCTTACGGCGAATGCGGTGATTCTAATATCATTATATCAGTTGTTCTAACCAATTACGGTACAATAAATCAGAAAGATATACAAGTATATACCGTTATTTCAGGTGCAGCATCGCTTACACTCATCGACACTATATTAAGTATAAATACAGGGGGAAGTGATACTATAACATATAAAACTAAGCTGAATACCTACAATGGCGGCGCATTCAAAATTACCGCTTATGCAAAAGATACATTTAAAAATAATGACACAATGAGCGAAAGTGTATTTTTCAATAAGCAATCGCCGAGCCCCAAAGTGCAAAATAATTCAAGCTGCCATGCAGGCAGCGTAGCGCTTTATGCTACACCGGCTGCGGGAGACAGTATCTATTGGTATTCTTTCCAGTCAGGCTTTCCTATTACATCGGGTGATACATTTAATACACCCTTCCTCAGCGCCACTACCACTTATTACGCGCAGGAATCAACCCGCCGCCACAATTATTTGTTTGGCCCCGACAGCCTCTCTATCGGCAGCTACACAGGCACCTCCAGCGCAGGTATTGTTTTTAATGTATCTGTCCCCATCATTATCGATTCAATTACTGTTTATCCATCTGGTTCCGGCAATGTAGGCGTTACCCTGTACGATAGTTCAGGGACACCAATAACAACTGTTTACAGTTCAGTATCCGTTTTATATGCTTATACGGCTGTACGCATTCCTGTAGGTATTGCAGTAAATCCCGGCAACGGCTATTCCTTAAAGCTGGATAGCAGTACTACCGGAGGTTTCTATTATAATACATCAGGGGCTTCCTACCCATATAAGATTGCTAATGTTATTTCCATAACCAATACCAGCACAAACCAGGGAGGCAGCGGTTATTATTACGGCGCCTATGATTTGCTTATTCATACCGGTTCCTGTCCGAGTGCATTTGTAGCGGTTACTGCTACCATTGGCGGGCTATCTGCTTCCCTTAACCAGGGCGCATCATCCAGCGGTAAATTCAGATCAGGCACTCTGTCCAATCCTGACCTTAATTGTGCAGGCAGCACATTTATTTATGACCTTGGCACCAGCTTTAGCAATTCAGGTTATGGAACTACATGGGATATATCTGCATATAGCCTTACAACATCTTCGGGCCTATCTGCCGGAGCAAACTTTACCTTTACCGCCCCTACATCTTCAACGGCAGGGATGTTTACTTTTGCTGCTCAAAGCTCAGAAATTGACAGCACTTTTATCCTTTCCGTAAATGTGAAAGATTTGGTTAAAGGTTGTGACACAGTAGTAACCCGCTATATCAATGTATCGGGCTTGCCAAAAATATCTGTTTCACCTGTATCGGCTTGTGCCGGAGTAAATGAAACATACTCTGATACAACGGTTACTAACAATTCTACTTTAACATGGAATTTTGGCGATGGAAGTAGCATAGTGTCTGGCATCAATCCGGCACATAGGTACGCTGCAAAAGGTACATATACTTTAAAGCTTATAGTTACAAATGCTTCAGGATGTGTAGATTCAAGTTCTGTGACAATTAATATAAACGCCCTGCCGGCAGCCAATGCAGGAAACAATACTTCATTATGCTTTGGTGATTCCGTCAGCATCGGTGAGTCTGCCCTGAGCGGAAATACATATTCATGGACATCTAATCCGGTTGGTTTTAGCTCAACGTTATCTAATCCATCTATTGTTCCTGCTGTAACAACGACTTATTATTTTACTGAAACTAAAACGGTTGAAGGTTGCAGTAATTCAGACTCTGTTGTAATTATTGTGAACCCACGCCCAATTATTAAAACAGCCAGCAGCACAACAATTTGCGCCGGAGAAAGTGCATCTGTTGGCACTGCAATAATAGTTACGGGTGATTCATATTCGTGGACTTCAAACCCAATCGGTTTTAATTCTACTTTACCAAATCAGGCCGTAAGCCCTGCAGTAACGACAACTTATTATATTATAGAATCCATCAATGCAACCGGTTGCAGCCAAATGGATTCTCAGATTGTAAAAGTAAACCCTTTGCCGGATGCGCATTGGAGCGCTGTTGTTTCAAATTATGATGTAACATTTACACCCAAGGACACCAGTGCAAAATCTTATCGCTGGCAATTTGGAAATGGGGACAGTTCCCTTATTCAAAACCCTGTCTATACCTATAAAGCGGACAGTGTTTATACTGTCAGCCTTACTGTAAAAAACACTTCCGGCTGTACTGCCCAATATGATTCAAACATTATTATTAATACCACCACAGGTATCCCCACTAAATTGGGAACTGCTGTTTTCAATCTAAAGGTATCACCTAACCCATTCACTTCCAATCTTTCAATCACCTACACGTTGCCCGAGAATCAAAACGTACAGTTAACGGTCACTGACATCACCGGTAAACAAATAGCAAACCTTGTTGACGAAAACCAAACACCGGGACAGCATTTTTATAACATTGATGCTGAAAAATATAATATTCCGGCAGGTATGTATTTCCTGAGAATGGTGGCGGGTGATGAAGTGGCTGAAGAGAAGATAGTAAGGATACGGTAATCAGCTTCCGCTCAATAGCGGAGGGATTAAACCCTACGCCATTGAGCGGCGTTGGTATTCTGAAATCCGTATGTTTTCTAAACCTTACGGGCTTTATATCATGTAAATCTTTTAATCATTTTTAATTATGGTTCAGACAATCTAAAACCGATTTTGGCACAAATTTCTCAATGTCTCCGTTGTTTTTCCATATTTCACGGACGATGGAAGAGTTTATACCGCCCAGTTCCGCCCGGCTGATAAAGAAAATGGTCTCAATTTCCGGTTTCATAGTAGCATTCATCAGGGCTATAGAGCGCTCATAATCAAAATCGGTACCGCTACGGAGGCCGCGGACGATATATTTAGCGCCCAGCCGTAGGCACAGATCAATAGTCAGCCCATCGTAATCAATTACTTCGCAGTTCTTTATTGCTGCGCAGGCTTCATTCACAGTCCTGATTTTTTGCTCGGGGCTTAGGAGATAACTTTTAGTAGAATTCTTCCCGATAGCCACATAAATCTTATCAAAAAGCCTGGCCGACCGTTCGATCATATCCGTATGCCCAAGGGTAATAGGGTCAAAGGACCCCGGAAAAACTGCTATTTTAGTCATAGTTTAGTCGTAAGTCAAAAGTCGTAAGTTGTGAGTCAAAAAAATAATGCGCAAGTTATGAAATTTCTAATCCTTCTATCTTTTAATCCTAAAAATCCTAATTCAGACAATTTCCCTTTACTTTTGCTTCTTATATGCAGAAAAGCCATTTTCGCAGCCTGCTTTTATTATTGTTCCTGAACCTGCTCATCAAACCACTGTGGCTTTTGGGTATCGACAGGGCGGTGCAAAATACCGTGGGTATGCAGGTATACGGGCTTTATTATGCCCTTTTTACCTTTAGTATGTGGATGCAGCTCATCCTCGACCCTGGCATACATACCTATAACAACCGCGAAATAGCCCAGGACCATACTACTCTCTCCGATTATTTCTCTTCTTTTTTACCCCTGAAATTCATTTTAGCTATTATTTATTTCGTGGTAACTATTATCGCTGGTCTGGTGATAGGCTACCGCTCTTATGAAGTATATTTACTTGCCTGGGTGGCAGTTATACAGATATTATCTTCCCTGCTCCTTTATCTCCGCAGCAACCTTGCAGGGCTGCATTTGTTTAAAACGGACAGCATTTTTTCGGTATTAGACCGCACCTTAATGATTGTACTTTGTGGCCTCTTGCTTCAGAGATCCATCGTTCATTCACCTTTCAAAATCGAGTGGTTTATTTATGCACAAGCAGTTGCCCTGGGTTTGTCGTGTATAGCAGCATTCATTGTTGTTCTCAGCAAAAGCAAATTCTTCAGGCCATCGCTAAAATGGGAATTCTTCTATTCCATTATTAAAAAGAGCTATCCGTTTGCTATTTTAGGCATACTCATGACCCTTTACAGCCGTATAGATGCCACCATGCTGGAGCGCATCTTGCCGGAAAATGAAGGCAGTTTCCAGAGTGGCATATATGCACAGGCATACAGGATTTTGGATGCCATGAATAATATTGCTTTTCTTTTTGCCACTATCCTTTTGCCCGTTTTTGCAGGGATGATAAAAAGAAAAGAACCCCTTAGCGATATTACCAATATCAGTTTCAAGATGCTAATCATCCCGGCATTAGTCATTACGGTGGCCTGCTTCACCTTCCGTGCAGAACTTATGCACTTGCTTTATAAAAACACCACTGAATATTCGGCCAATGTATTCGGCTATCTTATATTTACATTTCTGGCCATTTGCCTGGTTTATATTTATGGTACCATGCTCACCGCGGGCGGTAATTTGAAATTTCTTAACTGGGTATCTGCTTGTGGATTGATAGTGAATATAATACTAAATTTTTTTCTTATTCCCGAATACAAGGCGCTTGGGGCGGTATTCGCTACTCTTTGCACCCAGGCATTAGTGTCTGTGGCCCAACTTGTTTATGCTCACAGGCAATATAAAATACATTTGTTGCGTTACGATATTTTAAAATATACGGTCTTTGCCGCTTTCATTTTAGCAAGCTTTTTCTTAGGTAGTATATTGAGTATAAATTGGGTATATGCCTTTATGGCTTTAATAGGTTTAAACATTACCTTTGCATTTTTAATTGGGCTGCTGAAGATTAATTTCTTTTTAGGGCTTTTAAAACGTGAATAATATATGAATTTATCCGGGCCAAAACCGGCCCCGAAAGAAGGCGGGGACAATGAGTTTAATTTTGCTGCCATTATTGGTTTCCTTTATTTGCACAGGATAAAACTGATAGTTATTACCTTAGCTGCAGGTGTATTGGGCTTTGTTTTTTCATTGCCATATTTTATACACCCGAAATACCTGAGCACCATGGTATTCTATCCCAGCACGACGAGTTCCATTTCCAAGGCAATATTATCAACCACCAATGCATCAAACCAGGACGTACTCGCGCTTGGCCGTGAAGATGAGGCGGAGCAGCTTTTGCAATTTCTTCAGTCAGATGAAATCACAAGCAAAATATGCAAGAAATACCACCTCATGCGCCACTATGGGATAGACCCGAACAGCAAATATCCCAACACCATACTCGCAGAGCGTTTTTCAAATAATATAAAATACCGCCGCACGGAATACATGTCGGTAGAAGTGGCCGTGCTTGATGAAAACAAAGACACCGCAGCCATGATAGCCAATGATATAGGCAGCCTGCTTGATAGTGCAAAAGGAAAAGTATTGCAGGAGCGCGCCAAGGAAGCCTTTGAGATTGTTAAAAATAAATTTGAAGACAGGCAACGGTATTTGCAATATATGGTTGATTCCCTCAAGCACCTTGGATACAAAGGGGTATTAAATTATACAGACCAGGCAGCGCAATTGCAGCAGGATATTGATGCTGCGGTAAGCTCGGGTAAATTGGAAAGGGTGGCAACCCTTCAGAAAAACATGGATACGCTGGCTAAATATGGGCCTGCCTATGACGAACTTGAAAATGAATTAAAATATGAAATTGGAAATACTGAGGAGTTGAAAGTTAAATATGAAGAAGCAAAATTGGATGCTGAACAGATGCTTCCTGCCAAATTTGTAATTAACTATGCAAGCCCGGCTGAGAAAAAAGCTTACCCTGACAGGATACTTATTATTTTGGTATCTATGGGTTTTGCTTTTGCTATTAGTGTCATTATTCTTGCTTTGATAGACAATTATAAAAAACCAAGAGAAATAGAAAAAGTACCATCAAGAAACGAAGAGCTTGGCAACGCTTAAAAAAGATATCCTTTTTTATCTCCCTGCGCTGGTATTGGTACTGGCTAATTGTTTACTGCTTTCAAATGAAGTTTATTGGCTTGCTGCGGTTCCGGCAGTATTGTTCATTGTTTGGCTTACCTTTTATAAGCCAAAGCTTGCCATACTTGCCCTCGCATTTTTTGCCCCCATTAGCTTGAAAATGGATTTCAAGGACTATGGGCTAAGCCTTAGTGTGCCTACCGAGCCTATTATCATATCACTCTTATTTCTCTTTTTCCTTAAAATACTGATGGGCGGGGAATATGACTGGAGGATAATGCGGCAGCCCCTTAGTTTACTTCTCATTGTCAGTTTAGTATGGATATTTATTACAGCATGTACTTCTACCATGTTCATTGTCTCCATTAAAAGTTTTATAGCCCGTCTATGGTTCATTACTATTGCTTACTTCATTGCTGTACAGTTCCTTAATAGCTTAAAATATGTTATTGCATTCGTGTCGCTCTTTACATTCTCCCTTGCAGGTGTGGTGGTGTATGCCCTGGTGCGCCATAATCAATGGCATTGGGTACAGGGGTTTGCCACTTACACGCCCCGCCCGTTTTTCAGCGATCATGGTGACTATGCAGCTATCGTAGCGTTTTTTATACCTATTGTTTTAATTTTTGCTATCAAACGCAGGGTTTTTGGGTTTAATCGTGTTACTCAGGTTTATTTCGGGCTTTTAGCAGCGCTTTTTTCTGCGGGGGTGCTTTTTTCATACACCCGGGCAGCCTGGCTTAGCCTGGCAGTAGCAGCTGTTTTTTTAGTTATATTTATGTTAAAGATCAGGTTTTCTTATCTGCTCATGTCAGTGGTTATTATTGTTTCCGTACTTGTCTCTTTTCAGTATAATATTTATTCTTCATTAAGAAAAAACAAAACTGTGTCCACCACTGATTTTGCCTCTCATGTGGCTTCAGCCACCAATATATCTACCGATGCCAGTAATACTGAAAGGATCAACCGTTGGCAGTCTGCTTTTCGTATGTATAATGAACGTCCGATATTTGGTTTTGGGCCAGGAACTTATATGTTTAAGTATGCCCCTTATCAATTGTATAGCGAAATGACCATAATAAGCACAAATACAGGTTCGCTTGGCAATGCACACAGCGAGTACATAGGGCCGCTTGCTGAATCTGGTTTTTTAGGTATCGTTTCCGTAATATTACTTTTTGGCGGCGCTATATGGAAGGGGATGCAGATAATCTATCGTACCCAAGATGAGCGTGTAAAACAAATCACCATTGGTATTACGCTTGGTCTCATTACATATTTTGTGCATGGTTTTGTAAATGATTACCTTGAACGGGACAAGGCTGCCATTCCGTTTTTTGCTTTCTTTGCAATTTTAACTGCAATGGATTTGTACCATGTAAAGAATGAAAAGCGAAAAATGGAAAGCGAAAAATGGTTGGATAACAATGAAACGCAATCATGAGGGGGTCTTTAAAATTAGGTAAAATAGCAGGGATAGGGATATATGTTCATATCTCCTTTTTCCTTATTTTTATATGGATATTATATCTGGTTCAGGGAGAAAGTGACTATTGGAGCCAACTGGTTTTTTATATTGTCTGCTATATCCTCCTGTTTACCTGCGTATTGCTTCACGAGTTGGGGCATGCTCTTACTGCACAAAGATACGGTATACAGACACGAAGGATTACCCTACTACCTATTGGCGGTGTAGCACAACTGGAAGGCATCCCCGAAAAGCCGGGGCAGGAACTTGTTATTGCTATTGCAGGCCCTTTGGTAAATGTGGCAATTGTCATACTTCTTTTACCCATATTCTTGTTAACGGGTACCTACTCAGATATTACTGATAATACCGCATCGCTTTCGTTTGGCCAAAACCTACTTGCCACGGTACTTTTTGCAAATGGAATACTAGTCATTTTCAACCTTATTCCTGCCTTCCCCATGGATGGTGGCCGCATATTGAGGGCGCTTCTTGCAAAGAGGCTTGATTATACCAAAGCTACCCTCATTGCAGCGCGTACAGGGCAGGTAATTGCCGTTTTATTTATATTGTCGGGTGTTTCCAACTGGCTGGGCCTAACACATTGGCAATTAGGCTTTACTTTACCGTTTATTGGCATATTTGTCCTCATCGGCGCCCAGGCAGAATACAGAATGGTGCAGGCCACGCATCCTCATTCAGGCTTGTTTGTAAAAGACGTTATGCAGCAATACTTTTATTCCGTTTCTCCGAAAGAAACATTAAAAGAGGCTGTCCGCAAAATTTCAGAAACAGATAGGAATGATATTGTTGTAACTGAAAACGGGAAACCTGTAGGAATACTCTTAAGGCACAAACTTCTGCAATATCTTGCCACTAATGGCCCTGATATGCCGGTAGAAGATGCCATGAATGCTAATACCCCAACTATTGGCCCTTCACAGCCCGTTGAACACGCTTTGAACATCATGGATAATTCACGTTTGAATACATTGCCTGTAGTTCAAAACAGCCAATGTGTTGGCATCATTACTTTTGAAAATATACAATTAACCCTTTTCCATAGGTATAATACCAATATAGCCTGAAGATAGAACCTAATGCTTAGATTTAATTCAAAAATGGGCTTTCGGGCGAATTGGCAAGCAATTTATATTTTCCGCCCTTGTTTTTCAGGATGCTTTTCCACATTTTATCGTTGTCTTCCTGGAATACTATTTCTTCATTGGCATCCGTTACTATCCACGATTTTTCTTCTATTTCGTCTTCCAGCTGGCCGCCACCCCAACCCGAGTAGCCAAGGAAAAACCTTATTTTTTCTACTTCAAGGCTATTGCAGGCAAGCATTTCTTTTAATATTTCAAAATCGCCACCCCAATAGACATTATCTGTCACACGTTCAGCAGTACTTATCAGGGCATCTATATTATGTATAAAGTGCAGGGAATTCTTTTGCACAGGCCCCCCAACAAATAATGGCACAGTGAGTAAAGTTTCCACCTCCAACACATCAGCAAGGAATATATCAAGCCGGTGGTTAAGTATAAATCCTATTGTACCGGTATCATTATGCTCACAAAGCAAAATAACAGACCTCCTGAAATTAGGGTCGTACAAAAAAGGCTCGGAGATAAGCAGTTTGCCATCGCCAGGAGTTTCATTTTCAAGGTTCTCGAACATAATATTTTACTTTTGATACTGCTAATATAACGTTTAAAACCCGATTTTGATATTTTTATCTTCATTTTCATCAATATTAAGTAATTTTCAGGTGTTCGCCGCTATCTGCTTCGTTATTAATTGTTTGATTTTCAGAATATTCCCCAAAAAAATCCTGCAATTTTTAAACATTTTAAACCCCGGCATTGTTTTTGAGTCTAAAGTCCATAAACAATATAAAAAACAAAATGAATATGAAAAAGAGAATGATTTTGATGCTGTTGTTAATAAGTCTTTTCGGTGTTGGCAGCTTCTTTAGTGGATGCAAAAAAAAGGATTCAACATCTTCAGTATCAGTTGATACTGAAACTGCCTCGGATGATGCTTTGGCAGACAATACATTTACAGATGTGGATAATATCGGATCAGAGGCCGTATTAAACGCTGGTGTAAACAAAACGGGCGGTACTTATTTTTATATAAATACCCAATGCGCAACAATAAGTTTTGACAGCACTTCTAAACCAGGAACCTGGGTTGCTACTATCAATTTTGGTACTACTGGCTGTGTTTGCATTGACGGAAAAACACGTAGTGGCGAAATTATTGTTACCTGGACCGGTGGAAGATACATGCAAAAGAATACTGTTATTAATTACACATTTAAAAATTATGTAGTGAATGGTTATAAAGTGGCCGGAAGCAAAACCGTTACCAATCTTGGCCCTAATTCATCTGGCCAACCGCAATGGCATATTGTTGTATCAGGCGGACAAATTACCCGTCCATCGGATGGTGCAGTAGCCACATATTCTTCTGACCGTATACGCACATGGACTGTTGGCTACAATATACTTTTCTTTGCCTATCTTGACCAGTTCACCATTGCTAATGGATATAATACGGTTACTGATTCAGGTAATAGTTTTAAAGGTGTGGCATATACTGTAACAATCAGCACGCCACTTACCATTGCTTTTGATTGCAAATATTTTATAACCAGCGGAGTTCTTAATTTAACTGCCGGAACAAACAATGCCACGATAAACTATGGCGCTAATTGCAGCCCTACTATTATTGCTACTATCAATGGTAAATCTTATACCATTAACCGTCCATAATATTTTTGATCTGAATATATTAAAAGCCCCAAACTAAGCAGTTTGGGGCTTTTTTTGCAAAACCGGTTTGGAGTATAAACAATTATAGTATTTTCGTAAAACTAATCGGAGAAATGAATAAAAGGATACTCATAACCGGCGGATGTGGATTTGTAGGCTCTGGCCTGGCGCTGGCATTTAAGAATAAATACCCGGCATACGATATTGTAGCACTTGATAATCTTAAAAGGAGGGGTTCGGAGCTTAATATCATCAGGTTGAAGGACGCAGGTATAAATTTTATGCATGGCGACCTGAGAAATAAAGAAGACCTTGAAAGCATAGATAAAATAGACTTAATAATAGAAGCAGCGGCGGAGCCTTCAGTTCTCGCTGGCATAAATAGTTCTGCGGATTATTTACTGAATACCAACTTAAACGGTACAATCAATTGCCTGGGCCTGGCTGCCAAACATAAAAGTGATTTCATTTTCCTTTCCACAAGCAGGGTATATCCGATAAAAGATATTGAATCAATTGCTTTTGTGGAAAAGGAAACAAGGTTTGATATTACCAATTCACAATCTTTGCCCGGGATAAGCGCTAAAGGCCTTGCCGAAAACTTTCCAATTGAAAATGCACGTTCACTATACGGGGCAACTAAATTGGCTTCTGAACTGCTAATAAAAGAGTATAATGAGTTATTTGGTATTAAAACAGTAGTTAATCGTTGTGGTGTCATTACCGGTCCCTGGCAAATGGGAAAAGTAGATCAGGGTGTAATAGTGCTTTGGGTAGCAAAGCATTTCTGGAAAGGAAAACTTGGCTATTTTGGCTACGGCGGCGAAGGCAAACAGGTGAGGGATATATTGCATATTCATGATTTGTTCAGGTTAATAGATTACCAGGCCCATAATATGGAAGCTATGAACGGGCAAACTTTTAATGCAGGCGGCGGAATTGAGATATGCGTTTCACTCCAGGAACTTACTTCTCTCTGCGAGAGAGTGACAGGAAATAAAATTGAAATCACCAAAGTGCCTGAAAATCGTGCTGCCGATATAAGAATATATATTACCGACAACACAAAAATAACAGCTAATACAGGTTGGAAACCAGAGATTGGTCCGGAAGAGATCGTAAAGGATATTTATCATTGGATAACCGAAAACGAGAAGGAATTAAAGCAAATACTGAACTGATATGAAAATAGCTATTATTACCGGATCAGCAGGGTTAATAGGAAGCGAAGCCGTAAACTTCTTTGCCCCAAAATTTGACCTCATTATTGGGATAGATAACAACCTCAGGGAATATTTCTTTGGTAAAGAAAGTTCTACCGACTGGAATAAAAACAGGCTTGAAGAAGAATTTTCAAATTACAGGCATTTCCCGGTTGATATCAGGCAGACAGCCGAAATAGAGTCCATTTTTGATAAATATGGAAGCGATATAAAACTGGTACTCCATACAGCAGCGCAGCCAAGCCATGACTGGGCGGCGAAGGAGCCTTTTACTGATTTTAGCGTGAATGCTACCGGCACCTTAAACATGCTGGAGATGACCAGGCTGCATTGCCCGGAAGCGGTATTCATTTTTACATCCACCAATAAAGTGTATGGCGATAACCCTAACTTCCTCCCTTTGGTAGAAAAAGAAACCCGCTGGGAAATAGAAGGGCATCATCCTTATTTTAAAGAAGGCATTGATGAAAACATGAGTATCGACCAAACAAAACATTCCCTTTTTGGCGCCTCTAAAGTAGCGGCAGATATCCTTGTCCAGGAGTATGGAAGGTATTTTGGCATGAAAACGGGCGTTTTCAGAGGTGGTTGCCTTACCGGGCCAAACCATTCGGGCGCTCAGCTTCACGGGTTTTTAGCCTATTTAATGAAGTGTGCCATTACCGGTAGTCACTATACTATTTTTGGCTATAAAGGCAAGCAGGTAAGGGACAATATTCATAGCTTCGACCTTGTGAATATGTTCTGGCATTTTTATCAAAACCCGCGCCCGGGTGAAGTATATAACGCCGGGGGCGGGCGTTTTTCAAATTGCTCTATGCTGGAAGCTATTGTACTTTGTGAAGAAATAACAGGCAAAAAAATGGACTACAGTTATTCTGAAACAAACCGTATAGGAGACCATATATGGTACATAAGCGACCTCACAAAATTCAAAACACATTACCCCGGATGGAACTGGCAATATGGCCTGAATGATATTTTAGTGCAAATACATGATGGTATTTCATCAAGGCTAAGAAGCGAAAAAGTGATTTAAGAATGGTGGGTTTACTTGTATAATTTTTTTAAAAAATGGAACTACGTACCCGGGTAATTCAAATGCTTATGGCCATTAATGAAGGCATTGTTTTTTATCCTAAGTTGAGAAAATTCTACTCCTCAAAGCTTAAGGATAATATCCCCAATATAATTGATGTTGGAAGTAATAAAGGGCAAACTATTGATTTCTTTTTAAAAATAAACCCTAAATCGATGATAGTTGGTTTTGAACCGAACGTTACATTATTCAACAAACTAAAAAGGAAATACACAAGCAATCCCCAAATAAAAATAATAAACATGGGAATAAGCAGCAAAAAAGGCAAATTGCTTTTTTACCAAAATGTTTTAGATGAAACTTCCACCTTCGAGCCATTGAATTACGAATCAGAATACTTGAAAAAAAAGGCCAGGATACTTGGAGTGGCCCCTGATAAAATCATTGCCACTACTTATGAAGTTGATGTAATTACTCTTTCAGATTATTTGGCAAAGAGTGAAAATCCCGTAATTGATGTCCTGAAAATTGATGTCGAAGGGCATGAATTGGATTGCCTGAAAGGGTTATTTGATGGTTCAAAATATTCGATCAGGTATCTCCAGTTGGAAAGCCATAATGACGATATGTACCTGAATAGCCACAACCATGATGAAATTCATAAATTGTTAAAATACAATGGGTTCAATGAAGCGGCAAGGATTAAACATGGATTTGGGGATTTCCATGAAATTATTTACGAAAAACAGGATGTGTAATTATGATGGCAGTGAGAAAAATTTAGCAGTCCAATCAGAAAGATGAAACTCAGTGTAGTCATACCTGCCTATAATGAAGAGGGTTCTATAGCAGAAACCATTAATACCTTGTATGCTACATTAAAGAAATATAATATAGAGCATGAGATAGTAGTAACAAATGACAATTCCAAAGACAATACTATCAACGTTCTACAAGAATTAAAAAAAACCGTCCCTACTTTAGTTTACTATACCAATACTGGGCCTAATGGTTTTGGCTTTGCGGTACGCTACGGGCTAGACAGGTTCACAGGAGATTGTGTTGCATTAATGATGGCCGATCTGTCTGATGACCCGGAAGACCTGGTAAAATTTTACAATAAAATGATCGGGGGCAATTATGACTGCGTTTTCGGCAGCCGGTTCAGCAGGGGTGGTAAAGTAATTGATTATCCTAGGGTTAAGCTGTTCATTAATCGACTGGCAAATTTTATTGTCCGCACCACCGTAGGCATAAAATATAATGATACTACCAACGCCTTTAAACTTTATAAAAGGGAAACCATTAAAGGCATACAACCTCTGCTCGCCCCTCATTTTAACCTGACACTGGAACTGCCATTAAAAGCGATAGTGCGTGGCTATACTTATGCGGTAGTACCAAATAGCTGGACCAACCGCAAACATGGTGAATCGAAATTGAAAATTAAGGAAATGGGCAGCAGGTATTTTTTTATTTTACTTTATTGCCTTATTGAAAAATTTTTCTCTCGCGGCGATTATAAAAAAACACAACAGCAATAACTATTCTGTAGCAACTTAGCGTTAAAATTTTTCTGCAATTATAGTTTAATCGGGAAATTTGCTAAGTTTGCTTATATGAAAGAATTTGCTAACTTAAAATTTGGAAAACTATTCAGATTAATTGTCTTCTTTTTTCTGAATATTACTTGTGTTACGTGTTATGGTGGGAATCCGTTGACCCTTACCTGGACTGGGAGTGGGTGCATTGGAGATACTTTAAAAATTTATGCAGGAGTAAATGTTATAAACGTTAAATGGTTTCGGGGTTCCACAAATGTGAAATCAACTTCTTATACACTAAATTCAAAGAATGGATATGGTGTCACAGTCGCAGGAAGTAAATATTGTACATCCGGTAGTGATTCTTTGCTTTGCAGTCAACCAGCCAATGTATTTTTAGACCGGAAAGGAAATCTTTTTATTGCCGATTTAAGTAATAACCGTGTACAAATGTATGCCCCGGGCGCCACTTATGGTGTTACCGTTGCAGGGGATAAAAATGGTAATGGGGGTACCGATTCTATGCATTTTAATGGAGCACAAGGAATATATGTTGATTCAAATGATAATATTTATGTTTCGGATGTATTCAACAACCGCGTTCAGAAATGGGCTAAAGGTACAACCTATGGAGTTACTGTAGCAGGAGATAAATATTGTAACTCAGGTTCAGATGCTGCACATTTGTATGAGCCGATTGATGTGTACGTAGATAGGCTCGGCAATGTTTATTCGGCGGATGCAAGTAATAATCGAATCCAGAAATGGGCCCCCGGGGCCACTTCCGGAACTACTGTAGCCGGAGACCCAAATTGTAGCGCCGGTTCATCTTCAAATCTTTTAGACCACCCAATTGGTGTTTGCGTAGATAATAATTTTAACGTTTATATTGGGGACGAAGGGAATAACCGGGTGCAAGAGTGGAAATCGGGAACAAGTTCTGGGATTACAGTTGCAGGAGATGGTAATTATGGCACTGATTCACTTCACGTAGGATCTCCATGCGGGGTTTTTCTAGACGGTAAAGGCAATATATATATTGGAGAGGGTGGTAATAACCGTGTTTCAAAATGGAAAATCGGTGGTTCTTATGGCATTACTGTCGCTGGTTCACCTTCATGTGCTTCGGGAACTGATTCCTTGCACTTGAATTGGGCTTCTAATACTTCTGTAGATAGCATTGGTGAAGTATATGTAGCCGACCAGTACAATAACCGGGCTCAAAAGTGGGGCGCTGTTAATTCTGTTTCCGACTATTATATTATTGATTCATTTGAGACATATTATGCAAAAGTGACTTATAGTAATGGAAGTATTTTGTATTCGGATACTTTTACTTTAAAGCCTGTTTCAAAATCAGTAATCGGAGATACTACAATTTGCAGCAATACAGCCATTAATATTGGTGGAAATGCAATAAAGGCACATAGCTATTCCTGGACAAGTAACCCCAGTGGCTTTACATCTACGTTATCTAACCCATCAGTAAGCCCCACTTTGAATACCACCTATTATCTTACTGAACAGCCAAGGTGTAGCAATACCGATTCTGTGATAATTTTAATTAACCCTGGTACTGTGGTCAATGCCGGCACCAGTCAGGCTATTTGTCCCGGTGATTCATTAGTAATTGGAAGTACTCCTGTAACGGGTAATACTTATAGCTGGACTTCTAATCCCCGGGGGTTCACTTCGTCTATTGCTAATCCATCAATTAATCCATCAATTACAACCACTTATTATCTGAAGCAAACTTCAGGTTCAACAGGGTGTACTTCATCCGATTCTGTTATAATTACAATCAAGCCTTTACCGGATGCAGGCTTTACTGTAAAAAGGCTAAATGATACAAGCTTTTCATTTAATGCGAATGATCAAAACTTATCCAGTTACTTTTGGAGTTTTGGTGATAGCACTTTTAGCAGGCTCTCCGTTACTACACATGGATATAATATTGTTGGCAATTCCACATATAATGTAAAACTAATTGTAAATGGGGGCGGGTGTACAGATTCCAGTACATATAGCTTATTCGTAAGGAATGGTAATATTACCAAAGATAGTATTTTAATAAGATTGGCTAGCGTTGTAAGTAATCAACATATCAGGGTGTTATGGAATAGCAATAATCTCGCTTTGAATTACCAGGTCTTTCGTGCTACAGGAGTTGAAGCATTTAATTCTGTTGCTTCAGTAAGTGATACATTCTATGATGATAATAATGTCGATGCCAGCCAAAACTTTTACAGGTACAAGATAACAGGAATTGATACGTTTGGAGGGCATTCAATACCAAGTCATATCGCTCAAACAATATTGTTAAATGCTAAACCTGATGCCAGAAATTTTTATTGCTTTCTTTCCTGGAGCAACTACAGCGGGTTTCTGTATGGGCTTAATCATTATGATATTTTGAGGGACACAGACGTAATCGCCTTTTCTCCTCCTCTAAATTCTTATTCAGATCCGGGCTTCTATTCAATTGAATATACTTCTCCCCCTTGTTACAGGGCTTATGCAATAGGAAATGATAGCCTGATAAGCTGGAGCAATGAAGTATGCGTCCCATTAAATTTACAAATA
>Ga0206827_1071_pt1 | contig 24089 bp, 25 predicted proteins | sample Alteio_BWOrgCont_77_FD_152852 | JGI IMG/M metagenome (GOLD analysis project Ga0206827, IMG submission 152852) | Enriched cells from forest soil in Barre Woods Harvard Forest LTER site, Petersham, Massachusetts, United States -... | ecosystem: Environmental > Terrestrial > Soil > Temperate forest >...
AGAATCCAGTATTTTGTTCAAAGGGGCTGTCCATTCTTATGACGGATCCCGGCAGGCGCATGTCGAAAAGAACTTCGATATTTCCGAACTGGAAAAAGCAGGAAAAAAAGCTGCGGAGATGCTTCTTGAAAATGAACCGGCAAGAAAGATAATAGAAGAAATACGCAATACAAACCTGGATGAAAAAAATACTGGCAACCAAAATGCTGAGTGAGGAAGTAGTAAAATACGCCTCATCTCTTGGTTTTGAGCTAAGTATGATGGAGGTTATAAAAACACAATGTCTGCCATTTGATTTAAATTCTATTAATTGGAAGGGAATTGATGCCATTGTTTTTACAAGTGAGAATGCAGTGAATTGTTTTTTCAACAATGCCCCTAAATCTTCAAAGGAGACTTTTTTAGAAGAGAAAAAAATAATCTCCACGTCAGGAAAAACAGCAGAAGCACTGATTGAAAAAGGGTTTTCACCGCCTATAACAGGAAAAAATGCAGAGGAATTATCACAAAAAATCATCTTTTCCGGCACTATAAAATCAGTGTTGCATATATGCGGAGATTTTACTATAGACATAATTAAAAGAAATTTGGAAAACCGCCTTATCAAATATAAGGCATTGACGTTTTACAACACTATCGCTGTGGAGAATAAAAAACCGGGGGGGGGCTTTTGATGCAATACTTTTTTTCAGCCCTACGGGGATAAAAAGTTATTTGAAAAATAATTTAATAGCGAATGAAGTTCTTTGCTGCATCGGCAATACCACAGCGGATGGAGCAAGAAAAAAAACTAAAAGCAATAAAATAATCATTGCCAAAGAACCTACACCAGAGGCAATGCTGGAAAAACTTACGAACTATTTTGACTCACGACTTACGACTTACAACCAATGACTGCAACAAACGACCTCTTTTTAAAAGCCCTTCGTGGTGAACAAGTTTCACGCCCGCCCGTATGGATGATGCGGCAGGCAGGCAGGTATTTGCCCCAATACCTTGAAATAAAAGCGAAATATGGCTTTTTTGAGCGGGTACAAACGCCTGAACTTGCGTGTGAGATAACACTACAACCCGTTGATATTATTGGCGTGGATGCGGCGATTATATTCTCTGATATTCTGGTCATTCCGCAAGCCATGGGCATGGAGGTGCTAATGGATGAAGGCAAAGGGCCCTTGCTGCCCAATGTGATCAAAAATGAAAATAATATTGATGCCCTCAATGTAAAAGACATAGCGGAAAAACTTGAATACGTTAGCCAGGCAATATGGCTAACAAAAAAAGAACTGAATGGCCGTGTACCGCTTATTGGTTTTGCAGGTGCGCCGTTTACTATCCTTTGCTATATGATTGAAGGCAAAGGCAGTAAGACTTTTGACAAAGCCAAAGAATTTTGCCTGACAAGGCCTGACCTGGCAAATAAGTTACTTGGTAAAATTACCACCGCCACCATAGAATACCTCAAAGCACAGGTAGCTGCAGGGGCAGATTGCGTGCAAATCTTCGATAGCTGGAGTGGTTTGCTTTCTCCCGCAGATTTTTCAGTTATTGCCCTCCCCTATTTAAATGAAATCGCCGAAGCTTTGAACCCGCTATGCCCGGTTATTCTCTTCCCTAAAGGCAGTTGGTATGCTTTGCCTGAACTGGCTGCTACAAAAGCCTCTGCTATTGGGATTGACTGGAACATAACACCCCAGATGGCAAGACAAATGGCCGGCCCGAGCATTACATTACAGGGAAATTTCGACCCTACGCATTTATTGTTGCCCCCGGCACAAATAAAGAAGGAAGTAAAACAAATGATTGATGCCTTTGGTGCACAGCGCTATATTGCGAACCTGGGACATGGTATTACGCCAAATGTACCTGTGGATAATGCAAAGGCTTTCGTGGAGGCTGTGAAAGAATATTAGGGTAACATATTATGAAAGCCTTAAGAATTCTATCCCATTTTATATATTAGCTTGTTTAGTATATTTGTAATACTATAAACCAAGAAAAAATGTCTGATATATTACAATTAAATGAAAGAGTAAAAAACGCCATACTTGTCGGTGAAAGTGATTTCCGTGAGTTTAAATCTGCATTAGAAGGACGACCAGACAATAAAAAACCAAGGCTTGTAAAAAAGATTTGCGAAGATATTGCAGAAGGTTTAGTTGCTTTTGCAAATACTGACGGTGGAGAATTGTTTATTGGGGTTGAAGATGACACTACTATTACGGGAATTCCTCATTCAGAAGAAGATATTCAAATAATGCTTAATGCGGTCAATACGCATATTTTAGAAGGACAATTCCTACCATTAATTTATTCATTAAAACTAATTGTTGAAAATAAAGTCATTTTATTTTTTCAAGTTGATAAAGGTACAAGTGAAATCTATCAGTTATCTGACGGAAGAGTTCTTGTTAGAAAAGACAAACGAACGGTTCCAGCCAATATAAGAAGATTACAATTTGAAAGGCAAGAAATAAAATCAAGGGAATATGACAGGCAATTTGCCGATGGTGCATCTGTAAGCGACTTGGATTTATCACTTATTCAAACACTGGCAAATAATTTCCTAAAGGGAATGACAGTTGAAAAATATCTTCAGCAAATCGGACTGGCTGAATATTCGATTAACGGTTTGGTTTTACGTCATGCAGCTTTATTGCTTTTTGCTAAAGATATTCAAAAATGGCATCCAAGAAGCCAGGTTAGATATTTAAAGGTATCCGGCACAATTTTAGGTTCAGGAGACAAATATAATGTCGTTAGCGATGAGATAGTCCAAGGTAATATTTTTGAGTTAATTATTAAATCTTGGGAAGCTTTGAGACCTTTTCTTGCATACAAAACAGTTTTTGGCGCTAATTCTAAGTTTGAGCAAAAATACATATATCCAGAGGATGCTTGCCGTGAAGCATTATTAAATGCTATTGCCCATCGTGATTATCTAAGTCATAATGGAATTGAAGTTTATATTTTCGATGATAGAATGGAGATTAAAAGTCCGGGAGCTTTATTATCGACATTGACAGTCCAAGATTTACTTACATTGGATAATAGGCATGAATCACGCAACCCAAAAATTACTTATGTCTTAAAAATTAATAAATTCATGCGGGAAATTGGTGAAGGCATGAAGCGTATCTTTTCACTTATGCAAGAAAATGAATTAGAAAAACCCAAATTATATTCAAATACATCTTGGTTTACAGTTACGCTTTTTAATCAGTCTGTTTATTCAGATAAACAGACTGAATTTTTAAAATTATATGCTAAATATGAATTAACCCCCAATCAAAAAAAAATTATTCTTCTTGGAATTGACGGAAAAGAACTAGCCCCTTTCGATATTTACAAGGCAATGAATACAAAAGATAGAAATACATATGATACAGAAGTTAGCGGGCTGCGAAAAATTGGCATATTAGAAGAAATTAGAACAAATCCTTCAGCAGCACTTTACGCAAAGCAATATAAAATGGATAAACAAAAAGTATTTAGATTTAAGGTGTTGCATCCAATTAAATAAACATTATCCATTTAGTTACTATTAATGATAAAAGACCAATTCACAAGCTGGATAAAAGAGATCCAGAATAAAATTTGCGCCCGTGCCGAAGAGGTTGATGGGAAAAGCAAATTTTTGGAAGATAAATGGAGCCGTCCTGGTGGTGGCGGGGGCATTACCCGCGTTATCCAAAACGGGGCTGTCTTTGAAAAGGCAGGCGTGAACACTTCTGAAGTCTATGGAGAAATTACCCCTCTTTTAAAAGAACAGCTAAAAGTAGAAGGCGACCGGTTTTTCGCCTGTGGAATATCTTTGGTGATCCATCCATTCAGCCCGATGATACCCACCGTTCACGCCAATTACCGCTATTTTGAAGTTTATGACAAGGGAGGGAATGTACTCGATTGCTGGTTTGGCGGCGGCGCTGATCTGACGCCGTATTATTTATTTGAAGAGGACGCTGTTCATTTCCACTATACTTTAAAATCTGCCTGCGACAAATTCGATGCCAATTGGTATGCTAAACACAAAGAGCAGTGCGATAATTATTTTGTAAACCGCCATCGCAATAACGAAAGGCGCGGCATTGGCGGCATTTTTTATGATTACTTAAAACCAAACGGTAAGTTTAGTGCAGAAAAACTACTTGAATTTGCAAAAGCCAATGGCGAAGCATTTATTGAGGCGTATTTCCCGATTGTAGAAAGAACAAAGGACCTGCCGTTCAATGAAGAACAGAAACACTGGCAGCTTATCCGCAGGGGGAGATATGTGGAGTTTAATCTCATCCATGACAGGGGTACCATTTTTGGTTTAAAGAGTAATGGCCGCACAGAAAGCATATTGATGAGCTTACCTTTGCATGCAATGTTTGAATACAATTATCTGCCTAAACCCGGTTCTGATGAAGAAAAATTGCAAAAAATATTATTAAGCCCGGTTGATTGGGTATAATTCATTAATAAGGAAGGATTTTTCTGATTGTATTGTTGTATTATTTTAATTTTGCAGTAAAATACCTCTAATGAGCGCAACAGAAATAAACGAAATAAAGCTTGGCTTGATTGGATGGATAAACCAACTATCAAATGTAGAAATAATCGCGTTTCTTGACGGGCTTAAAAATTCAAAAACAAAAGAAGATTGGTGGGACGAACTTTCGGAAAGCCACAAGCTACAGGTTTTAGCAGGTATTGAGGATTCCAAAAATGGCAAAATAATGCCTTCCCAAGAATTCTGGAAAAAATTGAAAAATGCCTGAAATTAAAGTCTTAGCGGTTTTCTGGACTGAGAATGCTTTACTGAATACTATTTCGATTAAGAAATACCTGCAAGAAAATTTTTCGCAAAAAGAAATAAATAGCTTCCTTTCACTTTTACTCTCTTTTGAAGAAGCAGTTGCCGTATTTCCAGAACTATATCCCGCATCAGGTAAAAAGAAAAAAAATAAGAAGGGCTGTTTTGGGCAAGGTAATGTCTGCCTTTTATATTATCCAACCCGATAAAATTGAAGTACTCGCCGTTTTAGATAACAGGCGTGATTTGTCAAAATGGCTATAAAAATAAAAATATGCTAAGAAGAAACCGCACACTTCGTACAAATTCTTCCATCCGAGATTTGGTGGCCGAAACTATTGTTACACCAAATGATTTTATTGTCCCCCTTTTTGTTACAGAGGGCAAGGGTATAAAATACCCTATCCCGAGTATGCCTAATTATTTTCGGTTAAGCCTTGATAACCTTCAAAAAGAAGCAAAAGAACTTTGGGCGCTTGGGCTAAAGAGCGTATTGCTCTTCGCAATGGTTGCAGACAACCTGAAAGACGATAAATGCTCTGAGGCATTGAATGAAAAAGGCCTGCTTGTCCGCGCCGTAAAGGCTGTAAAAGAAGCCGTACCTGAAATGTGCGTGATGACCGATGTGGCGCTCGACCCGTTTTCCCCGCATGGGCATGATGGATTAGTAAAAGGCCATGAAATACTGAATGACGAAACCGTAGAAGTTCTCGCAAAAATGAGCGTGCTTCATGCCAAAGCCGGTGCCGATTTTGTGGCGCCAAGCGATATGATGGATGGCAGAATAGGCGCAATCCGGGAAGGACTTGAAGAACATGGATATACCAAGACCGGGATATTGGCATACAGCGCCAAATACGCTTCTTGTTTTTATGGCCCGTTCCGCGATGCACTGGATAGCGCGCCGGGTTTTGGCGACAAAAAAACCTACCAAATGGACTACCGGAACCGCACCGAGGCCCTCAAGGAAACCATTGACGATATAAATGAAGGCGCTGATATAGTGATGGTAAAGCCTGCAATGGCCTACCTTGATATTATTCGTGAAATAAGAAATGCTGTAGAAGTACCCGTAGCTGCATACCATGTAAGCGGCGAATATGCCATGATAAAAGCAGCCGCCGAAAGAGGCTGGCTGGATGAGAAAAAAGCTATTATTGAGTCCGTTACCGCCATTAAACGCGCCGGTGCAAATTTAATAGCCAGCTATTTTGCCAAGGATTTCGCGAAGATGGTGTAAAATTTGTCTGAATCAGGATTTACAGAATTTTAGAATTAACAGGATTAATTTAAACTTTAAAATTAATAATGAACCACTCCCAAAGCAACACTCTTTTCACCGAAGCCCAGAAATATATCCCTGGCGGGGTAAACTCCCCCGTTCGTGCATTCAAACAAGTAGGAGGCAATCCTGTTTTTATGAAACATGCTGAAGGGGCTTATCTTTATGATGAAGATGGCAATAAGTATATCGACTACATAAATAGCTGGGGGCCAATGATCCTGGGACATGGGCATAAGTCTGTGGTGGAGGCGGTAGAAAAGCAAATACGCAAGGCATTTTCATTTGGTGCGCCTACTGCGGCGGAAGTGGAAATGGCAAAATTAGTTACTGAAATGGTACCCAATATCGAAATGGTGCGCATGGTAAGCAGTGGCACGGAAGCTTGTATGAGTGCGGTACGTTTAGCGCGTGGATTCACTAAAAAAGCAAAGATCATTAAGTTTGAAGGCCACTATCACGGCCATGCTGATATGTTCCTGAAAAAAGCTGGCAGCGGCGTGGCTACTTTTGGTATCAAAGTAGAAGGTGGTATAACTACTGCTGTAACCGAAGATACTATTGTGCTCCCATTCAATGATTTAGAATCTATTGAAAAAGCGGTAAGCGAGTATAAAAATGAACTTGCATGCATCATTGTCGAACCGGTTGCGGGAAATATGGGCTGCGTACTGCCCCAGCCAGGATACCTTGAATACCTGCGAAAAGTTTGTACCGATAATAATATCGTCCTGATATTTGATGAAGTAATGAGTGGTTTCCGCGTATCAAAAAGTGGGGTACAGGAAAAATATAATGTCTGGGCCGACCTTGTTACTTTCGGGAAAATAATCGGCGGTGGAATGCCTGTGGGCGCCTTTGGCGGTAGAAAAGATATTATGAGTTTGCTTGCGCCACTTGGGACTGTTTACCAGGCTGGTACACTTAGCGGCAACCCCATCGCCATGGCTGCCGGGATTGCGACATTAACTGAACTGAATACCCATCCGGAAATATATTCGGACTTGGAAAAGAAATGCGATTGGCTGGCTTCTAATATTTCAGACGCACTGAAAAAATCGAATTTGCCTCATCAGATCAATCATATTGGTTCTATGATCAGCGTGCATTTTTGTGATAACCAGGTAACGGATTTCCAAACAGCAACTGCCGGTAATAATGATGTATTCAAGCGTTATTTCCATCATTGCCTTGAGAATGGGGTGTATTTACCGCCATCGCCATTTGAATCCTGGTTTTTGTGTGCTGCACTTTCCCAGGAAGACCTGGAAAAAACGGTTGAAGCCGCTGCTTCCTTTAAAGGATAGTTTTAAAGAATCAAACCGTCAGGATTTCCTTCTCTTTGGCAGCTACAAGCTGGTCTACTTTGACTATAAACTTATCTGTGCTTTCCTGTATTTTGGCTTCCACTACTTTGCCCTCATCTTCAGGTAGGCCGTTTTTTACAAATCTTTTTACAGCTTCATTGGTTTCCTTACGTATGCCACGGATAGCTATTTTGCAGTGCTCCGACTGCTCTTTGCACATTTTCACAAGTTGCTTGCGGCGTTCTTCAGTCAGCGGAGGAATAATAATGCGGATCACTGTTCCATCATTTGTCGGGTTGAGTCCGAGATTAGCAAAAGAAATAGCTTTTTCTATAGGTGTAAGAAGGCTTTTTTCCCATGGCTGTATCACAAGAGTACGCGCATCAGGCGTATTTATACCGCCCACCTGGCTTACAGGTGTGCTGGTGCCGTAATAATCAACATAAACATTGTCCAACATGGCTGGGCTGGCTTTTCCCGCCCTTATTTTTGATAGCTCAACATTCAGGTGTTCAATGGCTTTATCCATATTAGCCTGTGTATCTTTCAGCAAATTATCAGTTTCAACGCTCATATTCTATACTTTTTTGGCAAAGATAAAAAAAATGTAGAAAGAGGGTTAGGCAAATAACCAAAAAACATGCTAAAACGAAATTAATCGCTTTATGGTCACTTCCCATCATCGTCATCATCTCCCCCGTTTTTTTCTTCTTTTTGGGTTGACTTAAGTTCTTCCACAGAAGGTTTCAATTTGGCAACCAATAGGTTAAATACCGGAGTGATCACAGCATCGCTCCTATCAAATTCCATTCTGACACTATATATAGAAACGGCAATATATTTTAAACTGGCAAGGTGTTTAGAGAGTAGTGGTTTTTCCGTTACATAATATTCCTGGAATTGTTTTTCGCTAATTGTGTGGTTTATATAGTCATGTTTTAGATTATCTATCCTCTTTTTATCTTCATTTGCGTCATATTCCATACCAGGAAATACTTGCAGGAAGTTTTTGTAATTGGAGCGGATCGCTAGGTACTTAAGCGTATTGTTTTTCAGGCTATCGCTCATTACCATTTTAAAATGTTCCCTTATCAGGTGCAGTTTGATGTTCATGCTATCATACCGCGCCTTTATGCCCTCATCGTCCACATCCAGCAGTTGTTGTTCCTGGTTTACAATATTTTCAAGTGTATCAATCTGTTGCAAAGACTCCTTTTTGTTTTCCTGCTTGCAACCAGTATTTATGCCTACGGTAATCGAAAACAAAACTATGGCTACTACCAGCCATCCTATATTTTGATGGTATTTCATATTATTGGCGCAAATATACGTTCAGGAAATTTCTTAATTATTTCTATAATAAAAATCTGATATTGTTTCGTGCAGAATCGCTCAGCAACTAAAAACATCCCTGGCCTTCTTTATCGATAAAAGAAAAGCCAGGGACATAAATAACCACACAATTTAAAAAAACAAACTTAATCAGTAAAAACTATCTTCTTTACTACCTGGTAACCATTTTGAGAAATAGTAAGGAAATACATCCCTGGATGTGAAATATTTAATTGGCTCTTCGTAAAGCCAAATTGGTTCTCCCCGGTTTCCAATAACATTTCGCGTACAGGAGAAATTATTTTACCCGTCATGTCAGTAACCGATAATGAAACTTCTCCCTTAGTTTCAGCATCTACATTTACAATAAAAGAATTTACTGTAGGGTCCGGATACACCTGAATTGAATTATTAATTGCTTCCTGCGGTGATATGGCTGTAGTACAGGCACTCAAAGTAGCAGCAATATTCTCAGCAGAAAAAACCGATAAACGTGATAATCCGCTCAAAAAACGAAGCCTTTGTACCTGGCCAATTGTAAACATATGCCTGCAATCTGAGTAATCCATGTAGTCTTCTGTCATATTTGGATATTCTTTCCCGTTGGGCATTGTATCACCGGTAGTCAGGCAGCTTGTCGTATCAGGACATCCGAAATCTGCAACCGCCTGAGGAGGGGTATCGTAAACCCCATCTCCGTCAATGGGATTAGGTGTGCAACCATCGTCGACAGAATCTGAAGAAATGAGGGCAGGCTGAAAAGTATGGTATAAGCCAAGCCAATGGCCTATTTCATGGGTAAGCACCGTTTGCCCGTAACCCACAAACTGATAGCCTATCATTATACCATCATCGCCTGGGTCCGTATAGGCATCCCACGGAAATGATGAAAACCCGGCTAATGATTCTCCGGGCGGAAGCCCCTGAGAGAAGAGGTCTTTTACAACCCAAACATTTAGGTATCTTGTATATGGCCAGTCGCTTAGCTCTTTTACGCTTGCGTATGGGTTTGCTACCTCATAATAATAATAGGCGCTATCCTCGTAGGTAAGACTCGATTTTATCCGCTCTATGCCGTCTGTGCAGTTGCCATCAGGGTCTTTGGTAGCAAGGACAAACCGATAATGCGCAATTCCTTTTGTTGACTTATAAATAGGGCGTATTTGGGATGTATCTGAGTTTAAAGCATTGTAAGTTAGGTTGAGAGTTGCTATCTCACTATTAATTATTGTTTTACTAATGTTTTCTACAATCCCTTCATAGATAATATGAAATACTATCGGTACAATCCTTGTTACAGTATCTGAATCTGAAGAAGACATCTTAGCCTGAATACGCGTTAAATAGGCATTTGCAGCCATTGAGTCAGCTTTATGCCGTCTTATGGCCATTTGGGGATGTGACTTTTCCCGATATCTATAATAATCATCAGTTCCACATGGATAGACGGGTTTGTTTTGCGCATTTAAAATGGAGAAAAATGCCTGGCAAATAAAAACGGAAAAAATCAATCTTAATAGGTTTGCAAACTTCATTGTTTTAGTTTTTTATTCAAACCTCCTCATTGCAGCAAAGAATAGGAAATACAAATTATGGCGTTTATCGGCTCAAAAAACTACGTTTAATATATTGAAATTTGCAAAAAATGATGAATACTTTGCAAAAAAGCGCTAAACAAATTTAGCTGCATCGGAGAAGTTCTAGTATTTCACAACTTTATATGTACTATTTCCACCGCCTGATCGAATAGAAAGTAAATATACACCCTGGGTAAATGTTCCCGTTTGCATTTCAAAATTATTATTCCCGTCAGTAATATTAATTTCTTTTTGAGCGAGTAATTTGCCATTGAGATCAGTTAGATAAACTTCGGCTGAGACACTACCTCTAGAATTAACCTGGCAGGAAAACGAGGTTGGGTTAAATATATATCCGTCCAGCTTTAGTCCATTATTTATTTCCCCTATTGGGTTTACAGATGTTTGTACATTAGTAATATCAATACCACCGTTCTCAGCAAAACGTTTTGACCACTCCTGATAATACAGGTTGGCTATTGTACTATCATGCACTATTACTATGTTCTCATCATTCTGTGTTTCAGCCGCTGTAGACCAATTATGCGAGCCGGTAATTACCTTCGGGTCATTTTGAGTAAAATTAGGATCCGTTATAAAATACTTATGATGAAAAATATAGTATCCTTTATAGTTAGTTACCTTTTTCCCAAGTTTACTTTTCAATTGCTCATATATGGCAGGCGAATAGGTAGTATCGCCCACCACTCCGGCAGCATTTATGCCTGCGGCGGCGCGGGCAAGCATTGCGTCTTCAACATCATACCTGGTGAGGAAATTAATTGCCCAATATAATTCATGGGCTGAAGTATTAATGGCAGTAATGGCGTGAGAAGTGGTTGCATCAGAAGGGCTAAAATATAGCTCAATTGTTTTACCACCGATATTAAACCAATGCGGGGTAATATCTGATTTTTTAGGCCCGAACTTTTCATTTGCTGAATTAGGTACAGTACTATCAGAACCCCACATTTGATTAAATTCCATAGTATAGGCTTTTGCCAGGCTTTGGTCACGGATGATAATAACATTATTAAAATCCTGAAAAAGCTGCTCATAATCCCAATTGGTAGACCCTGTCCAAACAATAGGGTCTTCCGGGTTGGTGGAATTGGCATCTATTATCATAAATTTATTATGCATGATTCCATATACGGCATCAGATTTTGGGCTTTTTATCACATAAATATAAGGAGATATTAAACTTAGCCCGGAATTGTCAGTATTACCGTCACCAATTACGCGCACAGCCACACCTCTCTTATAGGCCTCATTTAATGCATCCGCTATGCTTGAGCGCAGGCTAGTTTGGATATAGTCATATATGGCAATATCTATACTATATTTTGCCCTGTTTATATAGGCTACCACAGTGTCATCTAAAGCATTTTTGATATAAATTGCATTTTGTCCCCTTGACACCAATGTATCAACTGGATTATTGAAATACACTATAATCTTTCCGCTTGATGAAGACGCTGTTGAATATATATATACCTCGCTGAGGCTGGAATCATTGTAACTGTCCACAGATATGGCTTCAGCATAATAAAAAGTACCTGCTGTAAGCCCTGAAAGAGTTACAGAATGAGAATTAGCTTTTTGCGAATCTATCACAGTACCTATTTCAAGACTTTTAGTCAGCCCATATTTGATCATGGAATTGCCTTTTAACACAGTGCTGAACGAAAGCGTAAAACTGGTAGTCGTGATTTTAGCTGGCGCCATCCAAGAAATGTTAGTATATGAAGTGGCACTGGCGCCAAATGATTGCAGCATTAAAAAAATGATCCCCAAAAACCATGAATAGGGCAAAAACTGAATTTTATTCATCCTCTTGTATTTTAAATTTACGAAATTAAATTTTCTCATATTACTACATAATTAAATTTCTTAATGTATTGGAGCATCGTTAACAACTTCATGTTTTTAAGGGGATAGGTTTTTTATCTAATAGTATTTTGAACTATTCACCCCTTTATTTTTTTACTGTGTAAAGCATAAATTAGGAATAATGCCGTTCTTTGTACTTTATTTAAATATAATGAAAATATTTTCAGCTGGGAAAAGCAAAACCATGGCATTGGCCATCTTAATATTGGCAAATATTAATATCAGCCATGCCCAAAATACCAGCTCTGTGAAACGTCAGGATAGCAAACTAATCCAGGTTTCGGGATTGATTACTACTAATGTGGATAGCAAATCCTTGCCTGTTCCTTATGCAATTGTGAAAATAAAAAATTCTTTTCGGGGGACCATAGCGGGTGTAGATGGTTTTTATTCTGTGGTTGCAAAGGAGCATGACACCCTTGATTATTATGCTATTGGATTCAAAAGAAAATTTTATATAGTGCCATCTAATCCTACCGGAACCGATACAATAAAATACATTACCCTCAGTGCAGATACAATTACATTCGACTCTACTAATATATACCCCTGGCCAACAAAGGAGCAGTTTCGGTATGCTTTCCTAAACCTGAAGCTGGACGATGACTATACCCAAAATGCGGTAAAAAATCTTGACCAGCGTAAGCTTTCGAAACTATATGAGCAACTAGCACGTGATGGACAGGAAAACCAATTGTATTCTTTGCAAAAACTAGCCAATTCTTATTATTATGCAGGCGGACAAACCAATTATCTCATGATTGGAGGCAATACGCCGATACCTTCATCCCTGCTCAACCCTTTTGCCTGGGCGCAGTTTTTTCAGGCTATTAAAGACGGAAAGTTTAAGAATACTGACGATAGCGGGAATTAACACTGCTTTGACTTTTCATTCTTCTTTCAATCTTTCCCCCTTATCTTCGTAGCCACAACGATGAACAAAATGAACATCCTACTACTAGGAGGCGGTGGGCGGGAAAATGCCCTTGCCTGGAAAATAACACAAAGCCGAGATTGTACATCTCTTTTTATAGCTCCCGGTAATCCAGGAACAGCATTATTAGGTACTAACCTTCCTATAAAAGCAGATGATTTTGGTGGGATAAAAAAAGCGGTTATTGAGCATAAAATCAATTTCGTTATTTGCGGACCGGAAGACCCAATTGCAAAAGGAATTGCTGATTTTTTCAGAAGTGATGATGATTTAAAAACCATTCCAATCCTGGCGCCTTCAGCTAAAGCCGGGCAACTGGAAAGCAGTAAGGATTTTGCCAAAGAGTTCATGATGAAGTATGATATTCCTACCGCGAAATACAAAACCTTCACAAAAGGCCAGTATAATGAGGCAATGGCCTTTGTAAAAGCAAATGGCTTTCCTATAGTATTAAAAGCAGATGGCCTTGCTGCCGGAAAAGGAGTGTCAATACCCATTAGCGAACAAGAGGCGGAAGATTTCTTCAAAGAAGTATGGAATGCGGATAAATTTGGAGTATCTGGCAATAAGGTAGTCATAGAACAATTCCTTACCGGTATAGAGTTGTCCGTCTTTATCCTTACGGATGGGAAAAATTATGTGTTATTGCCTGAAGCAAAAGACTATAAAAGGATTGGCGAAGGCGATACAGGCCCTAATACCGGGGGGATGGGAAGTATCTCACCCGTGCCATTTGCCACACCTGAATTGATGGAAAAAATCAGGCTAAATATAATTGAACCTACATTAAATGGCATCCAAAAGGAAAAGCTGGACTATCGGGGCTTTATTTTCTTCGGATTAATAATAACCAACGCCCAGCACCCAACACCTAACACCCCATTTGTTATAGAATATAACGTCCGGATGGGTGACCCGGAAACTGAATCGGTAATGCCCCGGATAAAATCTGATATAGTGCCGCTGATGTACGCAGCCGCACTGGGAAGATTACAAAACCAAACCTTGGAATTTGATGATCGCTATGCAGCCTGTGTTATAGCCGTATCCGGTGGCTATCCAAATGAATTTGAAAAAGGGAAAGTCATTTCAGGCCTGGATAAAATAAAGGATAGCCTTGTTTTTCACGCAGGTACAAAAGAAGAGGATGGTAAAATAGTAAGTTCAGGCGGCAGGGTATTTGCCATTACTTCATTGGCTGATAATTTGGAAACGGTACTGGCTCAAACTTATAATTCATTATCTGATATCCATTTTGAGGCGATGTATTTCAGGAGGGATATAGGAAAAGATGTTTTAGGAAAAGCCTTCAAGTGAACTTAATTTTTATTTATTTTGTAAACCAGATAAATATGCAATAATGCAGGTACTGCTTGATATAAATGATAATAAAGCAGAGCATTTTTTGGAAATGCTCAAGAACTTTTCTTTCGTGAAGGTAAAGGAAGTAGGTCCGGGCGAAAAACATAGAAAAATTCGCAATGAACAATCTCCCAAGCTTCCTCATATTACCTATAGAAAAATTATTCTCTCTATTTTGAATGGAGATTTGTCGAAAGAATTTAGTTCAGATGAAGTATTAGTGGCTTGTAAAATTCACCCTGAAACAGCTAAAAGATTTTTTAATAAGCACAAAAAAGGAAATGGCAAAACCAGTGAGTTGTTTGAACAAACCGGGAATAAATATAAGCTTATATATCCTCTTAAATATGGGTTCCAGTTATTGGCTGATATAAAAAGCACAACCGATGAAATAAATCAGGCAATAGAGGGAAAAGTCAAGCTCCAGACAGCAGAAGAATTTCTGAATGAGCTATAATATTGAACTATCGTCCGATTTTAAGAGACGGTATAAAAACCTTCTCAAAAAACATGCTTCACTCACTGAAGATTTCAGGAAATTTCTTGAGAGTTTAAAAGAAAACCCTGCACAGGGCATTCCTCTTGGAAAAAATTGCTATAAAATCCGGCTCCAAATCACCTCGAAAAATAAAGGCAAATCTGGAGGGGCAAGGATAATAACATACGTGAGGATACAAAATGAAACGGTATATCTTCTTAGCATTTATGATAAATCAGAACAAAGTTCTATAGCTGATAAAGAGATAGAAATGCAATTAAAAAATATTAGCACCCTGTTTGACTTGAAGAAAAAGTAAATACTTTTATATTTCAATGAAGAAACTACTCACATATTTTTTGCATGGTCTTTTGGTGCTGTTGCCATTGGGTGCCACTTTATACATTATCGCAGTGGCCGTAATGAAGGTAAACGCCATGCTGGATTTCAATTTCCCTGGAATTGGCCATATACCGGGGCTGGGCATTATCATTGTGCTATTAGGCATCACAATATTAGGATATTTAACATCCGGCATTCTCGGCACAGGTTTACTTAAAATAATAGACTACATTGCTTCCAAAACCCCTTTGGTAAAGATTATTTATACTTCAATACGCGACCTTGCAAACGCTTTCCTGGGAGAGAAGAAGACATTTACTAAACCCGTACTGGTAGATATTATTGGCAATGGGGTACAACATATTGGTTTCGTAACCCGCGAAAACCTTTCCAATCTTGGCATTGAGGGTAAAATGGCAGTATATTTTCCTACTGCATATTCACTTGCCGGTAACGTAGCCATAGTGCCTGCCGAAAAAATACAACCCTTTCACGGTAACTATGCCGAAGCCATGCGATTTGTTGTTTCCGGCGGAGTAACCGGTTTGCAGGGGGAATAAAAAAAACCGTTATTGATAGAAAACCGTTAAAATTTCAGGATATTTTAATTTACTGTCCAAATAACTTAATAACTTAGCAGCCTAATATCTAAACTATGAGTTACGTAAGGCCGAAATTTCGCCATCCTGCACTGCCTAAGAATGAATTAGGGTACACAAAAGCCGATTATGAAGGCGCTTTATCCACCCTTTGTGCGGGTTGCGGGCATGATTCTATAAGCGCAGGCATTATACAGGCCTGTTTTGAATTATCTATTGAACCGCATAATGTGGCTAAGCTCTCGGGCATTGGTTGCTCTTCTAAAACACCTACTTATTTTCTTAGCAATTCCCATGGGTTCAATTCGGTGCATGGCCGTATGCCTTCGGTAGCGACAGGCGCTAACCTGGCCAATAAGGACCTGATATACATTGGTGTATCTGGCGATGGGGATACTGCTTCTATTGGCATGGGCCAGTTTGTGCATGTGGTAAGGCGAAACCTGAATATGCTATATATAGTAATGAATAATGGCTGCTACGGGCTTACCAAAGGACAGGACTCAGCTACTGCCGACCAGGGTTCCAAAAGCAAATCGGGAAGCGTGAACCTCTTTAATGATATAGATCTGGCGAGCCTGGCACTGGAACTTGGCGCACCGTTTGTGGCTCAAAGTTTTTCCGGCGATAAAGACCAATTAGTCCCGCTAATCAAAGCGGCCATAAAACACCCGGGTTTTGCATTTATCAATGTCATTTCTCCCTGTGTGACTTTCAATAATAATCCTGGTTCTACCAAATCTTACGACTACGTGCGCGAGCATATAGAAGCTACTGCCACAGTAGATTATGTGCCATTTAAAGAAGAAATTGTAACTAAGTATGACGAGGGAACTGTGAAAATGATAGAGGTACATGACGGCTCTATGCTGGCCCTGCATAAACTGGAGCAGGAATGGGACCCAATGAATAAAATATCGGCAATGAATGCCATTCAAAATGCAAAAGCAAAACACGAGATATTAACCGGCCTCATTTATATTGATAGGGAAAGCAAAGACCTGCATGAACTGATACAAACAACAGATACCCCTCTTAATAAACTCACAGAAAAAGAACTCTGTCCGGGTTCAGAAATGCTGGTAGATATTAATGCGGATTTGAGATAGGAACATATTAATAAGCTCTATTTATTATACCCAATCGCTGGTGGCACACGAGGTTTCAAGCTTGGGTGGTAATGGTGAAACATATCCCGGCAACGTGTACGTAAAGGCAGGAATCCATTTTTTAAAAAACGAAGCCATATATCCCAGTCTTCTCCACCCCATGAAGTGAATTTCAGGTCAAATTTGCCAATCTTTTCAAACTGCCACTTGTAGCTGGAAAACATCCCCTTACCTACTTGCAGCCACTCACCGTTTTCTTTGTTAATAATGGCTGGTTTGCCTTCATCCAGGTTGAATACAATTGGAAACCAAACTGTTTTCCGGCTAACGTACCGGTTACAAAGTTTCACCAAATCACGAGGCAGAGAAATATCGGCATCTGTCGCAAATATTATTGGATGAGACGCAGCGTCAATAGCTTTATTAAATGAATGGGAACGTGTAAAGGCTTCATTTTGCCCATGAAGAAAAACAAGTTTCCCCAACCATTTTTCCCTGATTTTTGCTTCAAGCCCACTTATATCATCGGAACCACAATCATAGACAGAAATTTCTATCAATTCCTGGTTATCCATTTGCAGAATAGAAGCCAGCACAAAATCGAGATAGTTTTGCGAACGGTTTTTTAGTCCGGTGCATATTGTTACAGGCTGTAATTTTGGCCTTAAAGTAATGTGGAACAGCCAGAAAACAAACCCGGTAATTTCTGTTTTATAGGTATTAAAGTAACCAAGGCTGCGCTGGGGGCTTTTGAAAATATAATACGGCAGCTTTTTTAGTTTTACCGGAATTATGCTTTTAATGAGCCGCCAGGGGCGATTGGACATATTTTTATTCTCTTGTTTCAGCGAATATAATTCTAATAACTATATATCTCAATAACTTTTTATTACTAATTTAGCGCAATGGATTTTGGAAAAGTTGATAATATTGATGAAATAGATTTTACGCTGCCTCCCGACGCAGTGCAAACGGAACAAATGTTTGCGGGTTTGAAAGCCGGCAAAACACACAAACCCCAAGTATATATTGGCTGTGCTAAGTGGGGAAGGAAGGACTGGGTAGGGCAGATATATCCGCCCGGAACCAAAGAAAAAGATTACTTCGGTATATACGCTAAGAATTTTAATTCCATAGAGTTAAATGCGACTTTTTACAGGATACCTACAGAGAAAACAATAAAGGACTGGAAAAGCAAAGTGAACAAGGATTTTCATTTTTGCCCAAAATTTCCGCAAACGATAACCCACTTTAGCAGGTTAAAAAATGCCGATGGACAGACCAACGAATTCTATGATATTATCAGGGGACTGGAGGAAAATTTAGGGACTATGTTTTTGCAATTGGCGCCAAATTTCGGCCCGAAAAATTATCCTGATTTTGAGAAATATATAAGCTCATTGCCAACAGATGTTCCAGTTAGCGTGGAATTCAGGCATAAAGACTGGTTTGTAGAATCGCCTGTCGTAAATGAATGTTTTGAGATGCTGAAGGAAAAGAAAATAGGCATGGTAATAACAGACGCGGCAGGAAGGCGTGATTGCGTCCACCAACACCTGACCACTCCTGATGCCTTTATCAGGTTTGTGGGAAACAGTCTTCACCCTACTGATTATAAACGCATTGATGACTGGGTGCAAAGGATGAAAATTTGGCTTGATAAGGGGCTCAGGACTTTATATTTCTTCATGCACCAGCACGAGGAGCAACATTCCCCTATTTTGGTAACTTATACTATAAAAGAAATGAACAGACATTGCGGGCTAAACCTACAGTTACCACATTTGCTCAATGATGGGCTTTTTTAACGATTGAATCGTTAAAGAATGAAAAACGAAAAATTAAAAAATAACAATGCTTAACCTTCGTGGCAGACTTTTTGTAAATTAAAAGATATGAGAAAAAAATATTTAATCGTGGTTGCTGTTTGCAGCATGATGCTTTTAGGGTTCAGGGTGGCTGATATACAGTTTCCTGAACTCGCTGCACAAACCCTTGACGATAAGACTATAACCATTCCAAAAGATACCAAGGGCAAATTTACCCTTATTGGCCTGGCATCATCCCAAAAAGCGCAAACCGACCTTGAAGGATGGATTGATCCTGTTTATAAATCATTCACAAGTAATCCAATGTTCCAGGTACGCCTGTATTTTGTCGCGATGGCTGGCGGAGGCACTGCCGGTGTAGTTAAAAGCCAGTTAAAGAAGCAGCTGGATGCCGAACTTCAAAAATACATCCTCGTTTATTCCGGTGATATAAATGCCATAAAAGCTACCCTTGAAATGAAAGAAAAAGATAAACCTTATTTCTTTGTAATAGATCCCCGGGGAAAGATTACTTACTCTACATCTGGCGCTTACAGTGAGAAGAAAATGGATGAAATTGCAGATAAACTTAGTGAATAGAGCGAATTGCAAAATAATTCATAATTAAGAATTCACCATTAAGAATTTTCTCCTATCTTTGCACCTTTAAAAAAATATAGATGGCACATCACGCTTCGGCACTCAAAAGAATACGTCAGATCGCGGTACGCAGGTTAAGGAACCGCTACCAGGCGAAAACTACGCGTAATTTAATCCGCGACCTAAGGGCAACCACCAGCAAAACGGAAGCTAAGAAACTGTATAATGCAGTTGCTTCCAAAGTGGATAAACTGGCTAAAACAGGCGTTATCCATAAAAACAATGCTTCCAACAAGAAAGCGAAGCTGGCCAGGTTCATCAATACCCTGAAATAATTTAAAATACCGGCCTGTGGCTACAGAAAGCGGCAAGGCAATAACGATAAAGGACTGGAGCGAAGAAGACAGGCCGCGTGAAAAACTATCAGCCAAAGGCAGGACGGCGCTTTCTGATGCTGAACTAATTGCAATACTCCTTAATTCCGGATACCAGGAAAAAACAGCCCTTGACGTAGCTAAGGAATTGCTCCTGTCTGCCGATAACGACCTCGAAACACTCAGCAAATTCAACGAAAAGCAACTCTCTAAAATTAAAGGGATTGGCCCGGCGCGGGCTATCACCATTATGGCTGCACTGGAGCTTGGCAGGCGCAGGAAATTCACGGATAAACAAGATAAACAGCAGGTAACAAGCAGCAGGATGGTAAGAGATTATTTTATCCCCTATATGACTGACCTGCCCCATGAGGAGTTTTATATACTCCTGGTAAACCGAGCCAGTAAAATAATAAAGCACTGCCAGATAAGTAAAGGCGGCGTATCAATGGCGGCAATAGACCCGAAACTTATTTTCAAAATGGCGCTGGAAGAACTTGCACCCTCTATCATACTTTGTCATAATCATCCCTCTGGCAATACAGAACCCAGCCCGGCTGATAAAGACCTAACCCGCAGGATAGTTGAAGGCGGAAAACACCTCGATATTCAGGTATTGGACCATATTATTTTCACCAACGACAGCTATTACAGCTTCGCTGATAATGGATTGATATGAAAGCAGAATACCCTGTTGTGATAGTAGGAGCTGGTCCGGCGGGGGCCATTGCATCGTTGTTTTTATCAAATGAAAAAATACCCCACCTGATTATAGATAAGGGTGTTTTTCCGCGTGATAAAATATGCGGCGATGCAGTAAGCGGCAAAATGCTTGAAATTATAGCAAAAATAAAACCTGATGAGGTCAGGGAATTTGCTAAAAACAATGAGGCTACCTTGCTTACTTATGGCATACAGTTCGTAGCCCCGAATGGCAAAGCAGTAGATATAGCCTTCCCAAAACCCAAAGGCGATCTGCCAGTGGGTTTTCTTTCTACCAGGCTGGATTTTGATAATTTCCTTTTTAACCTACTCCCATCGGAGTATGGTGATATAAAACAGGATACCGAACTAAAAGATATACGCTACGTTGACGGTGGAGTGGAATTGACTTTGATACAAGGCAGTAATGAGTTTTCTATAAAAACACCCCTAGTGGTCGCAGCTGACGGTTCGCGCTCAATGGTGAAAAAGAAACTGATGGGCGAAGACATGGATGAAAAGCATTTTTGTGGCGGCATACGGGCTTATTATAAAGGCATTACGGGCATACATCCTGAAAACTATTTGGAGATGCACTTTTTTAAAGATATACTGCCGGGTTATTTCTGGATATTCCCTCTTCCGGGAGGAAATGCAAATGTTGGGATGGGCATGCTATCTGCTGATATCAGTAAAAATAAAGTAAACCTTAGGAAAGAATTATTAAATATTATAGAAAACCAGCCTTCTATAAAAGGGCGTTTCGAAAATGCCAAGCTTGACGGTAAGATATTGGGCTGGGGCCTGCCCCTTGGTTCTAAGAAAAGAAATGTATCTGCCAATCATGTGATCCTGACAGGAGATGCTGGTTCTTTTATTGATCCATTTACGGGTGAAGGCATTGGCAATGCCGGGGTAAGCGGCATGGTAGCTTCAAGGATTGCAAAAAAGGCTATTGAGAAAAATGATTATTCGGCAGCCTTCCTGAAAGAGTATGATAGCATCATGTACCAAAAGCTTTGGAATGAATTGAAGCTAAGCCACAGGCTGCAAAGGCTAACTACTTACCCGTGGCTCTTTAATTTCGTAGTAAACAGGATACACGCCAGCAAACAGCTCCAGCAAATATTTACCGGGATGTTTAATGACCTGGAATTGAGGGCTAAAATGAAAAACCCTATATTTTATTTGCGGCTTTTATTCAATAAGTAATAATTTTACGGCTTATTCCAGGAAACAAATGAAGAGAAATTTAATTTTATCCATATTTATAGTTTTTACATTTTTCGCAGTAAAGGCACAAGACAAATTAGAGATAAATGGCTCCCTTATGCTAAATACAGGGATTTATGAGTATGATTCAACACTTAATACTACTAACACCCAATACCTTCACCAATTATCTTCCGCAGAAGCATGGCTTCAGCTAAACGCCAGCTATGATGGCTTTTATACAACAGTTCGATATGATATATATGAAAACTCGCAGCTGATAAACCCCAATGAAGACTATACTGCACAAGGGCTTAATTTCTTTTCCGTGACGAAAAGCATTGGAAAATTTACTTTCACAGGTGGCGATTTTTATGACCAGATTGGTAGCGGCATCCTGTTCCGGGCTTATGAGGAACGCACCCTGGGCCTTGACTACGCGATGCAGGGAATAAGGATGATTTATAAAGTAGACGACAGCACCACGATCAAGGTATTTGGCGGAAACCAAAAAGACCGATTTGCAGTAACGCCTCAGTTTATCCGTTGTGCAGAAGCTGACCATCTTTGGCATATTGGAAAAGTAAGTTTAAACACCGGGGCCGGATTCCTTAATCGCACACTCGATGATACTACAGTTCAGGAACTTATCACCGATATTAATAATTTGCCGCTTAAGGCCCGCTTCAATCCTGTGTATAATGTGTTTGCAGGAACATTTTATAATACTGCCACCTGGAAAAACTTTAACTGGTATGTAGAGGGAGCTGCCAAAACCAAAGAAGCTGTTTTTTTGCAGACAAATAGCGGGGCTGATACGCTCGAAAATAAAGGGGGCTACGTTATATATTCTGCCCTGGGGTATTCAAAATCAGGGCTTGGGATAAACTTGCAGTACAGAAAAATAGACGATTTTATTTTGAGGGTAAACCCTTATGACCAACTTCTTGTGGGATATATGGACTATCTTCCGGCAATTAGTAAACAAGATGCCTACAGGCTTCCTGCACGCTATAGTATCTCTTCACTGCCACAGGGAGAAAGCGGATACCAGGGTGAGATAACCTATTCATTTGATACGAAAAACAATGTCAACTTTAATACTTCCCAGGTTTTCGACCCGAGCGGGAAATTATTGTTCAGGGAATACTATGCAGACTATGTGAAAAAATTTAACCCTGCTTTGAAGATGGTGACGGGGCTTAATTCTGTCATCTATGATCAGTCGGTATATGAAAATGAACCACAGGATCCAACTGTGCACACAATTACCCCCTTTACTGAATGGACGTTCAGATTGGGCAATTCCCTTAGAAAATCTATACATGTGGAAGCGCAATACCTCTTTACACGCCAGGATTTAGGAGATTTCGCCTATGGAGAAATTGAATACGACCTGGCACCAAAATTCACTTTTACTTTGTTGGATATGTATAATGACAAACCGGCTGTAGCCACTAGCCCTAAAATTAATTACCCGGGTGTGTTTACATCTTATACAATTAACCAAACGGTAATTACATTCGGTTATACAAAACAGCCGGAAGGAATAATATGTACTGGTGGTATATGCAGGATAGAGCCCGCTTTTAGCGGATTTAAAGCCACTTTAAACACTAATTTCTAAGGAAATGAAGAATATACTAATTTTATTAATTCCTGTTCTGCTCATAATTGGCGCGTGCAAAGAACGTTTCAGCGGAGTAAATTTCAATCCTCCTCCACCGGGGGAGCAATTGTATATTGATTCTACTTACCAGGTAAGTCCGGTACCTTCTGTAGAACCCAAAATGGTGCTTCTTGAAGATTTTACAGGGGTAAGCTGTGTTAATTGCCCCAATGCTGATGCGGAAGATTCTACTTTGCACACAATATACCCTGGGCAAATTGCTTCTATTTGTGAATTTCCATCCGTTCAAGGATTGTCTGGCCCGCCTGCGGGAGCTACAACTACACAAAGTTTCGTCATTTCCGATGCCTCTAACAACTATGATCTCCTTGGAGGAGGGTTACTTGGCCAATTGCCTGAAGATGCATTTGACCGTAAAATTTTACCCGGGCAGAGTATCATTTTACAAAATAATGAAGTTCAATGGCAAGGTTTTGTTTCCGGTGAATTAGCGATAGCGCCACCTATGAACGTTGATATTTTATCCCAATCTTACAATACTACTTCAGGAAAATTAACTGTAAAGATCAAGGTAACGTATACCTCGGTAGTGAACGTGAATAATTTTATATCAGCGGCTATTACCGAAGACAGTATTATGGAACCACAAAAGTCTTTAGGACTTCCTAAGCCTATTGCTAATTATATGCATAACCATGTATTACGTGGATTTATTTTCCCCGCTACAGGGTTGCAACTTACTTCATCTGG